>ERZ795058.4319-NODE-4319-length-13921-cov-51.636377_pt1 | contig 13921 bp, 10 predicted proteins | sample MGYA00375142_ERZ795058 | MGnify/ENA primary metagenome ERZ795058 (study PRJEB30187, sample SAMN05720210) | activated sludge metagenome | isolation source: anaerobic digester from wastewater treatment plant | place: Japan | collected 2015-04-20 ...
ACCGCGTCCCCGGCGCCCAGGGCCTGCGAGAAGAGGGGCAGCACCGGGTTCTTCGCTATCGTGGTCGAGAATATGGCAAAAAAGCCGATCGCAAAGAAGACGTACGCGGCCCGGCTATCCGGCACCCAATGACGCTCGTTCATGGTCTCTCCTCCCTCCCGGCCTGGTGAGCACGAGAGATGGTTCTCCGGTTGAGAGTGACCGTTCCCGGTATATCCCATCTCCGAAATGTTCCCGGAGGAGGGGGGCGCTCCCGCCATCCCGGGGGATCGCGGGAGAGGCGCCTGCCCTTCAAAAAGCCCCAGGGTACGCCGCGAGCCCGCCCCGGGCAGATCCCGGCCCCTCTTCCGGGCTGACCGGTACCCCCTTTCCGGAAAGGAGGCTCCTGCAGGCACCATGAAAAATAATACCATTTTTATAATATTGATGAATATATCTAACACGAGGTTTCTGGTACACACCAGATCCGGGAGGCACCCGACCGCGGTTCCTCCCGGTGTGTTTTGCCTCTCCGGCGGTCGCCAGCGCCGGGAGGAGACGCGGGGATCGATGGACCGGGAGTCTCACCACGGCACCGCCCGCCGGCGAATTTCGGCGAAGACCCCGGCCCCGGGAGCAGGCCATCCGGAGAGGGGACCTCCCGCGAGGCTCACCGGAAAACGCCGCTACTCCGGAATATCGGCCGGTTGAATGCGGAAAGACAGTATTCTGGGGCCCGGCGGCGCTCCTTCGCCGGTCTGTCATGTAAAATCATTACAAAACCTATAAAACGGATATGAGACCACCCTGTACAGTTCATTCCGGCCTTCCGGCCTGACTTTCCGGGAGACGGGCAATCTGAACACGAACTGTAGAATCATACTGATGCTCGATACGAGACTCAAGATGTGAGGAGATAACCATGGCCAAAAGAATGTTGAGCGAATTCGAATCGTACGATCTCCTGAAACAATACGGCGTACCGGTACCTGACCACGTGGTCGTCAAGACTGCCGCCGAGGCGGGCAAGGCTGCGGAGAAGATAGGTTTTCCCGTCGTTATGAAGATCTACTCGCCCCAGATCGTCCACAAGAGCGATGCGGGCGGCGTGATCGTCAGTATCCCTTCCAAATCGGCCGCCGAGGAGGCGTTTGAGAAGATCGTCAGGAATGCAAAAGCCTACAACCCCGAAGCCGAGATCAAGGGCGTCATCGTCGAGCAGCAGGCGGCACCAGGGCTTGAACTGATCATAGGCGGAAAGACCGATCCGGCGTTCGGGAAGGTGCTCACCTTCGGCATGGGCGGCACGCTCGTCGAGCTGATGAGGGACGTCACCCTGCGGATCCTCCCCATAACGGAAGAGACGATCCGGGAGATGATCCAGGAGATCCACGGCTACCCGATGATCAAGGGCTATCGCGGGACGAAACCCCGGGACGAGGAGGCGCTCGTCCAGATCATGTGGGCGGTCAACTGCTTCTTTGCCGAGAACACCCACGTCGTGGAGTTCGACATCAACCCGATCCGGCTGTACGAGTCGGGGGCCTGCATCGTCGACGCCCGCATATTCGTCGACGACGAAGTCGTCGAGAAGGTGGCAAAAGAGCGGCCGTTCGTGCCGATCGAGTACTTCACGCCCCGCTCCATCGCAGTCATCGGGGCGTCGTCCGAGCCCAAGAAGATGGGGTACGCCGTGATGCACAACCTCCTGCACTTCCCGGGCCAGCTCTACCCCGTGAACAACAAGCGGCCGGAGGTGCAGGGGCTCAAGGCGTATGCCTCCATCCTCGACATACCAAACCCGGTCGACATGGCGGTCATCACCGTCCCTGCAAAGCACGTGCCCTCCGTTATCGAGGAGTGCGGGCAGAAGGGCGTATCCATGGCGGTCATCATCACGGCCGGGTTCAAAGAGACGGGCGAAGGCGGCAAGGCGCTTGAGGACCGGATCCTTGCGATCGCGAAGGGTTACGGCACGCGGATCGTGGGCCCGAACTGCCTCGGTCTGATCATCCCCCCGAAGGGCATCGACACCACCTACGTCCACGAATCCCCGAAACCCGGCAACATCGCCTTCATCTCCCAGAGCGGCGCCATCGTCAACACCGTCGTCGACTGGAGCATCAAGCACGATATCGGGTTCTCCGCCGTCGTCTCGGTCGGCAACCAGGCGGACCTCAACTTCATCGACTTCCTCCGGTTCGTGGAGCGCGACCCAAAGACCAAGGGCATCATCCTCTACATCGAGGAGATCCAGGACGGCAAGACGTTCATGAAGGTGGCAGGCGAGGTCGCCAGGACCAAGCCCATCGTGGCGATCAAGTCCGGTTCGTCCGAGAAAGGCCAGGCGGCGGCATCGTCCCACACGGGTTCGCTCTCGGGGTCGTACGACGTCTACATGGAGGCCTTCCGCAACGCCGGCGTCATCCCGGTCCACACCCTGACCGGCACGTTCCAGGTCGCGGAGATGCTCTCGCTCCCGAAGGGCTACCCCCGCGGCAAGCGTGCGGTCGTCGTCACGAACGCCGGCGGGTTTGCCGTTCTCTCCTCCGACTACGCCGAGCGCTACGGCATCGACCTGATCTCCCTGCCGCCGGCGGTCCTCAAGGAACTCAACGACCTCCTCCCCGACTTCTGGAACAAGAACAACCCGATCGACCTCCTCGGCGATGCGAACGAGAAGCGGTTTGAACAGACGTTCAACGTGCTTGCCAGACACCAGGACTGCTGGGACATCGCGTTCGTCGTCGGGTTCCCAAACCTCGTCATCGGGTCGGATCAGCTCGCAAACCAGATCATAAAGTTCTCGGAGAAGACCGAGAACATGATCGTCGCGACGCTCCTTGGCGGCGGGTCCATGGACAGGGGCCGAAAGATCCTCAAAGAGAACGGCATCCCGCTCTTCGAGGAACTCGACTTCACCTTCCGGGTCATGGGACGGATTCTCTGGCAGAGATTCCGGTAAATCTCCTCTCCGAATATTTTTTGTCGCCTCTATTGGTGCTACCTCCATAGCAGGCGAGATCCGCAACGGTACCCGGAACGGGTCTTCGCGCGAGGTATACGGGCGGTGAAACGGCTTTGCGCGGAGCCTTGACGAGGAGTTCCAGGGGGCCATCCGCCGAACTTCGCAGACTTCCGCGGGAGGTTGCCCGGTGCGGATAACCATACGGCCTCGCGAGATGCCGTAGTGCCCATAGCGGCGACCGCCTCTGCCGGCACCCCTCACGCATCACGATCCCCGGGCGCCTGCCTTTCCTTCCTTCCGCCAGACCACGATGAACGACGAGAGGACGAGGAGCGTGAAGCCTGCCCAGAAGAGCGGAACGATCGTGCCGAAGTCCGGCCCCCGGGTGAGAAGCCGCACGATGCCGGCGAGCATCGATAGCAGTATGGCCGCGATCACGGCAAGGAGGGGCGTTATCCGGACACGGGCCCTCTCCCCCGATACGAAGGCTGTCTTTGGCGTCACCACGAACGGCAGTTTCTTCCCCGAGACCGCATACCAGATCGCCCGGATGTAGACGAGAGAGAGCGTGTTGAAGATCGCCTGCGAGAACGCGAGGTCGCGCGGTGAGTAGTGCCGTTCGCGTATGCTGGTGGCGACCTGGATGGCGATCACCGTGCCAAAGACCACGGCAAAGACCACCGGAAGCCATATCGGCAGGATGGGGATGCCAAAGAGGAGCGTGGCGACCGGGAGGAGGAAGAACACCACGCTCAAACCGCCGAAGAGGTAGACCGAGGCGATCACGGCGAACTCCAGCCACTGGACCGGGGCCAGGCTTCTCGGGTGCGCCACGAACTGCCGCATCACCTTCCCGAGGAGCCGGGTGTTCCCGTAGGCCCAGCGGAGCTGCTGCGTGAAGTACGCCGCGAGGTCGGGGGGCGCCATGCCTTCGGCATACACGGCGTCGATGTAGACCCCCCGGTAGCCTCCGGTGTGGAAGAGAAAGGCGGTGGCGATGTCCTCGGTGATGGAGGTCTCGTCCATCCCCCCGATGGCGAGAAGGTGGCCGACGCGAAAGATGCAGTTTGAGCCGGTCAGCATGGTGGTCCGGTTGACGGAGAGCCCCCTGCAGACATGTTTGTTATAGATGTGCTGCTGGTAGGAGAACGTGGCGCTTATGAGGTTGTCCGGGTCCGGCCGGAAGAACTGGGGTGTCTGGATGAACGAGAGGGTGGGGTCGGCCTCGAGAACCGGTATGAGGTCGGCAAGGATTGCCGGCTTCACTATCTGGTCGGCATCGAGCACCAGGAGGTACTGCGTATCGCCGTCAAGGAGGGAGAGGGCATGGTTGATCGCCCCCGCCTTGAACCCCTTCCGGTGATCGCGGTGGACGTAACGGATGCGATAACGGCGGCCGATCTCCTCCATCGAACCGCGGAGGCGCTCGTCGGTCGAGTCGTCGAGGAGATAGACCGTGCAGTCCGGATAGGCGATCGACGTGCACGCCCGGATGCAGGACTCGACCACGCCCGGCTCCTCGTTGTAGACCGGTATGAAGACCGCGACGCGGCCGGCGGGCGGTGCGGTCTCCTGCCGCGGCGCAAGGGGGTGTTCGGGGTAGACGTAGAGCGACCGTAGAAGGTGGTCGGCGTAGTTCGTGAACTGGATCACCCCGAACGCCGTGACGACGATGAGGAGGAGAGAGAGCGCCCTCGCAGCGGGGCTCCATCCGGCTCCGGCGAGTATCAGGAGGATATCGCGGGAGAGGACGAGCACGAGCAGCACCACGAGCGTGGCGGTGAGGAACGATATACGCGCTGACGTCTTCATGGGGTATCCACCACTCTCGCGTGCGGGATGCCTCGCGGGCGCACGGCACCGGGCTTTCTGCAACGGAGGGTGCGCGAGGCAATGTAAGTTACCACCCACTGTACCGGATTATTTAACCCTTATGGTCCCGGCCGCCCCGGGACCATGAAGACTCATCCCCGGGGAGTTATTCGCCGGCGCAGGGAGCGGCCGTGCCGGTGCCGCACAACGTTCGAGAGTACGGGCTTTTATTGATATCCGCGACACATCCGGGGCCTTCCGGGGCAAGGAAGAGAGGGAGACGCACGGCCGCACGGCAACCGACACTCTGAAATAGGTTGTTCCCCATCCATCAAATGATACATATGATGGCAACTCCCTCGTTAAGGAAGTATGAACTACCGCCCCTGCCCTACGCACCTGACGCTCTCGAGCCGTACATATCAAGAGAGCAGCTCACCCTCCACCATGACAAGCACCACCAGGCGTACGTGACCGGGGCGAACGCCGACCTTGAGAAACTGGAGAAGGCGCGGCAGGAAGGGGCCGAGGTCGACATGAAGGCGCTCTTAAAGGAGCTCTCGTTCAACGTGGGCGGCCAGGTCCTGCACACCCTCTTCTGGCCGAACATGGCGCCGGCAGGCTCTGGCGGCGGCGGCAAACCGGGCGGCGCCCTTGCAGACCGGATAGACCGGGAGTGGGGCTCCTTTGACCGGTTCAAGGCGGAGTTCACGAAGGCTGCCGCGAGCACCGAGGGGTCCGGCTGGGCGGCTCTCTCGCACTGCAGCCTGACGGATCGCCTCATGATCATGCAGATCGAGAAGCACAACAACAACGTCTACCCGATGTTCGGTATCCTGATGGTGCTCGACGTCTGGGAGCACGCCTACTACGTCGACTACAAGAACAACCGCGGCCAGTTCATAGACGCGTTCTGGAACGTCGTGAACTGGGATACGGTGAACAAGAGACTGGAAAACCTCTAACCCCTCTTTTCGGCGGAAAAGCGCCCCGTCAGTCCTCTGTTGAAACGCCGTTTCACCGCCCCTACCTGAACTCGCGCGAAGCCGCGAAGGCCCTTCCCCGGTCCCTGCAACCCCCACCGAGGCAACGCGAGAGACCGTTTCACCGCTCATGCCCTCTCACCTTGCGCGTGAGGCTGCAGGGATGCCTGCACGCAGGTTTGACCCCACGCACAGCCTCTCACCTCGCGCGTGAGGCTGCAGGGTTATCGGCATCAGGCGGGCCGCAACCGCAAATCTCTTATCGCCCGGGACCCGATCCAATTACATAAACTCATCTATATAAAAATCTCTGAGGGGGGAACAAACCATATGGGCAGAGTAAATCCGGTATTCGTCCGACCGGAAGAGACGTTTGAGATCCTCGACGAGCCCGGGGTGGGTATCCTCGTGCTCGACCGCGATCTGCGGGTGGCCTGGGCGAACGCCCGGGCCATGGATATCCTCCCGATCGGCAACGACATACCCGGCGCCGATGCCCGCCGGGTCCTCGGCGCCCTCCTGCAGGAAGAAGAGAGCGTCCGGAAACTCCTCGACGGCGCGAGCGATATATCCGGCATCGATCTCCCGGCCCGGGGTCCGCGGGGAGAAGAACGGCGGATCCGCTACTCCAGCCGGAAGATAGAGCAGGGGCCGTTTGCGGGGATACGGGTGCTCCGGCTGCGGGACGTCGCCGGCGAGGAGCGGTACCGCTCGTTCTTCCGCGACTTCCAGGGTATCGCCTACCGGACGACGGAGTCCGGGCCCGTCCTCTTCCACGGCGCGGTGGAGGCGATCACCGGGTATACCGAAGACGATTTCCTCGAGGGAGCCGTATGCTGGGATGCGGTCGTGCACCCCGACGACCGCCCCGGTTTTCAGGAGTGCGCCGGCGAACTCCGGGCGGTCCCGGGCCTCTCGACCGAGCGGGTCTACCGGATCGTGCGAAAGGACGGCACGACCCGGTGGGTCCGCGACTTCGCGAAGAACGTGTGCAACGAGGACGGCACGCCCGCCCTCGTCCAGGGAACCATCCACGACGCCATCGGGCGAAGAGAGGCTGACGATGGGTTGCTCTCGTCAAACCGGCAGCTCTCGGTCCTGAACAAGATCATGGGCGTCGCCGCCTCGTCGCTCTCGCTGGATGAACTGCTCGAGGCGTCGCTCTCGGTGACGATCGACCTGCTCGACCTCGACGTGGGGCTGACCTACCTGCTCAACCCGGAACGGACACTGGCGCTCACGCGCTACCACCACGCCGCCCCGAAGCGCTACCTCGCCCGCAGCCGGACGATCAAGGTCCACCACTGGCCCTGGAACTTCGTCTTTGTCGCCGGACAACCGCGCTACATCGAGCGGGGCGGCAACCCGGGCGCGGCCGAGGAGGAGGTCCTCGCATCGCTCGAGGTCTCCGCCCTCGCCTGCATACCGATCCTCGCGGAGTCGGTCGTGGTCGGTGCGCTCTTCCTCGGGAGGCGGGACCGGCCGCGGATCCGCGACGAAGAACGCCGCCTCCTCGAGGCGATCGGGAGAGAGATCGGCTCGGGCGTCCTCCGGAGCATGCTCCACAAACGGCTGGAGGCGGCCCACCGCGAGACGAACCTCTACCTGGACGTCATGACCCACGACCTCAAGAACGCCGGCAACGTCGCAAACCTCTACTGCGACCTCCTCATCGACGAACCGGGGGGAGCCGCCGCAGAATACGCAAAGAGACTCCGGGAAAGTATCCGGAAGAGCACCGGCATCCTCCAGAACGTCTCGACGATCCGCCGGATTCACCAGGAGCCGCCCGACCTCAGGCCGGTCAGCCTTGACCGCGTCATCCGTGCGGAGAGAGAGCGTATGCCGGAAGCGGCCGTCACGCTCGAGGGGACGCCGGCGGAGGTCTGGGCGGACGACCTGCTCTCGGAGATATTTGCAAACCTCATCGGAAACGCCGTCACGTTCGGCGGGCCGGGCGCCGGCATAACGATCCGGGTGGAAGGGTGCGCAAAAGAGAACCGCATGGTGGTGGTGACCGTGGAGGACACCGGACCCGGCATACCCGACGGCGTGAAAGAGGCGCTCCTCCAGCGGCTCGGCGGGGACGAAGACCAGGTGCACGGCGAAGGGCTCGGCCTCTCCGTCGTCGGCATGCTGGTCGAGCGCTACGGCGGCCGGGTCTGGATCGAGGACCGGGTCAGCGGCAGGCCGGACCTCGGGGCGGCGTTCCGGTTCACGCTCCGCGAGGTTGCCCGCACGGAGCGTAAACCGATGTGAGGGGGAGAACCCCCGCTCACGCCGCTGCCACCGCCGCTCCGGCCTGCCGGACCCGAAGCCCCGCCGTGTAGCGGCGTGCCCAGGCGTAGCCGAGCAATGCGCCGATGGCGTTTCCGGCGGCGACGCCCCACCAGACGCCGGAGAGGCCGAACCCGAGGTCTATTGCGAACACCCAGGCAAGCAGGGTCGAGAGGACGACGTTCTGCAGGACCGTGATGGTCAGGGACCGTGCCCCAAGCCCCGTCCCCTGGAAGAACGACGCCGAGAAGAGGCCGAACCCGACCATCGGGTAGACGAGGCTCATGACCCGGAGATACGACGTCAGTTCCGGCGTGATCTCCGGTGTCGCGAAGAGCGCGGCGATCCCGGGGGCCAGTATGAACGTGGCCGCGGCAAGCCCGATGCCGATGCCGGTCCCGAGCCTGATGGCGAAGCGGAGGGCAGACTCCATCCGGGCATACGCCCGCGCACCGTAGGAGGCGCCGGTGACCGCGACCACCGCCGTTGCTATGGCAAGTATCGGGGTTAAGCCGATGCTCACGACGCGCCACCCGGTCGAGTAGACGGCGACGCCGTCGGTGCTCGATATGAGGACGATGATGCCGTTTAAGACCAGGGTCATCAGGGCGAGCGAGAGCTGTTCGGCGGCGGCCGGAAGGCCGACCTGCAGGATATCGCGCGCGACGGCGGGGTCGGGGGCGAACCGCCGGAGTGAGAGGGATATGTAGGTGTCCCTCTTCACGAAGAGCCAGTAGACCATCGGGACGGCGGCGACGATCTCGGCGATGATGGTCGCGACGGCGGCTCCCTCGATCCCCATGCCGCACGTGTAGATCAGGATCGGGTCGAGTACGATGTTTGCCACCGCCCCTGCGGCCATAGCGTACATCGCCCGCTTCGCGTCGCCCTCACCGTGCATGAGCGCGTAGGCGACCTCGCCGAAGAGGAGGGCAAACGTCCCCATAAAGAGGATCCGGGCATACGCGACGGCAAGCCCGGCGGCGCTGCCCGCACCCATGAGGGCGAATATATCCCCGGCAAAGAGGGCGAGCGGGATGGTGACGGCAACGGCAAGGCCGGTCATCAGGAGGATGGTGTGCATGGCAACGCTGCTTGCGCCGTCGCGGTCGCCTGCACCGATCATGCGCGCAAGAGCCGCTTCACCCCCGGTCCCGAGGCCGCTCGCTAACCCGATGGTGATGATGAAGAGCGGGAATGAGAACCCGACCGCAGCAAGAGCATCGGCACCGAGACCCGCGACCCAGAACGCGTCGACGACGCTGTAGAGGGTCATGAGGGTCATCGCGACCATCACCGGCAGAGAGAGCCGGAGGATCGCGGTCTTCGGATCGGCAAGGAGTAACTTTGTTCCTTCTGTTTCGTTCTGGTTGTTATGTGAGTGTGTGTCGTCTTTTGGGACGCTTGTCGGCATACATATCGCCTGCTGGCGTGCCCGTGCCGCGAGCTCCCGGTTCAATCGGGACGCCCTTTGCGTGCGGTACGGGCATCGCACCTATCTGTGAACACTGATCATCGAACGCTCCTCAGATATTGGACAGGAGTAGAAACGGCCTGTTGTTGGCCTTCCCAGTTCTGCGATTTCCAGGGCGCATAGGACGATACAGGTCAGATGTGGGCGCGGATTGTAGTTATACTTTCCCACGGGGAGAGGGCAAAAAAGTGCGAGGAGATCAGCGGGCCGCCAATACCTCGCGTCTCTTCACGGCACGGTCGTACATGAGCCAGTTCTCCTCCCATTCGGGGTTTCTGTCGCGGAGGTGGGAGAGCACCCTCTGCCGGATATCGGCGGCCGGCATACCGTCGTAGGCGTCCCGTTCGACGGCCTCCCCGATCGCCCGCGCTTCTTCTAACGGCGCGCCCGCCTTCAGGGCGCTCACGACCACTTTTTCCCGTGCAAACGGCTCTTTCCGGCCGTCGGCCTTGACCACGTTGACCAGTTCGATCGCCTCCGGGCGAGGAGGGGCGGTGAGGGGCTATAACCTTTCCGGTCGCCGCCGGGGGGGCGTCAGGCCGCCGTAGACGATGACGTTTCGCAGCCCTCGGTCCCCGAGCGCCGCCATCGCCCGTTCGATCAGGAAGTCGGAGCCGAGGACCCAATCGGCCATCCTCTTCGTCCTTTTGGCGGTACCGAGTTCCCGGCCTACAGCCGAGCGCCAGGCGTGCTCGTAGGCGCGGAGGGGTTCGTCGTGCAGCAGGTGGCGGGCCGCCGCGATGCCGGCAAGCCTCCCGCAGATCATCGCGGTCGCAATCCCCCCGCCGTTGGAGGCGACGACCTGGCCGGCGGCGTCGCCGACCGCGATGACGTTCTCCCTGACGGTCTCCGGTATGGGGCCGGCAACGGGGACGAACCCGGCCCGGACGTCGCGGCCGATAAACCCCATCCGCGCGAGGAAGGCTCTCAGGAGGAGGGTGACGGATGTCGTTCTTCCCTGCACGCCGAGCCCGACGTTGGCGCAGCCCTCCTTCGGGAAGACCCACGCGTACCCGCCCGGGGCGACGCTGTTCCCGAAGTAGAGACGGATGCGGTCGCCGAACTCCCCGTCGACCCGGCAGGTGACGGCGGGGGCGAGGACGGCGCACCGCTCCATACCGGCGGAGCGGGAGACCAGTGAGAGCGGGCCGTCTGCAGCGACAACGACGCCGGCCGTGATTGTGCCCCGGTCGGTGATGATTTTCCGTCCGTCCCGGCCGCGAAATGTCGTCTCCAGCGAGAGGGCGGCGCCGGCACGGACGGCGGCATCCGCGAGGCTGCGGTCGAGCGCATCCCGGTCGAGGGTGTAGCCGGGAAGGTCGAACCCGTACTCCCGGCCGCCGGGGGAGACGGCGACGGCGCCCCGGATTGCCCGCCGGGGGAGATCGGGTTCGTCGGGCACGGAGGCGGCGGGGAGCGCGGTTCTGAGGACCTCGGACGAGGCGTTGAACTCCCCGCAGCAGACGGGCAGGCCGACCTCTCTTCGCTTATCGATCAGGAGGACGTCGAGTTCTGCCTCCGCCGCGTATCGTGCGGCGGTGCTGCCGGCGGGGCCCGCACCGACGACGAGGACGTCGCACCGATCCTGCATCGGCGCTCACGTGAGGCGGGGGAGGGGATAAAAGAGTGGGGTGCTCTATCCCCGCGACCGCAGCCGCTCTATCCTCTCCGCCACCCGCCTCCGCGCCTCTTTTGTCGCCGCGGTGTCCCGGCGGACCGTCACGTCGAGTATGTCGCCCTCCCGGGCATCCGCGGGGAGGAGGGAGCGGGGGAGCGTGAAGCGGATCGATTCGTCCTCGCGGATGAGGAGGACGGCAAGCCCCTCCTCCACGCGGTCGAGGCTTGCACGGAAGGTCGACTCGTCCTGCATCCTCTCATCCCTCCAGGACGCTGACGATTGCGCCGCTCGCGTCAGCGAGCGTGGCGGTATCGCCGTCGTTGTTCCAGACCGGGGATGAGCGTCCCCAGTAGAGGTCGGACGCGGTCTCGTTGCCCGCGCCGGAGTGGACGGTGACGTTCGAGCCTGCGTCGAGGACGAAGACCGGGAAGGTGTAGGTGTTGCGCGCTCCTTCGTCGGCGATCGTCCAGCCGGTGAGGTTGACGGCGGTCGCGCCGGCGTTCGTGACGGTGACCATCTCATCCAGGAGGCTGAGGTAGGTGATGGTGACGCCGGTGGGGGGAGCAGTCACGGCCGGGGTTACTGCGGAGGTCGTTGACGGGGTTGTTGCCGCCGGGGTCACTGTTGAGGTCGTTGCCGCCGGGGTTATCGCTGAGGTCGTCTGCGTGACCGTCACGGTCGCCGCCGGGGCTCCGCCGGCCGTAACGGCGATCTTCTGGCCGTCGGTCGTGACGACGACGTTCCCATCGCGGTCGGTCCGGTAGATCCGCGACCCGGCGGCTTCGAGGCGCTCGAGAGCCTCCTCGTGGGGGTGGCCGTAGTCGTTTCCTTCGCCGACGAGTATGACGCTGACCGCGGGGCTGACCGCGGAGAGGAACTCGGCGGAGGATGCGTACCGGCTCGCGTGGTGGCCGACCTTCAGGACGTCGGCATCGAGGTCGAGCCCGGCCTTCGCCATGCTCTCCTCCGCCGGTTTCCCGGCATCGCCCGTGAAGAGATAGGATATATCCCCGTACGTCGCCTTCAGGACGACCGAATCCTCGTTTACGTCCCCGAGGGGCTGTGCGGCCGGGTTCAAGACCCGGATATCGAGGTCGGGGTCGAGGGCGATCGTCTGCCCGCGCACTGCCGCCGTATACGGTATCCCCTTCTCCTCGACCAGGACGAGCAGGTTCTCGTACGTCGCGGTGGGGTGCGCCTGCCCGGCGTCGACAAACCGGCCGACCGGGAAGGCGGATATGACCGTGGCAAGTCCTCCGATGTGATCGGAGTGGGCATGGGTCGCCACCACCACGTCGAGACGTTCTACGCCGAGATTCTCAAGGTACGTGACGACGCGCCCTCCCATGCCGCGTTCGCCGGCGTCGATGAGCATGGTCTTATCGCGGAACTGGAGGAGGACCGAGTCGCCCTGCCCGACGTCGATGAAGTGGACGGCAAGGTCCCCGGTGGTCCCGGAGATGATATCGGGTTCTCGCCCGCCGGGAACGGAGCAGCCGGCGATGAGGATGCAGGCACAGAGTGCGGTGCAGATCAGGTATCTGGGTATGAACGACATGCTGCCTGTAGAGGTATCGGGTTCCCGGCTATAAGTGCGCTGGGGTCGGATTGGGTGGCACGTCGGGGGAGGGAGAGGGCGTGCAGGAATGAAAAGAGTGATAGCGCCGGCCGGCGCTTCTTAATTATAAGGCGATGGTATGTCCGCTCTTGAAGTCTACGGCGAGTTCCACGACGATATTCAGGTGATCTTCCGGTCGAGGCTGGTAACGCAGGTGCTGCTTGCCCTCGGGAGCGAAAAGAGGTCCCTCTCGACCCTCCGCGACATCACGGGGAGTTCGTCGCAGGCCCTCATCCCGAAGATCCGGCAGCTTGAGGCCCTGCAGTACGTCGAGCAGGTGCGGGACGGGTATACCCTCACCCCTATCGGCAGGCTCGTCGAGCAGGAGATCGAGCGCCTGGTGACGATGATGGGCGTGATAGAGCGCCACAAGGACTTCTGGGCCGCACACGATATCGAGAGCATACCCCGGAGGTTCCTGAACGAACTGCATGACCTCTACGATGCGGGGGTGGTCAGGGACATCGAGGAGGACGTCTTTGCCGTGTACAGGGCGTTCGGGACCATAATCGAGAGCGCGTCGTGGATTCACGGTGTATCCTCGATCATGAGCCCGGTGCATGCGGGTGCGATCAGAGAGGCGGCTCTGCAGGGCAAACCCGTCGAACTCGTCGTCTCGCAGGAGCTCGCCGGGAAACTGGTAGAAGAGCCGTACCGGACCATGCTCGAGTCCCTCCGGGGGCATGCCGGTTTCGGGCTCTACGTCGCCGCCTCGCCGGTTCGCCTCGGGATGGCAGTGACCGACGGCTTCGTCTCGCTCGGCCTCTATCGGCGCGATAAGGGAACCTACGACACCGCCACGGACCTCGTCAGCACCGATGCGGCAGCCATCGCCTGGGGAGAACGGGTGTTCCAGCATTACCGGGCAACCGCAGACCGGCTCCATCTGCCCTCGATGTAGTACTCGTTTGACTCCAGCCGGAGCCCGCGCCCCGGGGATCACCCACAACCGACCGGATGGAGGGGTGCCGCCCTGCCGGAGCAGCGCGCCCGTGTTAACCAGACCGATGAATATTCTTCGGTACAATGAATATTCACCTTTCTCCTGACAATTATGCATGTTCGCCTCGATCAACCGAGCCGGGGCAATCCGACCGTTCTGTCCGGCCGTTACCCGGTTCATCGTATACACCTCGCTCTATCTCTCCATCGCGGGGGCTGCGATGGTGTACATCTCCTGTTTTCTGCAGGG
>ERZ795058.4321-NODE-4321-length-13916-cov-15.367506_pt1 | contig 13916 bp, 14 predicted proteins | sample MGYA00375142_ERZ795058 | MGnify/ENA primary metagenome ERZ795058 (study PRJEB30187, sample SAMN05720210) | activated sludge metagenome | isolation source: anaerobic digester from wastewater treatment plant | place: Japan | collected 2015-04-20 ...
ATTATATGTCAACCCTTCTACGCATTATTTCCTCCTCTATTATATATCTACTTCTTGCATAAGTTAAAGAATAATACTCCTTAATATCATTAGCTAATTTGTAGTCGCCCTTTTTCGGAGGGTATGTTTTAATATTAAATGGTTTAGATGTTTGACCATCTATCATCATTTTAATATAGAAATTAAAGTTATCTATATTCATCAAATCCTGACTATTAAATATGGGCTCAAATTCTTTTTCTAGAAACTTTGCATCCTCTGCTCCCACTCTAAATGAAGCAATTGTGCCAACATTTCCAAAAACAGCATCTCTAATTCCTTCTGGCAATTGGGCAATAAATTGATGGGACATTATTAAAGACAACCTATACTTTCTTGCTTCTGATAAAACAGTAGAAATTGTATTGGTTGCAAAGTTTTGGAACTCATCCATATAGAGATAGAAATCATTCCTTTGATCTTCAGGAATATCTACTCTTGAAAAAGCGGCAAGAGATAATTTACTTGTTATTATCAGCCCCAAAAGAGAGCTATTTAATTCACCTAACCTGCCCTTGCTTAAATTAACAAGAAATACTTTTTTACTATCAATAATTTCTCTAAAGTTAAATGTGCTTTTTGTCTGACCAATGATTGGTCTCATATAGTCATTAGAAATAAAGTTATCAAATTTAGAAGTAATGTATGGCACCATATTCCTTAGAGCTCCCTCTCCACCTGCTTGTTCTGCTTGTTTTTCCCAGAACTCTTTTACTAAAAAGTTCTTACATTTTGATAATAATCTTTTCCTAAAATTAGCATCAGCTAATACTTTAGGAATCTCCATCAAAGTATATATTTCGTTTGGATCATCCATTAAAAGCATTAAAGCATTTCTTGCATATTGCTCAAACATTGGACCACCAGTTTGTCTTAGATCATATAGCTTGTCTAAGATATTTATCATCTCATTAACAATAAATGTTTTTTGTTCAGGAAAACGAGGATCATATTCAAGCATATTTAAACCAATTGATCGCTCTAAGTTTGTTGGATCAAATAAAACAACATCCTCAATTCTTTCTTCCGGCATTTTACTTAAAATATCATCTATCAAGTCACCGTGAGGATCTAACATTCCCATACCTTCACCATTTTTAATATCTTGTAATGCCATTGAAGATAAAAGTGATGATTTACCAGTTCCCGTCTGACCAATAATATACATATGTCGCCTTCTGTCATCTTTTTTAATGTATATATCTTTTTTTTCTTCTCTATAGATATTGTATCCTAATAATAAACCTTCCTTAGGAATGTTAGTTGGAGGAGCAGAAACTTTTGACTTAACTCCACTGATATTAGGCGTTTTAATTAATGGCGTTGGAAAATGAAATATACTTGTAAGCTCTTCTATTCCTAAAATATTTTTTTGAGATTCATCAAAAAGACGAAAACTATATTTATATATCAATTCATCAAAAGCACCTTTTTTAGTTCTGACTAATTTGAAACTGTTTGTTTTGTTAGAACTAAATTGGACAAAAGAATTTGCCATTTCTAAAAATATACTTTCACTTCTAATTTTGTTTTCGGCGGAAACAACTAATCTAATATTTGTTTCAAAGCTATCTTTGCTTAATTTATCTCTTAACATCTTTAGCAACTCTTCGTCTGGAGTTGAAGTCAATGTGTTTTCACTTTTTCCTTTAATAGTTGAAATAAAATTAGTTGCTCCCATTGCTTGTGTAAGATTTTTACCTTGAGCAACTTCGTTAGCAATCATTTTTCCTCTTTCATACCAACTATTAGAGCCCTTTTTAACAATCAATTGGACGGCAGCCTCCTCATTAGTTTTTAATTTTGTAAATATGTTGGTAATTGAAGATAATGGATCTGTATCCATTTGATTATATGTTTTAATTGGTAAATATAGCGGCTTAGTTGTTTTAAGATAACCACAATAAACATTTTCTGTTGGAGAAAATATATTATAATCATCACTTCTTTCAACTTGTGCTGTTGGATATATGCTGTATATTTGTTTTTCAATAAAGTTTTCAAATCTTTTAGGAACAGCGACATAGAAAATAATATCTTCTTTTAGTTTGACTATTTCCAATGCAATCCATGGATCAATTCCAAAAAGACCTTCTTTAGATAAAGAATTAAGAGAACTATAGAAATCTTCCATCAATCTAATCCAATCCTTTTCTTGTTTTTGAGAATCCCGAATTTCCTCAGCAGTAACTCCACTCATTTTAACCGAAAACAAGGTAAGCTTTAATGACTGTTCTATAATTTTTCTTTTTTTGTTTCTCTTGATAAGAAAAACAATAAGTAGAATTAAGAATAATGATATTCCTAATAATATGTATTCTGTCATATTACTTTTTCATATAAAATTCTTTTTCTTTTGGATCAAACTTTTCTATTGAATATCTTAGCATAGTTCTTGGCATAATACGATAATATTTGTCTAAAAACTCTTTTTCTAAATCTTTGTTTCTTTTGCCAACCTCTCTTAGCATCCAACCAACCGCCTTGTGTATCAAATCATTTTCATCCTTCAATAATATCTCTGATATTTTCAAAGTATCCTTAAAGTCATTATCTTTAATAAAAGCAAAAGTTGCAACAATTGATATTCTTTTTTCCCACAAGTTATTAGATGTGGATAGAGAATAAAGAATGTCTCTGTTTTTATCTTTCAAAAAATCACCCATTATTTTAGGTGCTGTCAGGTCAACCAAGTCCCAGTTGTTTATATTTCTAAAATTTTTAATATATATGTTATAAATTAATCCTTTATCTTCTTTGTATTTTTCAACTAATATTAAAAGTGCTGTCAAACGATATTCATGTATTTTACTATTTAATAATTCTTGGACATCTTTTAAAGAAATGTCTTTATAATATTTCTTCACAATTATTCTTAAGGTAGGAACTGTTACTCCCAAGAAAATATCACCCTCTCCATATTGACCTTTTTTGTTCTTGAAAAAACGAGACAATGTTTTAGCCTGAATTGGATCTTTTTTTGATTGTATTTCTTTTTCTATATCAACCATTCCATTATTCCTCCTATTAAACAAAGTATTCCAAATGTCATTGTTATTTTAGAAAAATTAACTTTTTTTGAAAAATCAAGAAGAACTTTAAGGGAGATTATTCCGAAAACAAAACTTGATAAAAGGGCAACCCATGGAAATGAGTTTATAGAAGGATTACTTATAAAAATATATCCTGTTGATGCGGCAACAGCGGGCAATGAAATAATGTATGATTTTTTTAATATCTCTGACGGATCATTTTCTTTAAGTGATAATCCAAATATAGTTGAACCAGAACGAGAAACTCCAGGTATCACAGAAATGCCCTGAAGAAGACCAACAATGACAGAATTAAAATCTTTATTCATATTTAATCTAATATCTTTTTTCTGGAACCATGAAGTAAGCAGTAGTCCAAAACCAATCAAAAATAAAAGGCCTGAACCAATCGCAATATCTCCAATTGTTTTATAAACTACAAAACCTAAAGATAAAGAAACAACACTTGCAATTATAAAAAATCTTAACAGCTCTTTATCTCTTAATAAAATTAAATTAATCCAATCCTTTCTAAAGAATATCAAAACTGCAAACATTGTTCCTAAGTGTAAAAACAAAGAAAAATCAATACTATTAATATCAGTCACTATAAAACTAGAAAAAATAGTCATTAATCCCTGACTTGATATTGGTATCCATTCAAATATTCCTTGTAATGCTCCTAACAAAACATATTCCCACATATTATTTCTTAATTACTACAAATCTATACTCTCCGAATTGATCTTTATGAAATTCTCCTTCTTTTATTTTGTCTTTTTGCTGAGGGTCAAACTCCATTATAGCATATCCTCCTTCATTCAAATAATCTTTTACATTATCAATAAAATTGTTAATTATATCCATTCCATCATTTCCTGAAAAAAGAGCAATGTGGGGCTCATAATTTATAACATCACTACCGACTTCATCAATTCTACTTTTAGCAACATAGGGGGGATTAGCTAATATGTAGTCATATTTTTCATCAATATTAGAGAAAATATCTGTTTTAATTATCTTATACCTATTACTATCAATATCACTACAATTAATTTTGATTTGCTCTAAAAAAGCATCGTCAATTTCGCCAAAATGACAAATTGAATCTTGAATATTTTTTAATACAGCTACACCAACACAACCTGACCCAGAAAATAAATCAAGGCACTTCATTTTTTCTTTGTGATCTTGATTAATAAACCATTGAACCCAGTATTCAGTTTCTGGTCTGGGAATTAACGGTCTTTTTGAAAGATCAATTTTAATTCCTAAAAAATCCTTAAATCCCCTTTTATATTCTTCTGGTAGTTCCATTTTAAACAATAAGCAAAGAACAAATTATTCCAATAATAACTCCGCCGGATATTTCTAATATTGAATGACCTAAAATTTCCTTTGATTTATCAAAATTATCACCACCTTGTCCAATTTTCTCTATTATCTTATTTAGCGATTGCGCTTGTTTTCCCGCCGCTCCCCTAATAACCTTAGCGTCATATATTATGAAAAAAGCAAAAATTACCGCAACTGCAAAAATAGCTGAATCAATTCCTTCTGTTATTGCAACTCCAGTAGCTAAGGCAGAAACAACAGCACTATGAGATGATGGGAAGTTTCCCGGTAAAGAATAAAGTCCCCATCTAAACTTTTTTTCTTTATGTGTTAAAATAAAAACCTTCATTGTTTGAGCAATAAACCATGCTAATATAGAAGAGACCAACACTTTATTAAATATTAAATAATCATTCATATCTTATATTAAAAATCTTATTACTCTCTTTGAATCCTTTTATCATTCTAACCCTATGTTGAGGTAAATTAAAATATTCTGCTAATAATTCTATTATTCTTTTATTAGCCATATTCCTTTGTGCATCTACTTTTACAAAGACCTCAAAGCTATCTTCACTTTTCTTAATAACTTTATCTTCTTTTGACAATACATTTACTTTCACCTTAATCAACATATTTTTTAATTACTTCGAAGTCCTTTTTGAGTTCTTCACTCTTATTTAAGTTATATATCGCTACTGCAGGATGGTAAAGAGGGATAAAAATATATTTATTTTTGAAAACACGCCCATGAATATTACTTATCTTATCTTTATTTTCAATTCCAAGCTTATTCATCATAAAATTCATTGAGTACCTACCTAAAGAACAAATGACTTTTGGTTTAATAATTTCAATTTGTTTTTCAATGTATTCCTTGCAACATTCAATTTCACTGTCACTTGGATCTCTATTGTTAGGTGGTCTACATTTAATTATATTAGTAATATAGACATCTTCTCTTTTAATTCCGATATGATTTAATAATTCATTTAAAAAGTCCCCGGACTTCCCACAAAAAGGAACTCCTGTAGCATCTTCTCTTGCTCCAGGAGCTTCTCCTATGAAAATTATTTTAGCGCTATGATTCCCTTGCCCAATAACCGGAATATGTCTTCCTTTATATAAAGGACATTTCTTGCAAGCCAAAATATCTTCTTTAATTTTTTCCATTTTAGTTAATTTCTAAAAGTTCTACTTCAAAAATCAAAGTTGCGTTTGGTGGTATCACACCAGGAACGCCTCTTTCACCATAAGCATATTCTGGCTGAATTGTAAGTTTTCTTTTTTCTCCAACTTTCATTCCTTCCATACCTTTTTCCCAGCCCTCAATTACTTGGCCTATTCCTAAAATAAAATTAAAGGGGGTTCCTCTATCAACACTTGAATCAAATTTTGTTCCATCTTCTAACATTCCTGTATAGTGAACTGTCAAGCTATCGCCTACTTTTGATTCTACTCCACTACCTTCAACTATTGTTTCTATTTCTAACATATTGTTTTTTATTGATTCTGTTATATCTCCTTTCAAAAAATTATTGTCAATGTTTACTGAAAAAACATAAAAGCCACCAACAAGTATAAGTCCTATAATTAATAATGTAATTTTTTTATTCATATTATTTAATATCGTATAAAACATTAACCCTTGCTTCAATCTTATTTTCCCTTACAACAATTTCCATATTTGCTCCTGATCCAGTTGTTGAACCATCAGATAACAAAAACTTAGGAACATCATATTCTTCAGTAAATCCAGATGCATTGCCAATTCTTACTCCTAATAAAGTTGCAATTTCCGATGCTTTCTTTTCAGCATCTTCTATCGCTAATTTTCTTGCTTCTTTTTTAATTTCTTCTTCGTTACTAATAATAAATTTTAGATTGCTAACCTGACTTGCTCCAGCATCAATTGAGCCCTGTATTACTTTTCCAATATTATCACTATTTCTAATAATAACTTCTAATGATTCTACTGCCTCGTAGCCAACTATTACCCGCTTTCCATTAGGGTAGATTGATAAATCAACCCCTGTGGTTTGCCACTGATACTTAGGATAAATATTAAAATCAAGTGTTTTCATATCATCTTCGCTTATTCCTTGTCTTTTAAGAAAGTCAATCACTCTATTAATTTTTTCTTTATTTTTAGTTAAAGCAAGATTGATTGTTTGTTCTTCCGTTATTGCAGTAAAAGACGCAACCGCAGTATCGGGAACCGCATAAACAACACCGCTTCCAACTACTTCAATTGTGTCATTTTTTGGTTCTGCTCCAATATATTTAGTTTGTTTTGATAAGTTTTGAATACCAAAAAATAAATATATTGTCCCAATAAATAGAAAAGCAATCAATATTATTATTAATGCTTTAAATAATGGGTTATCTGTTCTTGCTTCTTTTTCAAAATATTGTGGTTCCATTTTTTTATTATTTAATTATTATTTATTAACTAATTTTTGAGCCAATTTTAATTTCTTTGTCTACTCCTAATAATGATAAATTATTATCGTCTTTTACTGCTAAAATCATTCCTTCGCTATCCATTCCCATTATTTTCTTTGGAGAAAGGTTAGCTACAACTATAACAATCTTATTGATTAATTCTTCTGGAGTATAGAATTTTCCTATTCCTGCTAATATCTGTCTTTTTTCTTCACCTAAATCAACTGTTGTTTTAATGATTTTACTTGACCCTTCAACTTTTTCTGCTTCAATAATTTTGCCAATTCTTAAATCTATTTTAACAAAATCTTCAAAATTTATCATTTCCATATAGTTATTTTAGCATTAAAAATATCAAGAGGTCAACTTTTTTCGCTTAATCTTCCTTTGATAACTAATTGCAAATCGATGTGCTTCGTCTCTTACTTTGATTAATATGTCCCTATTATAATTATTAGTATCCGCAATTATTTCATCTTTCTTTCTGTCACTCCCCTTGGCAATTCCTATTACTGGAATATCTTTAACAATTGTTTTAACAGCAGATACTTGTGGTTTCCCTCCATCAATTAATATAATATCAGGCATTTTCCATTCTTTGTGATTAAATCTTCTTTCTATTATTTCTTTGATACAATCTGTATCACTTTGATTTTTAACATTTTTAATTTTGAACTTCTTGTATTCTTTTTTGATTGGTTTATCGCCTTCAAAAACAACCATACTTCCAACCATTATTTCATCTCCCAAATTTGAAACATCATAGCCCTCTATCCTTTGTAATGTTATTTTTTTATTATTTTCAATAAAAGTTTTATCTAATAAAGAAAAATCTACTATTTTCTGTAATGCGTTAATTTGATTTCTTAACCTAATTGCTTCTTCAAATTGATTATTTTTTGAGCAATGTTTCATTTTCCTTTCAAGAGAATTGATTAAGCTTTTCTTTTTTCCTTTCAAAAAAAGAACTAATGGCTTAATTACTTTTTTATCATAATCATCACTTGTTATTTCATTAGTACAAACTCCTAAACACCTTTTTAGGTTATAATCAAAACAAGGCCTTTTTTGATTGGGACTACACCTTGATATATAAAATAAAGAATGTAAAATTCTTAAAACTTCTGATATTTTTCCTTCAGCATAGGGCCCAAAAACATATTTATAATCTCCAACTTTTAGGTTCCTTTCTCTAACTGCTAATAGCCTAGGAAAATCATCTTTTGTAATTACTAAATAATTCCAACTTTTATCATCTTTTTCTTTGATATTATATTTTGGCTTAAATTTTTTAATATAATTCGCTTCTAAAATAATCGCCTCTAAAATTGAATTTGTTTTTTCCCACTTCACCTCATCAATTTTATCAATTAATGTTTCTATTGGTCTATTTGTTTTTGGACTTAAATAACTTTTAATTCTACTCCTTAGCGATGTTGCTTTTCCAACATAGACAAGATTACCTTTTTGATAAAAAAGATATACTCCTGAGCTCTGTGGTATTTTATCAATTTTTTCTCTCCAATTTTTCATTTATTATTTTTCTTAAATAAAATCCAGTCCATGAAGATAATCTGGCAATCTCTTCTGGTGTCCCTTCTCCAACTATTTTTCCACCTTTATCTCCACCATCTTCTCCAAGATCAATTATCCAATCAGCACATTTGATAAAATCAAGATTATGCTCAATCACCATTACGGTGTTACCCATATTTACTAACTTTTGTAAAACTAAAATCAGTTTTTTAATATCTTCGTAATGAAGACCGGTTGTTGGTTCATCTAACAAGTATAATGTTTTACCTTTGCTTCTTTTGCTTAATTCACGACTCAATTTTATCCTTTGCGACTCTCCACCAGATAAAGTTGTAGCACTTTGACCCAAAGTTAAATAACCAAGACCAACATCACTAAGAACTTTTAATTTATCATTGATTAAAGGAATATCCCTAAAGAACTTTTCGGCTTCTTCTATTGTCATTTCTAAAACCTCAGCAATGTTTTTTCCTTTATAATGGACGGCCAATGTTTCTTTATTAAATCTTTTGCCCTTACAAAAATCACAAACAACTTCAACATTTGGTAAAAAATGCATTTCTATTTCCATAGTTCCTCTTCCCTGACAATTTTCACATCTTCCACCAGAAACATTAAAACTAAATCTGCCTGGCTTATATCCTTTCATTCTTGCTTCAGGAGTCATAGCAAAAAGATTTCTAATTTCATCGTATGCTTTAGTGTAAGTTGCTGGATTAGAACGAGGCGATTTACCAATCATTGATTGATCCATTTTAATTATCCTATCAATATATTCAATGTTTTTTATTTCTTTTACCTTAATATCTCTTTTGAAATGATTTAATTTGCCAGTGATATAATCGTATATAACATTATTCATCAAAGTTGACTTTCCTGAACCAGAAACTCCAGTTAGGCATACTAATTTTCCTAAAGGAATATTTACATTTATATTCTTCAAATTATTTTCACTTGCTCCAATAACTTTAAGATACCTTGAGTCAACTTTTCTTCTTTGGGGTATATCAATCACCTCTTCTCTTCTTAAGTATTTTCCTGTAAGGGATTTTGATTTATTATTTTTTAATAGCTCACCAACTTCACCACAATACATAATTTGTCCACCATTTTTTCCGGCACCCGGACCAAAATCAACAATCCAGTCACTAGCTAATATAGTATTTTCATCATGCTCAACAACAATTATTGTATTACCTATATCGCATAAATTTCTTAGCGTATTGACAAGCAATTCATTATCTCTTTGATGAAGCCCTATAGTGGGCTCATCTAACACATACAAGGCACCAACTAATTTTGTTCCCACTTGAGAAGCAAGTCGTATTCTCTGAGCTTCACCACCTGACAAGGTTCCTGATTTTCTATTTAATTTAATATAATGAAGACCAACATCAATTAAAAATTGCAATCTATTAATTATTTCTTTCAAAATTACATTAGCAATTTCTTCTTCCTTTTTACTAATTTTCAAATTATTAAAAAAATCTAACGCCTTATCAATTGTCATATCAGTTACCTCCCATATATTTTTTCCTCCTACCTTAATGCTTAACGCATTTGGATTTAATCTTTTGCCTCCACAAACACTACAAGGAGTTGAACTAAATATATTTTCAACGCCTAAACCATTACAAGCACTACAATAACCATACGGACTATTAAAGCTAAATAACCGTGGCTCAATTTCAGGAAAACTAAAACCACATTGGGGACAAGAATATTGAGTGCTAAATATCTTTTCTTCATTGTTTGGAAAAATAATCGTGCATAATCCATCGGACATATCTATTGCTGTTTCTATCGCTTCGCTTAATCTAAAATCAAAATCATCGTCAATTTTAGAATAATTTATTTTATCAATCACTATGTCTATATTATGCTTAAATTCTTTTTTTAATAATATCTTTGTTTTTAATGACTTTTCTTTTCCATCTATCCTGACACTACTAAATCCTAATTCATAAAGATCCTGAAGCATTTGGTAGTATTCTCCTTTTCTCCCTCTCACGACAGGAGATAAAATAATTAACTCTCCCTTGGGGGGTATCATTGTTTTAGTTCTTTTGAATATCTCATCATCAGTCACTTTTTCAATTTCAATGCCACATTCTACACAAAATGGTTTTCCAATTCTAGCAAACAGAACTCTCAAATAATCATATATCTCTGTAATTGTTGCTACCGTTGAACGAGGATTACTGCTATGTGCTTTTTGATTAATTGAAATTGCTGGTGATAATCCTTCAATTTCATCAACATCGGGCTTACTCATTCCTCCTAAAAATTGTCTAGCATAAGAAGAAAGGGACTCAATATATCTTCTTTGTCCTTCGGCAAAAATAGTATCAAAAGCTAAACTAGTCTTTCCTGAACCAGACAACCCGGTAAAAACAATCATCTTATTTCTCGGTATCTCAAGAGAAACATTTTTCAAATTATGCTCTCTTGCTCCTTTTATTATTATTTTCTCTTCCATATTTTTTTTCTAAAATTGATATTTCTTCTCTTAAAATTAAAGCTAATTCAAATTCTAATTTTTCCGCGGCTTCTTTCATTTTTTCTTTTTTCTCTTTTATTATTTCTTTGATATCACCACCCACCATTTCAATCTCTAATGTTTTTACTCTTTTATTTTCAATTCCAAAGTCCTCTAATATATTTTTAATATTTTTTTCAATTGTTTTTGGTGTTATATTATTGTCTTTATTATATTTTAATTGAATTTCCCTTCTTCTGTTTGTTTCTTTAATTGCATTATCAATTGATTGAGTAATTTTATCAGCATAAAGGACAACTCTACCATTTACATTTCTAGCCGCTCTTCCAATCGTTTGAATTAAGCTTGTTTCATTTCTTAAAAATCCCTCTTTATCAGCATCAAGAATAGCAACTAAAGAAACTTCTGGAATATCAAGTCCCTCTCTTAACAAATTAACTCCAACAATTACATCTATAACACCTTTTCTTAATTCTGTAATAATTTCTATCCTTTCCAATGTTTTAATATCGCTATGAATATATTTCACTTTTATTCCTTTCTGCTCTAAGTATTCCGTCAAATCCTCCGCCATTCTTTTAGTTAAGGTTGTAACTAGTGTTTTTTCTTTTTTACTAACTTGGTCTATAATTCTCTCAATTAAATCATCAACTTGAGATTTTTTACCATTGATGGGTCTGATTATTACTTCTGGGTCAATTAGCCCAGTTGGCCTAACAATTTGTTCAACAATTTTTCTACTTTGATTAATTTCAAAATCATTTGGAGTTGCTGATACATAGATAACATTGTTGATACTCTTATCAAACTCACTATATTTTAATGGTCTATTATCGTATGCACTCTCTAATCTAAAACCATAATCAATCAGTGCTTTTTTTCTAGACCTATCACCCCAATACATTCCACTTATTTGAGGAATAGTTACGTGGGACTCATCTATTACAGTTAAAAAATCCTTATCGTTCTCCTTGAAATAATCTATTAATGTAAATGGTGGCTCTCCAGATGCTCTTCCATCAAAATATCTTGAATAGTTTTCTATTCCATGACAATATCCAATATTTTCAATCATTTCTAAATCGTAATTTACTCTCTTTTTTAATCTTTCGTATTCTAATCTTTTTGAGTTTTTTTTGAAAAAATTCAACCTCTTTTCTAAGTCACTTCTTATTTCTTTAATTGCTTCTTTCTTTCTTTCTTCGCTGATAACATAATGTTTTGAAGAAAAGAGATAAATAATTTTGTTTTGTTCAATAATATGCCTTCTAATGGGATCAATTGTTTCAATTAGATTTATTTTGTCTGATATATCTAACTTATAAATAACTCTCTTATTAACCGGCATTATTTCTAATGTCTGGCCACGCAATCTAAAAGTTCCCATTCTTAATTCGTCTTTTACTCTCTCAAACTGCATATTAATTAATTTTCTCAAAACCTCTTTTCTGTCTATCTTTTGATTAACTTTCAATTCAAATAATGTATTTTTATACTCTTTAGGAGACCCTAATCCATAAATACAAGAAACCGAAGAAACGATAATGACATCTTTCCTTGTTAGTAGTGATTGCGTAGAAGCATGGCGAAGACGATCAATTTCTTGATTAATTTGTGCTTCTTTTTCAATATATGTATCAGTATTAACCATATATGTTTCTGGTTGATAATAGTCATAATAACTAACAAAATACTCTACTGCATTATGAGGAAAAAATTCTCTAAACTCATTACATAATTGAGCCGCTAATGTCTTATTATGCGAGATAACAAGAGTTGGTTTTTGTATTTTACTAATAACATTTGCAATAGTAAAAGTTTTCCCTGATCCTGTGACCCCTAATAATGTTTGCTTGCCTTTAGCACCACCTAGTGATAATTTTTCAATTGCACTTGGTTGGTCCCCTTTAGGCACTAAAGATGTTTCAAGTTTAAACTTCATAGCATATTATTATAGCACAAAAAAAGAGCCCCTAATAGGGGGCCCTTTTAAGTTAACTATTACTCACCTCTGAAGTTATTTTCCTTCATTGGTCTAGCTTCGTCAACGATTAATTTTCTTCCTTCGTGTTCTTTTCCATTGAACGCATCTTTAGCTTTTTGAGCGCCTTCCTCTGTAGACATTTCTACAAAGCCAAAACCTTTTGATCTCTTCGAAAATTTATCGATTATAATAGATGCTGATGCTACTTCACCAGCTTCTGAGAATAAATCTTTAAGAGACTCATCAGTTACAGAATAAGGAAGATTTCCTACGTATAGTTTCTTTTCCATTGTTTCTTTTAATAAATATTTTTAAACGACCTACTCTTTTACGAGCATGCACTTAGAGTGTTATTGGCATCATAGTTTAATAATAGATAAATGTCAATGCCTATGATATTATATGGGTAAGATATGAAGAAAATAATATTAATATTAATTGTCGCTCTTTTTTTCTTTTTTTTAACAAAGAACTATCTTTACGATATACCAAAAGAAGATGAGGAATTGAGAGATAAAATTGAGCAAATGTTGATTATTGGATTTAGAGGAACAACTGCTAATGAGTATATCACCCAAACATTAAAAGATATGAATTTAGGTGGAGTTATTCTTTTTGATAAAGATGTTCCTTCTAATGGAGAAATTGAAAGAAATATAATTAACCCTGATCAAACAAAAAAATTAATATCTGACTTAAAGGAAATAAGAAATGATATTTTTGTCGCTGTTGACGCAGAAGGCGGGAATGTTAATCGTCTAAAAGAAGAATATGGATTTATACCCATACCATCGGCAGAAGAAATGGGAAAAAGTTCAGTCAAACAAACTAAAGAATATGGTCTATTTTTAGGCCAACAACTAAGTGAGTTAGGATTTAATTTAAATTTCGCTCCTGTCGTTGATGTCAATGTTAATCCAGAAAACCCTGTAATAGGACAATTAGAAAGATCTTTTAGTGATGACCCAGAAAATGTCTATAACTATGCAAAAAGCTTTATAGAAGGTCTACATCAAAGTAATATCATACCAGCAATTAAACATTT
>ERZ795058.4324-NODE-4324-length-13911-cov-4.087615_pt1 | contig 13911 bp, 8 predicted proteins | sample MGYA00375142_ERZ795058 | MGnify/ENA primary metagenome ERZ795058 (study PRJEB30187, sample SAMN05720210) | activated sludge metagenome | isolation source: anaerobic digester from wastewater treatment plant | place: Japan | collected 2015-04-20 ...
TGCTGTATATTCCAATTACTGAAGTAAGCGTGCCATCATCAGCTTTCCTTTATTTCGACAAGCAGCCTACCATGATTATAAAATCGCATATTAACAGCAGTATGCGGCGCGAGGTTGAAAGCCTGAAACTTGCAGCATCCGGAATTGACCCTGACATAATGCGTTCAATAAAAAGCAATGTTAATCTGGTAACCATCAAGCTGCATGAAGGCGGAAAGGAAGAGAAGAAATTTTCAGAAGTGGCTACAATATTAGGATTTGTTTCGGCAATACTTATTTATATGTTTGTTTTCATGTTTGGAAGTCAGGTTATGCGAGGTGTTATCGAAGAGAAAACCAGCCGTATTGTTGAGGTGATTGTTTCGTCAGTAAAGCCATTCCAGCTTATGATGGGTAAAATTGTAGGAATTGGACTAGTAGGGCTTACTCAGTTTTTATTATGGGTTGTGCTTACTCTTGTGATAGTTGTAGGATTTCAGACTGCATTTCCTGAAAAGTTCAGGGCTTCGGAAACTGAAAATATGATGATAAGTAATACCAGAATTACCGATGCCAATCAACCATTGGAAGAAACACTTCAGATTGACGAATCAGTAATGGCACAGGTAGCAGAAGGGATACGCTCAATTAATTTTTCAGCGATCATCTTTTCATTTCTGTTCTATTTTCTTGGCGGCTATCTGCTCTATGCTGCCTTGTTTGCTGCAATAGGAGGTGCAGTTGATAATGAAACTGATTCACAGCAATTTATGCTTCCTATTACCATTCCGCTTATTATAGCCATTGTAATGGCACAATATGTTATAAATGAACCTAATGGTCCCATATCTTTCTGGCTTTCAATTATTCCGCTTACCTCACCTGTGATTATGATGATACGTATTCCTTTCGGGGTTCCGTATTTCGATCTTGGATTATCGGTAATGTTGCTGATACTTGGCTTTTTGGGTACTACATGGCTGGCAGCAAAAATTTACCGTACCGGAATATTGATGTATGGCAAAAAGGTTGACTACGCAGAATTATGGAAATGGCTTAAATACAAGGGTTAAGCCAACTGGTTTTCTGTCGGGCTTGGAAATTTCTATGATGTTATTTCGCATGCTATGAGTTCTGCCTGTTTTAAAACGGTCTCTGTCGCTAACATTTGCATATCGGGAGGATAACCGTATTTTCTTAATATTCTTTTAACAGCAACTTTCAGCCTGGCTTTTACGCTCTCTTTGATTGTCCAGTCAATTGTTGCATTTTTTCTGATGGTTTCCGTAAGAACAACTGCCAGTTCTCTCAATTTATCCTGCTGCATGAGTTCTCTTGCGCTATCGTTGTTGGCAACTGCCGTATAAAAGGCATATTCAAAATCCGTCAGACCCATTCTCTTTGCTTCATTGTCCATTTCAACAATGTCCTTGCTTAGGTTGATGAGTTCTTCAATTACTTCGGCTGCTGTAAGTATTTTGTTATGATATTTCTTGATGGAGTTTTCCAACATTTCTAAAAATGTCTTACTCTTAACCAAGTTCTTTTTAGCTCTGGATCTTATTTCGTCATTTAAAAGTTTTTTCAAAACTTCCAAAGCAACATTTTTATGTTCCATTCCTTTCAGTTCCATTAAGAACTCTTCGGATAAAATGGAAATGTCGGGTTTCTTAATGCCTGCTGCATCAAAAACGTCAATAACCTGTTCAGAGATCAGAGCCTGGTCAATAACTTGTTTGATAGTGGTTTCAATTTGATAATCAGTTTTTCCAGAACCTGTTTCGTCAAACTTGGCAAGCCTTTCTTTGACTGCCTGGAAGAACGAAATCTCATCTTTTGCATCCATTGCCTGCTTATGCGGAACGGCAATGGCAAAGGCTCTTGATAATGCTGTTACTTCGTTGATGTATCGTTTCTTTCCTTCCTCCAGCCCTAAAATATGTTCTTCGGCTGCAAGTATCATGGATAATTTCTTTGAAGTGCCGGCTTCAAAATAGGTTTCGTACTCAAAACCATAATACATTTGAGAAACTATTTCCATTTTTTCCAGCATCAACTGAGCTGCCTGCTCTTGTAGAAAAGTGGGGTCGCCTTTACCACCTGAATCAGAATAAAATGCCAGTGCTTTTTTCAAATCGGAAGCAATGCCCAGATAATCAACTATCAAACCTCCCGGTTTGTCTTTATAAACACGGTTAACCCTTGCAATAGCCTGCATCAGGTTGTGTCCTTTCATTGGCTTATCAATGTAAAGGGTGTGCAAACATGGCACGTCAAAACCTGTAAGCCACATATCCCGAACTATTACCAACTGCAGTTCATCATCAGGATTTTTCATTCGTTCGGCAAGTATTCTTCTTTGTTCTTTGGTGGTGTGATGTTTTGCAATTTCCGGACCATCAGAAGAAGCAGAAGTCATTACCACTTTTATAGCTCCTTTATTCAAGTCGTTTGAATGCCATTCGGGTTTTAGGTCAATGATTGCCTGATACAAGCCGGCTGCAATTCTGCGGCTCATAGCAACGATCATTCCTTTTCCTTCAAATACCTCCTGACGCTGGCTAAAATGTTCAATTATGTCTTTGGCAATATTCTTTATCCGGTTTTCGCTGCCTACCAGGGCTTCAAGCTGTGCCCATCTGGCTTTTGCCTTTTGTTGGGATGTTAAGCCTGGCGATTGTTCATCTTCTTGTTCCAGTTCATCATCTAATTCTTCAACCAATTTTTTACCTTCTTTGCTCAGATTTACCTTTGCCAGACGGCTTTCGTAAAAAATGCGAACTGTAGCTCCGTCTTCAACTGCCTGGGCTATATCATAGATATCTACATAATTCCCAAAAACTGCCGGTGTATTTATATCTGTACTTTCAATTGGTGTTCCTGTAAAACCCAGATATGTGGCATTGGGTAAGGCATCACGCATATATTTGGCAAAACCATAAACTATTCTTTTTCCGGTTATATTCCCTTTTTCATCTTTGGCATCAATGGTTTTAGCTTTAAAACCATACTGAGTTCTGTGTGCTTCGTCTGCTATTACAACAATGTTTTTTCTATCGGAAAGCAACTCGTAAACATTACCTTCTCCTGCATGCGTGCTTCCAGGCGCAGGCGGGTCGGGCTGAAATTTCTGAATTGTTGTAAATACCACACCACCCGATGCCACTTTTAATAATTCCTTTAAGTGGTTTCTATCCTCTGCCTGAACAGGTTCTTGTCTTAAAAGCTGTTTTGATGCTGCAAACGTGTCAAATAGTTGGTCGTCCAAATCATTTCGGTCAGTAATTACTAAGATGGTTGGATTGTCAAGTACCAAAACTATTTTTCCTGTATAGAAAACCATTGACAAGGATTTGCCGCTTCCTTGAGTATGCCAGACCACACCTGCTTTTCGGTCGCCCGAAGGTTGTTTTACTACACCCGGCAAGCCGCCTGCCTGCCGCGCCCTGCCGCTTTCAATTAACCGTTTAATTTTTTTGCGACCATATCCCGTTTTCCATTCCTTTTCAAGTTGAACTGCTTCCCTTCTTGAATTCACTGTTTCATAATGAACAATTTTTATTGGCTTAAATTTTTTTGTATGTGCCGAGGCAACACCAGCTAAATGTTCTTTCCAACGTTTTCTCAAATCTGAAGTCTGCCCGATATAAATCGAATCATTATCGCACAAAATAGCATAAACGCAATAGATACCGGGCGGCGGAGCAGGCAGGTAACTCTCGGGGGATTCTTTCACCAAATTCGCCTCCTGTGGAGGGATGACAGCAAGGGCGGGGTGGTTATAATGTGGGATGGAATGAATATCCACTGCTCGCAAAGTAGATTCCACCGCTCGATTCACCGCATAATACTGATGATAGGCAGCCATTTTTTTCACTGTTTCAATGGTGGTTATAGCTGTTTCAGCATCTTCGCGTTTCATTTTCTCGAAAACGATAAAATGACGTATTAAATCTAATAATGTAGCAGGATTCAACATTCCTAAAACAAGCGTTTCCAACTGGCTGGTCAGATGTGATGCCTCGATTTTGCCATCTACTGTTTTCCATGCCATATAACGACTGAAACCTGCCGAAATAGAACCTGCTTTTGCTTCCAATCCATCTGAAATAACGACTAAACCGTTATAAGTAAACAGGGTCGGGATAGCTGATTTATAAGTTTCTATTTGCCGAAAGGCGGAACGAACAGTGGTGTTTTCATCCGCTGCATTTTTCAGTTCCATCACCACCAAAGGAATACCATTGACAAAAAGTAGTACATCAGGGCGTTTGTTTACTCCATTTTCAATAACAGTGAACTGATTGGCAACCACAAAATCATTATTGAGCGGATTATCAAAGTCAATCAGCCACAAAAGGTCGCCACGCTCATCACTGCCGACACGCTTAGTTACCGGGATTCCTTCAGTCAGGAACCGATGAAAAGTTTCATTATTGGTCAGCAAATCGGGTGATGCAATACGCTGAATTTCTTTCAATGCTTCTGCTTGTACAGGCAGCGAGATATCCGGGTTGATGCGACGAACAGCGGTTTCCAATGCGTCCATCAGCAGCACTTGTTCGAAGTTTTCACGTAAAGGATTGTCACTATCCGGTGCAATATCAGGAGCATAGATATAGCGGTAGCCCAAGTCTTCCAACAATTCTATGGCAAATGCTTCAATTGTATGTTCAGTGATTCGGCTCATGGTTTATTTAGGATTTTTTGATTTTAATGTATCATTTTCCCAACTAGTGGGATTATTAATGATGTATTTTTTTATACGTTGATATTCTGAATCGTTTCGGATGATATGGTCATGATAATTGGGTTGAAAAAAATGATTATTACGATTGTATTTGGGAATATTCAATCCATTTTCATCAATGTAATCATCAATTTTTGAATTTACCGCCGATTTAAACCCTGCAATGAACGATGATATTGATTTGGGTTTCCGGTAAAATGGTCGGTTTTCCGATTGGGTGGATCGGTTGAATTGTTGCGGGACGGTATATTGTGGGGCGTTGGATTGTAGAGACGCACGGCCGTGCGTCTCTACGGGTGAACCATTATTAACCAATACGATTATGGCATGTAAATGGTTTGGCATTATAATATATTCATCCAAATACAATTCATCGCGAATATCAAACGATTTTAACCATTCATTGTCAACGATTTTGCCCATTTCCGATAATGATATATGTCCATTAACAATTTCACCCAAAATGCATTCCCGATTTTGTGTTACCATGGTAATAAAATAAATGCCATCACCTGAATAATCCCACCGGGGCATTCTGTGCGATGTTATCCTGTATTGATTTCTGAATTTATCGTTCATCGTTACACAATTTTTGCGTTCTTATACCACCCGCACATCCCCATTCATCAATTTTGGCAATAGCGTATCACGTAATTGGGTAAGGGTGCGGGTTTGTTTGCTGTTCTTTATAATTTTATCATCAATTGGTTTAACCTGGTTTTGAAATTTTTCCACTATGTCAATTGGTGGAATAGATACATCAATGTTTTCAAAATCTTTTTTACTGATTGAGCCAAATACAGTTCCTGTCTCATTAAACTGCTTTATTTCATCCATTAACGATTTCATTTTATAAAATGTGTATGTATAAAATGAATTGTCATTTTTATATCTAAATGCAGCAACACCACGACCGATGCAACATCTTTCATTGGCCATGTTTTGTGCTCCAACCGGTGCACGCACACTGATTAGAGTGTCAAACTTTTCTGCAAATCTTTTTGGTTCGGTGGTAAAAATACGGTTCTCAGGAAATCGGAATCCGAAATCTGCATTTCCCTGATACATAGGTACACCTTTCCCATCTTCATTATAACTTGTTCCGGGTGGTGATTGCCCCATTGTAAAGTCAAACTCATCTCCTAATTTTCCCTCCTCCCAATCCTCCTCCGCTTCTTCTATGAACCACTGCCGAAACAGCGTTTCTGCCATTTTTTCAAGGGTGGCATTTTGGCGGTGCAGCAGGTCTATTTTATCATCTAAACTGCTTAATACGGATGCGATGGCGGTTTGCTCGGGGAGTGGGGGGAGTTTAAACTCATACTCGTAAATACGTTTTGGTGCAGTATGCATAATTGAAGTCCCACTAGCAGAGCTTATAATAAACCATTGATAATCTCGGGTTCGCATTAACCAGTAGATATAATCTTTTGAAATATCATTAGTCTTAAACTCAACTAATCCTATTCGTTGATTATGTAAATACCTTTCTTCTTTTATCGATTTTGGTATCTTAGCAGAATATCCTAATGTGTCTGATGCTATACTCAAATCTGTCATTGTTACCACGATGTCGCCGGCTCTAAGTATATAATCATCTGGATATTCACTTGTAAAGTATTTAAACTTTTCACTTTTAAATCCGCCTCCTATATGAAAATTACCAGGAGTTACTAATATGTTATTGTTTTTTTCATTAGTTATATATTTGCCTTTGAAAGCAAAACCATGTTTTACATGAATTAAATCACCAAGTTTATATTCCTTCCACTCACTCATTATCGCCTCCTTCCCTTAATTTATTCAATACATCCTGCGCCAATGAATCCATCCTTGAAAAGCCAAACCATTTTTTGCCTAAATCTTTTAGCGATGCGCCGATATGGAAAAGCTCTTTTTCATCAATAAGTAAAAAGCGGTCGTGGCTGGCATTCCTTTCCCGTATTTCGATAGCGGGGTACTGGCTGTTGTGTCTTTCCAGGTCTAATTGCAATGCCCGGCTGATGCTTTTGGTGTAAATGGTGCAGGAAACCTCTTTTTTGCGTTTGCTTAATAGTGTCAGCACGGTATCATCTACATAGTTATCATTCAAAATAATAGATTTCTTTGCTTTGCGGATTAAATCGGAAGTAAAAGTATAGGCATCGAACACTTGCCCTTCAAAAAAGAGCCCTTTATCGGGTAAATCTTTCGATTTAATCTGAAAATCAATCTCCTGAATTTTGCTGCTTAGAGCTTCAACACTATTTTCAATGCGATTCATCCGCTGATTTAAGGCATAGCCTTTTAGCATATAATCTCTTAAAACATTGGTTGCCCAAATGCGGAATTGAGTGCCTTGCCTGGATTTTACACGATAACCAACGGAAATAATTACGTCGAGATTGTATAAGGTTATTATTCTTTGAACTGTTCTTTTTCCTTCTTTTTGAACTGTCAAGGATTCCTTGACAGTTGCTTCTCTAACTAATTCTTTTTCTTTAAAACAATTATTGATATGCAAACTTATATTCTGTTTTGTTTGATTAAACAATTGCGTCATTTGCTGTTGAGATAGCCATACTGTTTCATCTTCCAGTCTAACCTCAATTCTCTCAGGCAACTCGTCCGATTGATATAATACTATTTCGTTAGTCATAGCTTAAAATGTTATGTAGTTGCTATTAGCATTGTTACATTTTGTTCTGTAAAATCAATTAGATTAATAGAAGAATGCATTGATGCGGTCGCAATTTGCGACCAGTTTATTTTTGAACTGTTGCATTTTTTGCAACAACTGAATATCTGATTAATTACTGACATTAACATCTGCTTTCCTTTTAATAACACCGTGTTGAGTGGTATGTCGGAAAACCCGTAATACCATTTTACCTCAATTTGACTTACTTGAAACATAAAAACTTTCAGCAATCAGTATATTTGAAATTTTCTTTACTCATCTTCATCCAATTTAATTTTAGCAAGATTTTCAGCAATCAGTTTGTTTAATTCTGCCTCTTCTTGCAGTTGTGCATCCAATTCTGCTTTTAGCGAAGCGAAGCGCTCCGCAAAATCAAAATCATCTTCCTCTTCGGGCAATCCTACATAACGCCCCGGTGTCAACACATAATCCAGTTCAGCGACCCGTTCAATCGGCACTGATGCACAAAACCCGGGGATATCACGATAGCTCAGCGATTCGGCAGTTTCGTATGATGCTTCAGCTTCAGCCGCTATCATCGTTTGCCACTCTTCGATATTGGTTGATTCTTCGTTTTCTGTTTTTTCTCCTTTTTTCCACAAGTGGTAGGTGTGGGCAATCAATTGGATATCATCCTCTGATAATTCCAATGTGCGGCGGTTAATCAGATGTCCTAAGTTGCGGGCATCTATAAATAGGATTTCATTTTCTCTCGTGGAGTCACGATTAATCGCGACTCCACTGCGAAGGAACCACAGAGAAGCAGGAATTTGAGTATTTAGAAATAATTTACCGGGCAGGTTAACAATGCATGCTATCAATCCGGCTTTAATCAGTGCCTGCCGTATTTCACCTTCACCGGAAGTTTTGCTGGTTAGCGAGCCTTTTGCCAATACAAAGCCGGCCTGTCCGCCTGGAGTTAAGTGGTATAAAAAATGTTGAATCCACGCATAATTGGCATTTCCGGCAGGTGGAATACCATATTTCCAACGCCCATCTTTTCGCAGCAAGTCACCGCTCCAGTCGCTAACGTTAAACGGTGGATTGGCAATAATATAATCTGCTTTCAGGTCTTTGTGAGCATCATTCAAAAAAGAGCCTTCGTTGTTCCATTTCACCTGCGAACTGTCAATGCCGCGAATAGCCAGGTTCATTTTAGCCAGCCGCCATGTGGTCTGGTTGCTCTCCTGTCCGTATATTGAAATATCGTTTACTTTACCCTGGTGTTCGGTAATAAACTTCTCAGACTGTACAAACATACCTCCCGAACCACAACAAGGGTCAAATACCCGTCCTTTAAGAGGTTCCAGCATTTCAACCAATAATTCCACAACGCTTCTTGGAGTGTAGAACTGCCCGCCTTTCTTGCCTTCGGCAAGGGCAAACTCACCCAGGAAATATTCAAAAACATGTCCGAGAATATCCGCACTTCTGGCTTTGGCATCGCCAAGGGCAATGTTTCCTATCAGGTCAATCAATTCGCCCAAACTTGTCGGGTCAAGATTTTGTCGGGCAAATACTTTAGGTAATACACCTTTCAAGGAAGCATTTTCTTTTTCAATGGCATCCATGGCATCGTCAACAAACTTGCCGATTTCAGGTTGTTTGGCTTTCGATTGCAAGAAACTCCATCGTGCATCCTTAGGTACAAAAAAGACATTTTCGGCGCGGTACTCATCCCGGTCTTCCGGGTCGGCACCAACTGCTTCCTCTACTTTCAGCCGTGCATACAGCTCCTCAAAAGCATCGGAGATATATTTCAGGAATATCAAACCTAAAACAATATGCTTGTATTCGGCAGCATCAATGTTTTTGCGGAGTTTGTCGGCAGCTTTCCAAAGTTGCTTCTCTAAAGGCTCTTCCGTTGCTTTATTTTGTTTAGCCATTTTTCCCTCTTTGAATTTAATTGATTTTTAGTCTGCTAATTTATGTTTTTAATTTTAATTGTCAGCTTTAGTGAGGCAAGGAAAAAAATTAGGATAAAGAAAGCTCAGCAATGATTGCCAGTTTGTTTCTACCTTATTTGTAACACTGGGAGAATATTGATCAGCTTTAAAAACGATTTGTTTTTTCGTTTTTATACCGGTGGTTTTTCGGGATTCCGGACAACAAACCACCCCTGTAAGCATAAAAAAAACCACTGACTTTTGCCAAAATTTTCAGGGTTGTATGTACCTGAAAAAAGCAGTAAAAATCAGTAGCTTACAGTATTATAGCGCAGAAGCTGTTCTGTTTTATCAGCTATCAGCGGATGATAGTCATTTCGTCAATCAGTCGTTTTGCTCCTGCAAATTTATCAATAATGAAAAGTATATAACGGGTATCAACACTTATGGTTCTCTGCAGTTCAGGTTCAAACGCTATATCGCCGCTCATTGCTTCCCAGTTTCCGTCGAAGGCAATTCCAATCAGATGTCCTTTTGCATTAATCACCGGACTGCCTGAGTTACCTCCCGTAATATCATGGTTAGTAAGGAAATTGATATATAGTTCTCCGTTTGTGGCATAAGGTCCATAATCTTTCTTTTCGTACAATTCCTTAAGCTTTGGATGAACAATGAATTCATCAACATCAGGATTTTCTTTTTCCATTACACCTTTAATGGTCGTAAGATAATCATAATGAATTGCGTCAGCCGGATAATAATCTAACACCTGTCCGTAAGTCATTCTGATAGTGGAGTTTGCATCGGCAAAATAAACCTTTTCAGGATGCATTTCACGCAGTGCCGATATCCACAGTTTTTCACCTTTCGATACTACACCTTGTCCTTTACCTATATTAGCCGAAGCTTTAATAGACAGTTCGCGAATCTGTTTTTGAATGATAAAGAAAGGATCTTTTTCAATATCACGCAAACGTGGTTTTGCAAGAAAACGATCAAGAGCTTCAGGAGTTGTAATAAATGATTTTTTGTAAATATCATCGGCATAGCTCATAAAATTACCACCGTAGTTCTTAAAAACATCCTTGAAAAATTCAGGACGCCAGGGATCAAAAAGATTATAAAAAACCATTTCCATCATAGCTGCAAAAACACTTTTATCAGTATTGTAATCCATTTCTTTAAAATGTTCAGCAGCGATTTCACGAAGTTTTGCAACAGCCTCATCAATTGCAGCCTGATTTTTACGGTCTTTTTCAAGAACTGTTCTCAGTTCGTACAATGCAGATACAAAGCCCACACTTGAAGGGCTCATGGCTCCAAGATTAAGATACATCAAAGGAAGTATATCAGTAGTCATAAGACCATAGCCTTCTTTCATCATTGAAAGTACTTCACCGTATTTTTCTTTGGCTTCAGGATTAGTTTTTATCCATTGGTTGAATTCTTCCTCTATTTTAAGTTTCTGACCGTAAACATCAAGGTTTTTCAGTCCTCTGATCTGCCCGATATAATATTTCCAGGCATTGGCAAGCGATGAATGAACTGATGCATACTGAATCCTTACTGCAGGATCGGCATCCATATGCATTTTCATGGCTTCCAGTCGTTTATCAAGAACTTTTACCAGTAAAGGCTGAAAATGTTCTACGTTATACTCCACACCGTATGATGTAAGATAACGGCTTGTACGACCCGGAAAACCCCATATCATACTGAAATCCTCACGCTCGACACCCTGAATTGAAACCGGCAGAAAATGGCGTGGTTTCAGAGGAATATTTTCTTTTGAATATTCAGCGGGTGAACCATCGGGAGCTGTATAAATGCGTAATACGCTGAAATCGCCTGTATGGCGGGGCCACATCCAGTTATCAGTATCGCCGCCAAATTTACCTATTGATGAAGGTGGCGCTCCTACAAGGCGCACATCGCGATAGGTAATATAAACCAGCATATAATATTCGTTACCGGCGTAAAACGGCTTAACGGTAACATCATATTTTCCATCTTCCGAGTTGTCGTCTTTCAGTTGTTTTACGGCTTTGCGAATTGCAGCCTGACGGTCGGAATCACTCATTTCGGGTGTAACTTCCGCTAAAACTTCTTTTGTAACATCGGTCATTCTAACCAGGATTGAAGCAGTAAGTCCTTCGTTCGGGAGCTCTTCTTCAAAACTATTAGCCCAAAAACCATCAGTAAGATAATCGAAATCAACTGAGCTGTGGCTTTGTATCTGACCATAAGCGCAGTGGTGATTTGTAAAAAGTAAACCCTGTGGCGAAACAATTTCGGCACTGCAGAAATATCCTTCAGGAGCGCTCCCCGAACTTAAGCCCACAATTGCATCCTTAAGGCTTGCATTGTTGATACTATACAAGTCTTCGGCTGAAAGTCTGAGACCCATTTTTTGCATGTCAGAAAAAATGAGATCTTTGAAAAACATTGGAACCCACATGCCTTCGTCAGCACGAAGCTGGAAATTTATTGCCAGCAGCAATGTTAATGCGATAGTGAAAAATCGTCTTTTCATTATTTTGTAATTATTAGTGAATAAAAGAAACAGACAGTAGTTATTTTAAAGATTTTTCTGATCAAACAGCTCCGTTTTACAATCCCAGGACATCTTTTCCCCTTTTGAACACAATGTCAACCGGCAATCCGGTAGCATTGACCCTGTCGAGGTCATTACGCAATTGTTCAGTCATTACGCCATAATTGTCAACAAGTTTTTTAGCAGCTTCATAGTCGCCATCGCCCTGAATGGTAAGGATTTTCTCAACCTGAGCGATAACAGATGCTTTCATTTCCTCAAAATTCACGCGATAAGTCCCGTTGTCCTGATAAACAAAAGCGCTGTTATCTTCAAAGAATTTCATATTCAGCATATTGGCTTTTCCGTGAGCGCTGGCAGCACCAAAACGGCTTGAACGGAAAATACCTGCAAAGAAAGTTACATAATTGTTCATTACTTCACCACTTGTGATTTCTCCCATTTCATAAAGCTTTGTAACCAGGTAAAGTCCCATAATATCGGCTTTAGCTTCTTCAAGAGCTGAATAATATTCACGTAATGCTTCCCGTGCCGTACCTTTTCCGGTAATAGTATTTTTAACTCCCATGCCATGCGACACTTCATGGAAAGTAGTGTTTTCAAAAAATGCATCGAAAGTAATATGTTTGCGCTGACTTTCGTCAATCAGCATATTGGCTATAGGAACCAGGATTTGATCAAATTTTGCTTTCATTGAATTTTTTAGCTGCAGTTTGCGGCTTCCAACAGCAAGATGAATTTCAGGATCATTCGGGAGGTTTATGGCAATGGTTTTACTGCCTGCATTACAATCACCGGCGTAGTAAAGTACATAATAAACGTTCATGTCGGCATCCGTTCCAGGTACTTCCGATTTGTAAGCAGGATCAACCGGAAGCCCGGCCTGAAGTTCGGGAAGCATGGCATTGAATTTTTCAAGCTTTGCACTCCATTCAGGGTCTTTAACCAGTACAAACGATTCGTGAGCAGCTTTGTACCCAAAGAGTCTGTCTTCGTAATTTTCAATCGGACCAACCACAAAATCAATATTTGAGGTTTTCATTTCCATCCAGGCAAAGTCGCTGGGTTGGTAATTATCAGTAAGCAATGCATCGGCGCGACTGAGAAGATAATTTTTTAATCCTTCATTTTCAGCAAGTTCAGCAGCCTGGCGCATGATACCGGCAGCTTTTTCGTGTTGTTCTTTATAGGCTACTGAGTAAGGCACAACCTGTAATTTCCCGTTTTCATCGCGGCGTATAAGGGTATAAAGACTGGTTTTATCAGGATCGTCCAGTTGTTCAAACTCTTCTTTTGTCATGTCGTGCGGATAGAAATTAGCACTCAGGGGTTTGGGTCCGTAGCCCGGAATAAAAGGTTTGTTATCATCAAGGCGGTCCCAGGGTCCATAATTAATGGTAGCAAACTGTTTAGCATACTCATTTTCAATTTTTGCAAAAAGAGCTTCTTTATCACCGTAAGCCTGGCTCCAGAAAATATCGTCCATGATATTGGCAGCATCAAGGAGTAGTTTTACTATTTCACGTTCATTTTCACTTAGCCACGACAGGTCGGTTTTCAATTCTACCTGATGGAATTTTGAAACAAGGTCTTTCATTGGGTCTTTAGTTTCGGTGTTGCATGATGCCCATGCCAGAAACATTGCAATAAGCAAAGCAAGGGTAAAGGATTTTCGTAACATGTTATTCTTTTTTTATGATTAATGATATTGTGTTGAGAGGTGCAAAGGTAGAGAATTTTATTGTGGCATAGCTGCCGTATATCTATGGATTTTTAATATAAGAATATGCTGATACCTGTTTTTAAGACAGTTTCAGAAGATATTAAAAGTCTTGTTTGATTGTTGAAATTTTCAGAAGCCGGTTAAATTCAGGTTTTCTATCTCCTGTTTATAATAATATTTACCGTGTTAACTGCATCAGTAATATCTATGATTCCGTCTTCATTTAAATCGGCATTTTCAAAGCAGAATGGCTGGGGGTTGTCGCCAAACATATATTTAACGGTTATTACTATATCCATGACATTAACACTTCCATTACAATTTGAATCCCCCGGTAAT
>ERZ795058.4329-NODE-4329-length-13888-cov-5.756813_pt1 | contig 13888 bp, 12 predicted proteins | sample MGYA00375142_ERZ795058 | MGnify/ENA primary metagenome ERZ795058 (study PRJEB30187, sample SAMN05720210) | activated sludge metagenome | isolation source: anaerobic digester from wastewater treatment plant | place: Japan | collected 2015-04-20 ...
AGGTCGCCTTCCCGGGCGGCGGCATGGACGACCATGACGACGATTACCGGGCCGTTGCGTACCGCGAGACCTGGGAAGAAGTGGGCATAAGCCGGGAGAATATCGAGTACCTCGGAAGGTTCGACGATTATATCTCCATTTCCGGCTTCCATGTCACCTGCTTTGTCGGCGCCATCGAGTATCCCTACGAATACCGGCTGAACAACAGCGAAACCGAGAGCATCCTCAACGCCCCCCTGGCCATGTTCGTGGACCAGAAATTCGAACGGTACGAGATATACAACTACAAGGGGAACGATTACCGGGTCTTTTTCTACTACCACGACGGATACGAGATCTGGGGCCTGACGGCGAGGATACTCACCGACTTCGGCGAGAAGATCTGCCGGGACTAGAATGAATACCGGAACCCGGCGGTTAGGTCAACAGCCATCCCCGTTGAACTTTTCTCGAAAAATACGAGATATCCCGGCGTAAAGAATACGGCATAATGTTCATTGAAACGCCATGCGGCATCACACCGTACTGCGAGGTGGGGATCATAAAACCGGTAATCGGAGTACCGATAGTACCCATAAAGCCGGAGCGTGCTGATATCCTCGGATACAACATGGATGATGTATCCTCCGCCCAGGACCGGTGAAACGGTAAAACCGCCGGGCAATTCAAAGGTGTACCCGATTACAAGGCCCAGCTGGATCAAATGATATGAATCAATATTTGTCCTGTTGGGGAAGATATTGTAATAGCCTATCTGGATTTTAAGGATGCTGTTTTTAAAGGCGAGTCCTGATACGCCGCCTCCGGCTATGAAGCCGGCACCGCCCCTGGCGATGGCATGCAATGAGCCCACCGGCAAGAACCCGGAGGGACCGGCAAAGAGGTCCCACGACGGTTTGCTAGCCCCCGACGGCTCTATCGGCCGTTTTTTTCCGGCCGCCAGCTGACGCTCCTTATCCTCCGGGGCCATAAAAAAGGGCTGGAGTTTTTCAATGATTTTTTCAGCGTCTTCGGCCTTCATCGCGATTCCGGCCGTTTCCGTAACCGTTGCTATGAAGGTGTTCTTTTTTACATCTATCAGATACAGGGTAATGAGGTAGCTTTCAACGGATTTTTCCTGAAGCAGGTATTTTCCGGCGCCCTCCCTGCCGAGCTGCCTGTTGAAGGTTTTCGTCGCGAGGCGGACAGTTCCGTATATGACGCGGTCCGCATTGAGGTCCTTCGCTATCCTGAGGGCGCAATCCCGGTCATAACAATAGCGGCTTGTACCAAGGCGTTCCATTGATTTTGTAACGGACCGCTCTGAAGCCAGGTCGCAGTTCTTTATCCGGCCGGCTTTATCCCTGATCATGTCGCTAACGGCACGCGATGCTTTCTCGGAACAGTTTGCGGGTCCGAGGGGGACAAATACCGTGTCAAGGGATTTCGCGTTGAGCGAAGCGCTCATGAGGAGCGAGCATACTACCGGTAGTAATAACAACTTTTTTTTCATACATGCTTCCTGTTCCGGCGGGTGTGCCCCAGGCAGGTGCTGGGGCGGTAACTTCATGGATCATTTATTTGTTGACGCACCTGTATAAGGGTGATTGTACCATGTGTCAATACGTTTTTTCAGGGCAGGCGGTGTCAGCCTGGTAAATTCATTTTCAAATAATGCTCACGGGAGGAAGCCATGGGTATGCGGAAGGAAAAGCTAATCGATAAAAAATTTCAGATAAGAACCATGCTTTCCGTCACGGTCATTGCCGCGGTATTTTTCACCGCGTGCATAGCGGGAACAGCGCTCTTTTCCTTATACGCGAAGATGAGGATAGAATCCGAAATAAAACAGCTCAGCAGGGCTATGGAAACCGAGGACGATATCGTCAAGGCCTTTACTGCTTTTGCCGGAAGCACTACCGGGAGCCCCCTTAAGATTTCAGTCGGAAACGTGCTCAAGGATCATGACAGGAGCAGGAAAACCGTTACAAGCCATATCACCATGCTGGAACGCCTTATTGACTGGTATGGCGCCGTCCTTCTCGGCATTATCGGCCTTGCGGTACTGGCACTGGCCGCGTACTGCTTTTACATGATACGCCTTACCCACCGCATGTCAGGGCCGATATACGTAATGACCCGTCATGTCCAGGACATGATAGACGGAAAAGAAACGGAGTTCCGGGGACTCCGTGACAAGGACGAGTTCCGGGAGTTATATAAGAAGCTCGAGGAGCTGAATGACTCGATTAAGAAAAAGCCCTGAACCATTCAAGAAAAACCGGACATGCTCTGCGGCGCAGCACCCTGCAATCACTGATTCATGGAAGGGTTACAACAACAGAGGCGGTGTTATTTGATTTGTTCCCCTCGCAGAGCCGCGATCTTCCATGACCATCGCTGTCAGCGACCGCATACACGGTGTGCGGGCCTGAAGGAGGGTTTGTCCACGTAAGGGCAACGGAGCGGTTGCTGCATGATCCAAGGGGCGGATTGATCCATGACCGTCCTATGAATGTTCCTCCGGAGGATGGATCGCCGTTATAAAATGCCACAATGACGCTGGATGAAAGGCCGCGCGGGCCGTTGTTGCGCACAGCCGCGGCAAGCTCCACGGAAGACGGATAGGCTGTAGCGTCGACGGTGATGGCGGAAATGGATAGATCGGAACCGGATACCGGATTGACAAGCGCGCCCTGCCGGTAGCTGTTGTTGATCTGCCAGTAGGCGGCTTCGAAGACCGGAATCAGCGCGTTTCCCGTGCAGTTGGTGATATGATAGTCCCCCTGGTTCCAGACCTTCATCGTGTTGGGCCATGTCAGGCCAAGATCCCCGAAGACCACGATGCCGGCATGGCCGAAATTGAACGCATAGCTGTTCGCGGCGACCACGATCTCCGCCTGGCTGTCGCCGTCCACGTCGGCGATCACGGGCATTTCGTACAGGGTGCCCGACCCGACGTTGATCTCGTAGAGGACGGCGCCGTCAGTACCCCGGAATATCCTGAAATTGTGCTCGTCGTTGAGGACGATTTCATTTTTCCCGTCTTCGTCAAAATCAAAAGCGGTGCAGCCCACCATGCCGGAGCTGTAGTCCCTGATCACGGCGCGCCACGTTATGGATCCGCCTGTTTCCAGGAGAAAAAGGCCCCCCGCCGTTGTCACGGCGATCTCCGGCTCACCGTCGCCGTCGGCGTCCGTGATGGCCGGAACGGAACCGTAGAGCGAGTAGGGCGGGTAGGCGGGAAATTCCGGTCCCTTGGGGAGGTCGACGGGTCCCCACTTGACCTGGCCGGTATGCTCAAGGCAGAATACCTGGGGGCTGGTCGTGCCCCGGGCGACCAGGATCAATTCCGGGTTCGGGTCTGAATCGAAGTTGCCGGCGGCGGTAAAGCCCTCCGCCATCGAAGCGTTCTGCCAGTACACGGTGCCGTTGGACCGGTACGCGGTGTTGCCTATGACGACTTCCGGGTCGCCGGAAAGGTCAAGGTTGACTATGCATGAATTGCGCCGCGCCGTTGGCGCGGGAGCGGACCAGAGGAGCGTGCCGCTGCTGTCAAGGACCGATACGTCGGTAAGGATCTCCGGCGAGCCGTCGCGGTTGATGTCGGCGATGGAAATCCCGATAGAGGAGGGAATGTCGGCGGCACTGCTGCGCCATAGGAAGGTCCCGTCATTGTTGAAGGCCAGGAGGCGTATGGAGCCTCCCGCCCCCCCGGTGGACCCCTCGCGGACCACGATCTCCGGAAGGCCGTCCCCGTCGATATCGCCGGCCGCGATGTTGCAGGACGGCGATATGTTGTACCCGGTGACCGGGAAGAGGTTCACGCCCCCGTCGCCGCTGATCGCCCGAAGCGTTCCGTTGTTGTTGTAGTCGTTATTCGCGAAAGTCACAAAGACAACGTCCGGTATGTCGTTCACGTCAACGCGGCCGTCGCCGTTGTCGTCGTTAAGATTCACCACCACGGGGGAGCTCATGCAGTGGATCGATGTCGGGTTCACGGTGCTGCCGGGCCATTCCCACTCTATGACCGGATTGATGTCTCGGACCGGCGGAATGCAGCGACCTCCTGCCGAACCCGTACAGGCGGGGACGAGCGGCATGTTGTCTGACAAGCTGTCCGACATCATGTTGGAACAGCCGCAGAATACAGCGGCGATCATACAGATTATTATCGAAAAATGTACAGGATAAAAACGATGTGAAATCATTCGACGCTTCCCGGTTAATATAGGTTAGATATGCATAAGACAAAATTATGGAACATGTCAATACATTAATTGCTGAACCGAATGCAGGGAGAAATGCCCCGGGATTATAAAATGGGCATGCTGTTGTCCGGTCATTGTCGAAGTACAGCTACTGTCATTCAGCATCAATAGTATTTCATTTGAAAGGCGTCCCTGGATATAATTTTTCAAAACTGATCAAATAAAGTATTGAGAAACAGCCTGGCCCCCTGGCTATCCGGATTTGTGCTTATTGGAAGGTTGGTGCGATACGAATGACCGCCGAGATAGGTCACCCTGCCTGCTCTGCCGGGGCATATCCTGTCTGAATAATTCATGGTGCGGGAGTTGTCAATATAGCCGGTAATCAGGACATCGTTGGTGCCGGCCGGAGTTCCCTCTTGTGTCATCATCACGATTGTATTGCTGTTATACCAGCCGCCGGTATCAAGGCTGAAGGAAGGAACGCTTCCTCCGACAGCGGAGAAGGAGCCGTCTATCTGAACATCAGTGATGTCGGATCGCAGATACGATACCCCTGACGGCAGGTTGCCGATGGCCAGGCCGCTCGCGGTGAGGAATTTTCCATTGATACTGTTCTCGATCGCAACGATGGCCTGGCAGCAGGCGACAAGATGTGTCGATTGGTTAAGAAACTGTCTCATTTCCGCCACGATCTCGTCATAGAGGGCGGCATTGGGATCGAGTTCGTCCCACAGCTCCCAGTGCAGTATGAGTATATGGGTATATCGTGGAAACCCGGAACCGCTAAAGAGGGCGCCGTCCCTGTGGTTCGTGCGGGTTGCCCCCGCCAGTTCATCGGCATCAAGCACGTCCGGGTACCCGGGATACTGCCGCGTTAGATCTGTAGACGAGGGCCAAGCCTGACCCGCGGAATCGGGTATGCCCGCGGCATTGAGATACCTGAATGCGATGAGTTCATTTCCATCGGCGAACACGGCTACCCGGGGCGGTGATTGAAGAATCCTTGCAACCGGGGCATCAAACGGCGCAATTGTCCGGTGAGCGGTCATGGCATGGGTTGTCCGCCAGCTGTTGATTATAGGCCCGGCCCGTGAAGCATCGGCCGAATTGATTATGAAAGGACCGCCGCGGTATCCGTAAATGCCCGTCGGCGTGCCGGTATTGAAATCTTCAGATGAAGCGGTAAAATCAGCATCAGCCGGGGTTTTGCCGCTTTGTATCGACCAGTACACCGGTATGCTGCTGTTCAGAAGCTGATAGACCAGGCCGTAGGCAGCAAACATGCCGTTATCCTGATAAGTGGTGTCCATGGGAATGATCAGCGATCCTGCGTCAAAGCTCCGTACACCGGGAGAGAAGCAGAGATGAGACGTAAAAAAAAGATCGTATGCGCCTCTGCCGCTTTTTGAAAGCATATCGCTGCAGGAACAGAACGACGAGAATGCCAAAAAGATAATACATGCAATTAATGCATTGCTGATTAAAGGGAATTTTTGTAATTTCATTGTCAGTAAATATAAGCTAATGTACCTGGTTGGTCTTTGAAGATCAAGGAATTAATAATTTATAGTCCAAGGATTATGTCCGCCAGCTGGTCCGCGCCGTTCACGTCGAAGCTGAAGGTCTGGCCTGCTTTTATGCGACTGGCCTGGTCGCTGAAGTTCACGTCCAGCATTTCAAATATGGCCTTTTTACCGAAATAAATCGCCTCCCATACCTGGTTGTAGCCGGCGCCGCAGACAATGAGGTCAAAGGCGTTGAAATAATCCACGGCCGGGAATATCCCGTTGTGATACGTGCTTGAATGGATGACCTCGTATCCCTCTTCTTTCAGGTGGGCATATTTGCTTTTAAACAAGTCAAAGTATTCGGGTTTGCCGCTCAAGGCGTAGAGTGCAACCGGTTTTGCGCCGTCAAGATGAAGCCGTTCAAGGGCCGTTTTCCGTGGCATGATTTCATCGCGGTTTTTCAGTATGACCGGGTTGACAGTCTCCATGGGAACGGCGGATTGAAAGGGCTCTATGGCGAAGACCCTGTCGTAGCTGCCGGGGCTAAATTCCAGCGTCCCAGACGGAAGCGGCACCTTGAAATGGCTGTCGAAGGCCTGGTCGGAAAGATAGATTTTTTTACAGGGAAGTTCTTTAATGAAGTGATGCACCATGAACCACTGGTGGTGTACGAGGAGGACGTCGGGCTTAAGTTTGCGGAAGGTTTTATACAGGATTGATTTGTTCCACCTGGCCGGGGCAAGGTCATCTTCGGTTTCGACCGGTACCCACCGGGCATCGAAATGTTCCGCGAGATGCCCGAAAGGCGATGAATGGAGAATGGTGTATTTACACGAAACGCCCCTGCGTGAAAGGGCGTTTCCAATGGCCATGCCGGTTACCAGGCGGCCTATGCCGGTAGTGCTCGAGGTGTAATAGACGATGCGCACGGTTTAACAGGTGCTGTAGAATTTGAACTGCCCTGAGCCGGTGCCGTAGGTCCCATAGGTTTCCCAGCCCGAACCCAGGGTCGTGCCGGTCAATATCAGTTTTGCCCAATCGTAATACCGTGGTATACCGGTTACCGTGTCCAATTCGCCAAAATCAATAACAACGAACAGGTCGTTTCGAATTGCAATTATATTTTGCGCCCCATAAAACCATGGATAGGCATTGTTGGCGGTGCTATCTGTAACCCTGGGTGTTCTGTTGCCGAAGTGACCGACCAGGGTCAAGCTGTTGCCTTCAATCCGATATTGCAGCATCTGGTATCCATCAGTCGTGGAGCCAAAATTTGATACATAGAGATATGGGTCTTTATAATATATGTCCTGGGCATTATTAAGATCATTTACAGGATTTATAGGAAGATTAGGTGCATTTATCATCTCATCAGTGTCCGGATCATATTTTGTAATTTGATCACCAGAAGAGGAGAGAATATACAGCATGCCGTCTTTATCAACAGCAATTCCCTGCCTGTTGTTCCAGACCTGGTTGGAGGCATCAAGCCTTGTTGCTGAGTCGATAGAATCAAGGGATGCCATGTACAATGCGGTTTGTGTAACAAAATACATTCTATTTCTTTGATTGTCGATCACCATGCGCGCTACGTTTCCTAAACCTGCCCCAAGTGGTATGGGATCATATCTTGTAACATTGGTCCCTCTCATGTCATCAATTCTAATGATATCAGCGTTAGTTTCATAATCATTGCTGATATAAATCCTTCCCTGTCCGTCAACAACAACATCACTGGGGAGAAATGTTAAAACGCCGGTGTAAGTGTATTCCTTCCAGTTCTTCCCGCTTATATCGTCTATCATGACCACACGGCTGCCAGAGTGATCAGGGACAATGATCTTGTTCTGATAGGCGCTCATTACGACCGGCACCGATACCGTCTCGCCTGGAGGAAGGTCCGCGACAGCCGTTCCGCGGTATATGTACACGGCGCCGGGATCGTCATCGGACACATAGGCAAAAACTTCGAACAAGCGGAGTTTTCCCGCAGGAACCTTGAGGTTGATGCAACCCGAGGGGGAAAAGTTTTTTTCAATTACTTCAAAACTGTCGCCGGAGACGAGTACCTTGATGGATCTTAGCGAGGCTGGCACCGTCTGTGCCACGGCGTCTTTCATGAAGAATCTGAATATGCGGTCCGGGATGGATGTTGAAGCCTCCGCATGTTTATCCGGCAGGTTGAGGTTTATAACCACAGTCGCAGTCTTGTTCAACAGATCAATGTTGCGCTCGGAGTCGGAACAGGATTCAATAAAAGATAATGATATGGCAATGCACATCAGAATACAAATCCGCTGACGTGATTTCATGATTGGTTACCTCGTTAATGGTATATGGTGGATAAGAATTAATTTATATTATAATAGTTCAAATGCAACATTTTTATTTTTTGGTACCTGTTTTTTTCTTGTGAATTGAATCAACAAATATAGAATTACGTAGTTTCGGCTGAAATACAATATTATAAACAAGCATGAAGTATAATGAATAAACAAAAATCATTCAGAAATTTTACATCCGGTTAAAAATGGTAAAAAAACTAATATCAGTTTTATATATAACATGTATATCGCTGACAGTACATGGGTCAGTAGCCTGTTCAGATATGATGAAATCACAGAATCATAAGCAGATAAACCTGAATGGTTTGTTTGCATTGCCGAACCTGAGGCCGGTGCTGAATGATCTTGCAATTAGCCACTACGACAGCGTGTCCATCACCCTTGCCCGGCCCACTTTCCGGTCTATGGGCAGTACCATGCTTTCCGTATCAGCCTACATAGGCGCTGAAAGAAACATATCCGTTAACGGTGCCGCAGTTACCGGGTCACTGGAGGGACCGGTTGATGTTTCAGGCAATGACTATTCCTTTACTGGCCTGTCCGACAGGAAACGATACACGATTATCGTGGTGGCAACAAATACCAGCGGATTTTCGGTAAAGCAGATCAGCCAGGTGACGCGGGGCACCGGACTATGGACTTGGATATCCGGCGACAGCACCATGAACCAGAACGGGATTTACGGCACGAAAGGGGTGGCGGCCGATGCCAACAAGCCTGGATCCCGGTGGCAGCTTGTATCCTGGATCGATTCATCGGACAACCTCTGGCTTTTCGGCGGTATGGGGTATGATGCCGGGGGAAACAATTCCTATTTAAGCGATCTGTGGGAATTCGACGGATCCCGGTGGACCTGGGTGTCGGGCGATTCATTTGTGAATCAGGCCGGCGTCTACGGCACCCGGGGCGTTCCTGCGGTAGCCAACAAGCCGGGTAGCCGCTGGCGATCGGTTTCCTGGATCGATTCATCAGGTGTTTTCTGGCTCTTCGGCGGCAGTGTCAATAACGGCGGCACGCGGCTGCTCAACGACCTATGGAGATTCGACGGGTCCCTGTGGACCTGGGTATCAGGCGATAACAGCGAAGATCCGGCTGCAGTGTTCGGCACGAAAGGAGTGCCAGCCGACGCCAACAAGCCGGGAGGACATGAATGTGCGGTATCCTGGATCATTGGATCAGACGACCTCTGGCTCTTCAGCGGAGGATGGACCGGTAACCTTAATGATCTGTGGAGATTTGACGGGTCCCGGTGGACATGGGTTTCCGGGGATAATACCCCCTCCTAGAGCGGAGTTTACGGCATCAAGGGAGTTGCGGCAGACGCCAATAAGCCCGGGGCCAGGGGTTCATCAGTGTCATGGACTGATGTCTCGGGAAACCTGTGGCTATTCGGCGGCAATGGTGTTGACGGAAGCGGCAACTTCGGGGCGCTAAATGATTTGTGGAGATTCGACGGGTCCCGGTGGACATGGGTTTCCGGAGACAATATCAGGGGCCAGACCGGTGTGTACGGCACCAAGGGAGTTGCCGCGGACGCAAACAAGCCCGGGTCCCGGTGGGGCGCCCTATCATGGATCGACACGGAGGGCAATTTGTGGCTTTTCGGCGGATTGGGCGTCGGAACAGCGGGAACCATGGGAATGAACAACGCCCTGTGGAAATATTCGCCTCTCTGATGTGGCGCTTTTTTTATTAATCACAGAGCACTTATAATATCAACCAGCTGATCGGCTCCGTTCACGTCGAAATGGAATGATTGGCTTGTCTTGATCAGCAGTGACTGGTCACTGAAGGTGACATCGCTTTTTGTAAATGTGTATTTTTGAGAAAGGGTTCTTTTTATCTAACAGACTATATCAGGCTAGTGATGTTATTGATGATCAATTAGTTTCCTACATTTAGCAGCCACTTGATTAAAATCATCATCGTATAAGAAATATTCAGAATATTTTTCACAGGCTTCAAGACATTCGATGAATTGCGATGTATTGTAATACATTGTTATAAGTTCCTTGGCTTTCACGATATCAATATCTTCAGAGCTTGGTGCTTGTAGATCTGCAGCAAGAGGGAGGTCAAAATTTCGTTCAGTGAAAACGGCAAGAACGTTTATGCCGCTATGCCAGACATGCCGCGCACCAAGTTTAATGAAATCTTCAGAGTTCCATCCTGATTTATGCTGCATGTAATCGTTGAAAAATTCCTTTTCAATGGGGAAATAGATGTCGGGCGTATTTATCAGCACGGTGTCGCCGCGGTTCCGGCACAGCTTTATGAATTCAAGACCATCTTTCTTCGTAAAATGTTCAACGATATCAAGGGCAATGATCAGTTCATAATAGAGATTGCCGGCGGATAACAGTTTAAGGGCTTCGCCGATGAGAATGTTATTATATATGTATTTATGGACCGGAGTGATATATTGCTCATGAACTTCTATCCCGTCCAGCTGTATCGACCAGTCATCGTACCCCTTCTTTTTATGCGGCCTCAGGTCGAAATATTCCCGTATCAGCACTCCCCATTTGCCGAACCCGACGCCCACATCCAGGATAGATTTTGCCCTGGCCTGGTGGATTACTTCCATGATGTCAAAAAAAGAACTCAGATTGCTGGAAGGCATGGTAACCCATATGGCTATTGATAATTTTTCACAGCGCCAAAATATTTTTTATCAGCTGATCAGCGCCATTCACATCGAATGAAAAATCACGGCTGTTTTCAATCCGCTTTTTCTGGTCGCAGAATTTCACAGGCACCGGTTCAAAGACGGCTTTTTTCATGAAATATACCGAGTCCCATACGAAATTATAACCGCCGGTGCATATGATGAAATCAAAGGCATTATAGTAGTCTACAATGGGGAATAACCCTTTATCAAATACCGAGGATTTTACAACCTGATAGTTATTTTCAAGATCTCGATATTTATCCATAAAATTCGACTGGTCCTCGAAATTGCCGCTGTAGGCATACAGGGCGATTTTCCTTCCATTGTCAAGGCCCAGGCGATCGATTGCTTTATCACGGGAAAGGATTTCATCGCGGTTGCGCATGACAAGAGGATTGATGTTTTCCATGGGTATCGGGCTTTTGAAAGGTTCAATGGCGATTATTCTCTCGTACTGTTCCGGTTTAAAAGAGAGCACTCCTCCGGCAATGGGGACTTTAAAATGACTGTCATATACATAATCAGACAAGTATATTTTTTTGCATTTCATCTCTTCAATAATATTGTAAATCATAAACCACTGGTGATTTACCAGAAGGATATCGGGCTTCAGTTTTTTCAGTGTTTTATAGAGAACCGAGGAACGGCAGCGCTCCGGAGAAAGCTCCACGGTGGTCTCGAGGGGAATTTTTATATTGCTGAATTCATCGGCCAGGTGCGCCACCGGGGATGTGTGCACCATGGTGTAGTTGCATTTGATGCCGTGCCTTGCCAGGGCGTTCCCGATGGATATGCCTAAAACGAGACGACCGGCCCCGGTAATGCCGGAGGTATAGTAGACAATCCGCATCCCTAACAGCTGGAATAAAACAGGAATTGATCGGTACTATTTCCATGGTCCCCGAATCCGATCCAGTTAGCCCCATTGATATCAGTCATAAAAGCCATTTTTTGAAGAGATGACATGTTGCCGCGTGCATTGGCATCAAGATTATCTATTATATAAAATCCGTCATTTCTGATGCCGATAAAACGCCGGGCTCCATAAAACCTGCCCGGTGTTGTCTTGTCTGTTACGGCTGTGGCATCGATGGTGCCGCCATGGTTTACGAGGGTAAAAATGTTTGACGACCAGTTTAATTGTAATAACTGATAACCGGAAGATCCAGAATAATTAGCAACATATATATCGGATCCGCGTATCAGTACATCCCATGGATTTGAAAGGTTTGCGCTGTATTCTGTTCCTATTTGGCTCTCGTTGTTGGGGTTATATTTTACTATATAACTCGGGCCAACGCTAACCGGTGTTGCTACAATATAAAGCATTCCAGAACTGTCCACATCGATTCCCCTGATATTCATACCTGAAATGATGCTTGGCAAAGCTAGTGCCGATGATGTGGCGGTTCCGTCAAAATTTGAGCGATATAAAGCACTGGTTGTGGTGAAATATACATAATTGTTCGTTCTGTCAACAGCTATGGAATTGACATTCTGTATGCTTCCAAATAAGAAATTGGTTGTCATAATTACATTCAAGCCATTAAGGTCATCAATACGTATAACTCCAGGAGATGAATTGTTTGCAATGTATATCCTTCCGCGATTATCATAATCAATATCCATTGGATCAAATTGTGTTACACCAGGAATAGAGGTTACGGTATTCCACGATGCACTGCTCAGACTGGTAAGCGCCACAAGCCGATGGTTCCATTGGTCAGGGATAACCAGTTTCGTTTCATTTAAATTCATCACCACCGGCACGTTGACGGTGGTGCCGGCGGGCAGGTTGGCGACGGCCGTGCCGCGAAATGAAACAGCGGCACTGGGATCAGACGGATCCACGTAGGCTGTCACATCAAAAACCCGCAGGCTGCCCGCGGGTACTTCGAGGGATATGGTGCCGGATGAGATGAAATTCTTTTCAATCGTACTGATGTCCGGTCCGGTAACGCGCACGGTTATCGAACTGATGGGAACCGGCGGCGCAGTCTGGGCCACGGCGTCCTTTACGAAGAAGCTGAATATCCGGTCCAGGACGGATGCTTTGAGAGATGCATGTTTGTCCGGAAGGTTCAGGTTTATCACCACTGTCGCCGTTTGGCTCGAAAGACCAATGCGACGCTCGGAGTCGGAACAGGCGTTACTCAATACCATAGCCATGATGATGATCAATACATAAATCTGCGATTGTGGTTTCATGATTGCTGCCTTTATAAATAATAATTGTATTATACGCCTTGATAGAACTGGAAATCTCTAGTATAGAGTATCCATTGTATGTCAAAGATATTGCTGAATGATACAATTGCATCATTGCTGCCGGTACTGTCATCGGTCACATAGAAACGGCGGTTTAACGGAGCGACAAAGCGTTTGGGCCCGATAAAATTACTAGACGCGTCTCTGTGCAGTTCCAGCAGGGATGATGGATTCAGATCGGAAGAAAGACAGATTACCCTGTTGTTCGCGGAAACAGATCCATTAATGACTGTTGCGTATACGAGTCCTCCCTTCATTGCCACGTCCCATATCTGTTCAGATAACCCCCCCGAAGCAGGATAGGTGGCTATATCACCGGCTCCCGGCCTGTATTTAGCAATGAAGTAATATCCGCTTATATTGCAGGCGAGATACAGTAGGCCGGTGGATTGTTCAACGTCGATCCCATTTGTCTGAAAATATGTCCCTGCTGATAATTGCGTTGTTGTAGTCCCGTCCCACATCCAGATTTCAGATTGTGTTGAACCGGCTGAAAAATATACAAGGTTTCTGACCCGATCAACGGCAATTGCGTATGCCTGACCGGTGAATATATGTTGCGGAGTTAAATCGTTAATATTCTCCATAACCCATACTCCGCCTTCAGCATTGGTGGCATTATATGAATTGGTGAAATAGATCCTGCCACGGGCATCAAAATCAATATCGTAAACAAGAAAGAAGTCATAAAAACTAAAATCAGTCTGTGTCCTGGGAAGCCATCCTGAGCCTGTCATGTCATCCATGATAACGATGCGGCGATTTTGTAAATCAGGGATAACGAGCTTTGTCTCGTTTACTGTCATTGCCACCGGCACGTTAACGGTTGTACCGGCAGGGAGGTTGGCCACGGAGGTGCCACGGAAGGAGGCGGCAGCGCTGAGGTCTCCCGGGGCAACATAG
>ERZ795058.4351-NODE-4351-length-13855-cov-5.188696_pt1 | contig 13855 bp, 16 predicted proteins | sample MGYA00375142_ERZ795058 | MGnify/ENA primary metagenome ERZ795058 (study PRJEB30187, sample SAMN05720210) | activated sludge metagenome | isolation source: anaerobic digester from wastewater treatment plant | place: Japan | collected 2015-04-20 ...
ACACAAGAGAACGTTTCTTATACTGCTGACAAATAAAAGGAAGTTCTTATCAATACAAGGCAATCAATACAGATTTGAGAACTCTTAAAGCTAACTACAACAAGAAGTTACTTCATAGCGGTGTTCATTAAACGGACGTATTATGAACAAAATTGACAATGATTTTTTCTTTTAGCCAACCGACGAACAAATTAGGTTTCAAAGATAATAGCCATATGATGAGAAATGCACAGTTTTCGCTCGCGTGTATTTGTCCCCTAACCTTCTCTGTCTAATCTGAAAATATATGCTAGAAATAATTACTTAGCCAGTTTATAACCTCATAAAACCTTACAATAAAAACCTTGCAAAACCTAGCATGACAATGGACTACCCCCAGTTGTAGTGCCACTGCGCATTAGAGTTTTCCGACCAATACGCACGCGCGAGGGGAGATAATCTTGTTTTAGGGAGGCTAAAAACTCCAAATGGCTTTCTTTAGGGACTGTAAAAACTCTTTGCCTTCTTTTAGGGCGGCCAAAAACTATGGTATTGGTAAAAGAGATTTATTTAATAAAAACAATTATGAATAGAATTTTTGTTTGAGCATAATCTGACAAAACCTAACTTTTAAAAAGAGCTATTTGCCCAGTACGCGCACGCGATAGGCAGAAGAATGCTGCATCCTGATAAAACCTGAAATAAATATTTAATCATGGCCTTTTTATGGAGCCATAAACTCTTGTGAGCTCTTTTTTATGGACTAAAGAAACTAACTTTTACTAAGTCATAAAAACATATAACAGCAAGTAAGATCTAATAGACAGTTAATCGCTAAAAGTAAAAAGTTTAAGCTGCTTTTTTATGGCTTGAAATGGGAGTATTTACACTTTTCTCCGTATTGGCTTTAAGCAGGTTAATTTTTACATTTCACACCACAGGACAAATGTTATTCAGACTTACTAATTTAATAGATTGTTATTATTAATTATTTTGCTTTTATTGATGTTTGTAAATTAGCGCATATTTGTTTACTTTTGTATGGTTATATGGATGGAATACTGAAGTGTTTTTAATGTTTTTCTGACGCGAATTTCTTTCTAATTATGGTGAAAGCTCGTTTTTATTTCTTTGTCATGAGCAATTTTGAATTTTACCGCATTCTTCTGTCACGTTCCTGTCTTTCTAAGGTATCTTTTATGTCATGAACATCCTGTCGCAATTTATTTTCTTCATATTCTTTCATTATATTGGATTGAGGTGAACTTGTTTCATATATTGGGTGTGGAATTGATTGTTGTCGAATTTGTGAATTTCTAATTTCTCTTGTTTGCTTTTCAATTGCTTCTGTCTGATCTTCAATGGCGCGTATTTGTCGATTTCTTTCTATACGTGCCATGAAATCTCTTGCGTGTTGAAGATTTTTAAGTCTTGGTTGTGGTGACCATGTATCGCCAAACTGTCTTTCAACTTTTCCGGTAAATCTGTCATAACGAAATAGGATGCCGTTTATGGGTTCTTCACTAAAACGAAAAGGGATAGGAATTTTAAATTTTTTAAACTTGTCCGACAAAGACGGCTTTCTACGGTCGTTGTCCTCTTGAATTATTGATTCAATGCCAGTATTCTTTTTCCATGTCTCATAATCAGGTTCGCCGTGATGATACCCTCTCTTGTAAGCGTCCCTTGCCACATCCTCAAGAGGTATATCCCCATAAAAATCCTGATATTTATTCTTATATTTAAGAATGTCAAATGTGGGTGCCTTCGGTGCCTCAGGGGAAAATGATTTATTCATAACTAATGCAATAGCTATAAGTATTATGAGAATAGCAATCGCATAGACCCATTTAGAACCTTCACCGGCGTTGCGTTGTTTTAAAAAAGAATTTTTATAACTATAAATCTCTTGCGGTTTGGCCTCTGGTGATAACCCTCTTTTATTAATTTCTTCCAATAATGTATTGATAACTTTTGATAGTTCATCATCGGGGATATTGCTTGAAGCCTCTATTGATCTTGCACGATTGTATATTTTGATAAGGTCATCACCGGGTATATTGTGCAGTCCGTTTTCGTTTATAGAAGATTTCAACAATTCAATAAATTCTTCGTTTTGCATTTAATTACCTTCCGCAAGTTTGGTATTGTTTGAACGGCCCTTCTGCCAGGCTTCCTGCTCCGTCAAGCCCCCCAACATCAAGGTCTGTATCTCCCTCATTGTTAGCTTGGCCGCCGCCTCGCTGCACTCTTCGAGCGCGTTGTCCTCTACCATTTGCCGGTAGATTTCCGGATTCGTCACCTTCCAGTGCTCCCTCGCCTGTGCTGCCATTTGTGGGATGTTCATTGGTTACTTCTCCTGTGTTTTTTTGGGCACGTTTTTCCCGGAGAGCATTTCTTTTAGTGCTGAGGAGTGCAGTTTCTCTAGTGTTGATTTGAGCGGTGTCGAGGTCTTTTTCGGTAATGGAGTCTTTTCTTTCATATCAATGACCATCTTTTGTTTTTCTCCAATATTTTAGTGAAATTTCCTTTTATTTTTCGCTATCCAGTCAGCGAGAATACCGGCTTTTTCTTGAGATTCAATTTTCTGAGCTGGGCTAAGTTCGTTGGCATACTCAGTAAAAATATTTATAAAATCAAACATTGTAGCGCTATCACGCCATTTTGAAGTGAAAACTCGGTTAGAATGTTCTCTGGCATACAATTCATGGATGTGGCTTATAATCTCGGTCTCCCTCAAAATTCGATTTTCTTCTCTATTTCCTTCTTTGGGTATATTGGGTATCGAATAATTTTCTATAATTTTAGATTTTGATCCTGGTATAATATCGAAAATCATATCTGATAGATTCAATCTTGCAAGAAGCTCCGGCGAGTATTGTAAAGCGCCTAAATTTTCAATCATCTTACCGGCCTGCCCAACCCGACGCGTTATCTCATCAAATGCTTTGCTCAATCGGCTATAAAAATTATTAATTTTCCCTGAATGAAATAAACGGTTCACTGAAGAACCTACGGGCGCGGTCATACCATTAGAACAAATCAATCTGTACAGGAAAAAATTGATATTCAGTGATGAATCGCCAATCATAGAGTTCTTTAGCTGAAAGCCCAGTTCTGTTTTATCTTCGCTTGTCCCACACCTACCTTTGACAATTCCAAATTGTTTTTTAATAGTGAAACGTAAGCTCATTTGGGTGTTAATAGAATAGGCTTCCCTAAAAACAAAATTACTGCCTTCTGGTAATAGTGAAGCCTGCTCCATATTTGTCGACATAAGTTTTTCGATGTCTTTAAGAAACTGGTAATTGCTGTAGCCAACATAGGAATTAGAAACAATGCCGACAATTACGTTTGAAGATTCGTCAACAATCAATTCTTGCGTTTGAAGTTTGTCATATACCGCACGCTGCGATAAGAGATCATTAAGGACATCTGTTGCGAGATTCTGGCGTTCAAGTAAATCAAGCGTATCAAGACGTATGCCCAAGTAAGAACATAGAGAACGAATGCCAGCCTGATTGAATCTAAAAGCTGTGTTGTCATCTCCTAAATATTCATCGTCAAGAAATCTCGCGCCATGTTTAAGGATTCCATATATTGGAATACGAGCCAAATGTTCATGCTCATTTTTTGCCCAGGTATAAACATCTTCTATTTTTTTAAACGATTGCTCGGGGATTTGTTCATAGATGAATGCCATGAAAGCCTCCTAGGATTTCTGATTGCTTAATAGTTGTGGGGTTAATTTAAATAATACAGCTTATAATAAATAATATCAACCTATATTAGCTATTATAGACTGTGGAGCATATCCCTCTTTTTATCTATAGAAATAAATTATTCAGGGGGATATGTGGAAAATATAAAGAAGTCAGTCGGTGATCGGATAAGGCAGTTAAGAAAAGCGCGAGGCTATTCCCAGGAGAAACTGGCAGATAAGGCCGATCTTCACTATACTCATATAGGCTCAATTGAGCGCGGAGAGAAAAACTGGTCTATCGAGACGCTGGTTAAAGTAGCAAATGGCCTAAATGTTGAAATATCCGATTTATTCCAATTTCCTATACAGGCTACTGAAGCAAAGAAAATAAAAAAATCTCTCATCGAAGAAATCAATTTATCTTCTCCTGAAACAATCAAGATATTATCGGATTTATTGAACGGATTAAAATCACTCAGAAGATAACCTTCTATTCCCTAATTCCATTTATAGATAACTTATTGCCTAGATTCCATTTCCCTAGATTCCTTTTCCCTTGACATAGGAATTTGTTTGGTATTTTATAAATATGTGCGTTATTTCTTGCGCACCTGCATTAAAAAAACCCAAAATATAATGACGGTGGCAAATGTTTGAACAAGCTTTCAAGAACATCGACGACGTCCTTCGCAGAGAAGGCGGTGGCGTCTTAAAATACACTGAGCAGGCCTCTTGGATTCTCTTTTTAAAATATCTCGATGACTTGGAAAAAGACAAGGCGACGGAAGCAAAATTAGAAGGGAAGTCATATTCTTTTATTCTTGATAAGCCCTACCGCTGGGAAAGCTGGGCTGCACCTAAAAGTCCGGATGGTAAGTTCGACCACAACAAAATTCTTATAGGTAATGATCTACGAGACTTCGTCAATCAAAAGCTTTTTCCTTATCTTAGGGAGTTCAAGCAAAAAGCCAGCGGACCGCATACTATAGAATACAAAATCGGCGAGATCTTTAGCGAAACAAAGAACGAGATTAACAGTGGGTATAACCTTCGAGAAATTGTCGAGATTGTTGATGAGTTGCGCTTCCTCTCTCAGGCTGAGAAGCATGAACTCAGTTACCTTTATGAGGAGAAGATCCGTAACATGGGTAATGCTGGTCGTGATGGTGGTTCTTATTATACGCCGCGGCCACTCATCCGTGCAATTGTTCAGGTAGTTAGACCGACGATCGGCGAAAAAATCTATGACGGCGCGGTTGGGTCCGCTGGTTTTCTATGTGAGGCATATGAATATCTTCGAGCAAATCCAAAACTAAGCCCCAAAGACTTCAAGATTCTTCAGGAAAAAACATTCTATGCGAAAGAAAAAGACAAGCTCGCCTATGTCATCGCCATTATGAACATGATCCTGCATGGCATCGAAGCGCCGAATATCATCCACACCAACACATTATCCGAGAACCTTGCCGACATTCAAGAAAAAGACCGTTACGATGTAATCATGGCTAATCCGCCTTTTGGCGGCAAGGAGCGCAAGGAAGTGCAGCAGAACTTTCCCATCCGTACCGGAGAGACTGCTTTCCTATTTCTTCAGCATTTCATCAAGATGCTCCGGGCAGGAGGGCGCGGCGGCGTGGTTATTAAGAACACTTTTCTTTCCAATACCGATAATGCCTCTACGAGTCTCCGCAAACTATTGTTGGAGAGCTGCAACCTGCACACCGTTCTGGATTGTCCCGGCGGAACATTCTTGGGCGCGGGCGTCAAGACAGTGGTGCTGTTCTTTGAAAAAGGATCACCCACCAAGAAAATTTGGTATTATCAGCTTGATCCGGGACGAAGCCTGGGCAAGACCAATCCGCTCAATGATGATGACCTTGCCGAATTTGTAAAACTGCAAAAGACTTTTGCGGATTCCGATAAAAGCTGGACCGTTAATGCAAAGGATATTGATAAAACTACTTTTGATCTTTCGGTGAAGAACCCTAACGGCGGTGAAGAAATTAAACACCGCAGTCCAAAGACCATTATGGATGAAATAGCCAAGCTGGATGAAGAAAGTGCGAAGTTGTTGGCAAAGATTAAGGGGCTGCTATGAAGGCGGGGTGGAAAGAAAAGTCTATAGGTGAAATTCTCCAATTGGAGTATGGAAAGCCGCTCGATGAAAGAGACAGAACACCAAATGGCCGTTTTCCAGTTTATGGCGCGAACGGAGAAAAGGACAGAACCGACAAATTCTACTATGGAAAACCTAGCATCATTGTAGGTCGTAAAGGATCGGCTGGTGAGATAAACCTGACCGAAAATAAATTCTGGCCACTTGACGTAACTTATTTCGTTACATTCAATGATCAACAGTATGATTTGCAGTTTCTTTATTATCTGCTGTCTACGCTCGAATTGCCAAAACTTGCAAAAGGCGTAAAACCGGGCATCAATCGAAACGAAGTTTATTCACAAATCACAAAGGTGCCGCCACTAAGTGAACAGAAGCGCATCGTCGGCATCCTCGACGAAGCGTTTGACGGCATTGCCACCGCCAAAGCCAACGCCGAAAAGAACCTCCAAAACGCCCGCGCCCTGTTTGAAAGCCACCGTCATTCTGTATTTCAGAAAAAAAATGGTGAATGGATTAAAACCACGATTGATAGAATCTCCTCCAATTTAGACAGCAGGCGTATTCCTATAACAAAGAGCAAACGAAAAAGCGGCAAATACCCATATTACGGTGCTTCAGGGATAGTTGATTACGTATCAGAGTATATTTTTGATGAGGATACACTTTTAGTCTCAGAGGATGGTGCAAATCTACTGGCGAGGACAACACCCATAGCTTTTTCAGTGTCAGGTAAATATTGGGTCAATAATCATGCACATATACTGAAATTTGAGAATATGACCACTCAGAAATTTGTTGAAAATTATTTGGAGAGCATAAAGCTGGATGATTACATAACAGGTGCTGCTCAACCAAAATTAAATCAATCAGCATTAAACTCAATTCCAATTCCCATTCCTAAGAGTGTCACTGAGCAAGCGAAGATAGTCGAGAGCATAGAAAAACTTGCTGTGGAAACCCAGCGCCTCGAATCCATCTACCAGAAAAAACTCGACGCACTGGACGAGCTGAAGAAGTCGCTATTGAATCTAGCATTTAGCGGAGAATTATAGGAACGTGCCATGAATGACGAAATAACAAGTAAAAGTTTCAGACATACTGCCGCATTTGGAAAGCGTATCGAATATTATGTCATTGGTTTAATGTTAAAAGAAGGGCTCGATGTTTTCTTGCCAATGGTAGACGATGACGCGATAGATGCGGTCATCAAAAAAACAGACGGAACATTCGTTGAGATTCAAATCAAAGCTCGTTCAAAATACGTTATCTTCGGTGATGCAGCGCTCTTTGCTGCTATACCACATGAATATAGGCCTAATTATTGGTTTGTGTTCTATTCGGAAAGAATGGATAAGATGTGGATACTTTCCTCTAAAGAATTTATAAAAGAAGCTGTGCAGAATAAGACCGGCAAGAATAAAGGTAAAAGATCACTATGGTTCAACGGGAAGAACACTAAGGCAAAAAAGGAATACGTCAAACCTCAGTACGAAAAATACGTTGCGACTAATTTTGATAGAATATTGAAGGAAGATCCAGATAAAAAGCCATGAACGAAGCCGAAACCAGAGCCGAACATATTGACCCTGCATTGAAGAATGCTGGCTGGGGTGTATCCGAAGGCAGCCGCATCCGGCGGGAATATCCGATTACACCCGGACGCATTGAAGGCCTTGGTCGTCGAGGTAAGCCATTAACTGCGGACTATGTGCTGGAATATCGTAACACTAAGCTGGCTGTTGTCGAGGCCAAGGCATGGGATGAAGCGCTGACCGAAGGCGTTGCTCAAGCCAAGAATTATGCAGATAAACTGGCAGTCCGTTTTACTTATGCAACTAATGGCCAAGGTATTTACGCCATCGATATGAAGACGGGTAAAGAAGGCGAAGTCGCTGATTACCCGTCGCCCGATAAACTCTGGAAACTGGTTTTTGCCGAGGAGAATACTTGGCGTGACCGTTTTGCCGCGGTGCCCTTTGAGGACCGAGGCGGTTCGCATCCGGGCCGTTATTTTCAGGACATCGCCATAGAAAGGGTGATGGAAGCCATAGCTGCCAATAAGCCGCGTATCCTGCTGACTATGGCCACCGGAACAGGCAAAACATTTGTCGCCTTTCAGATTGCTTGGAAATTATTTCACAGCCGCTGGAATTTGAGCCGTGAGCCATCGAGATTGCCACGCATTCTGTTTTTGGCTGACCGAAATATCCTTGCCAATCAGGCTTACAATGAGTTCTCGGCGTTCCCGGAAGACGCGATGATCAGGATTTCACCGGCGGACATCCGCAAGAAAGGCAAAGTGCCCAAGAACGGCAGTATCTTCTTCACAATCTTCCAGACGTTTATGAGCGGGCCGCCCAAAGATGGGAAGCCCAGCCCGTATTTCGGTGAGTATCCTCCTGACTTCTTCGATTTTATTGTGATTGATGAGTGTCACCGCGGCGGTGCCAACGACGAAAGCAACTGGCGCGGCATTCTCGAATACTTCGCTCCGGCTGTTCAACTCGGCATGACTGCCACGCCTAAACGTGATGAAAACGTGGATACCTATGCCTATTTTGGCGATCCGGTTTATATCTACTCGCTGAAGGACGGAATCAATGACGGTTTCCTTACACCTTTCAAGGTGAAGCAAATCTCCACAACGCTCGATGAGTATGTTTATACGCCCGATGATAAGCTAATTGAGGGAGAAATTGAGGCCGGAAAACTTTATACGGAAGATGATTTCAATAAGAAAATAGAAATCATGGAGCGAGAACGCAAGCGTGTCCAAATCTTTATGGAACAAATAAACCAGAAAGAGAAGACGCTGGTATTTTGTGCCACGCAAATCCACGCGCTGGCTGTGCGCGATCTCATTAACCAGACAAAGACGAGTTCCGATCCAAGTTATTGCCAGAGGGTTACGGCCAATGATGGCGAGCTGGGTGAGCAACACCTGCGCGACTTTCAGGATAACGAAAAGACCATTCCTACAATCCTGACAACTTCGCAGAAACTCTCCACCGGTGTTGATGCCCGCAATATCCGGAACATTGTCTTAATGCGTCCAATCAATTCGATAATTGAGTTCAAACAGATTATCGGGCGCGGCACACGCCTCTATGATGGGAAAGATTATTTTACAATCTATGACTTTGTAAAAGCACATCATCATTTTAGCGATCCGGAGTGGGATGGCGAACCTCTGGAGCCGGAGCCATGTCCGAAATGCGGCTGCCATCCCTGCGAATGTGAAAAACCAACGCCACAACCTTGTCCGGTATGCGGTAAAAGACCTTGCATTTGTATCAAAGATCCCTGCCCGAAATGTGGCCAACGGCCATGCGTTTGCAAGAAGAAGGCAAAAATTAAACTTGCCGACGGTAAAGAGCGTAATATTCAACACATGATGTGCACTACCTTCTGGCACCCGGATGGGACACCTGTGTCGGCACAGCAATTCATGGAAATGTTGTTCGGCAGACTGCCGGAGTTTTTTAAGAATGAAGATGAACTCCGTGCTCTATGGAGTATTCCCGATACACGCAAAAAGCTATTGCAGGGACTTTCCGAAAAAGGCTTCGGGCATGACCAACTCGCTGAAATGCAGAAAATTATTGACGCTGAGAAAAGCGACATTTTTGACGTGCTGGCGTATGTTGCTTATGCCCTGCCGCCACTGACGAGAGAGGAGCGGGCTATCAAGGCCAAGGTCGTCATCAGCACACACTTCAATACAAAACAGCAGATCTTTCTCGATTTCGTATTGTCGCATTATGTCAGCGTTGGCGTGGAGGAACTGGATCAGGAAAAGCTCGCTCTATTCTTACGGCTGAAATATCACGATTCCATCGCCGATGCCGTTGCGGATTTAGGAAAGCCCGAAGAAATCGGCAATGTCTTTGTGGGATTTCAGAAGTTTCTTTATCAGCAACAGGCCGTGGCATAAAGATATTTTATGGTGAAAAAAAATTAAACGGAAAAATGTCGAAATAAATGCAAAAAAAACATCAAATAACTATAACAGGAGAAAAGTTTGATGACCTTTGCGAATTAAAAATCGAGCAATTCAGAATATTCCATAGCACTCTATTACTTATTCATTTCGCTATAAAAGAATATTTTAAAGGCAGAAAAAATAAAACTATAAAAGTCAGAAGCGCAGATGACAAAAGAATAAATAAATCGTCAAGTAATAATACTATATTAGTTAATCATACTAAAATGGTCGAAATATTTGACGAGATATTTGATGAATTTCTTCCCGACTCGCCTGTTTATTTAGAAGGGAATCTCGATGATTTTATACACTTGTTATATGATATGAATATAAAACAAATTGATAATATTGATTCACTTTATTATTACGCACAAGCCTGTCTACTGATGGGGCAATATTATTATTCTCTAAAAAAACGTGTTCCCCGAGCTTTTGATCGTTTACTTTCTATAGAATATCTTTCCTATAAAATACCAAGGTACGCTTTTGATAACGCAGGATACTGGAGAAATAGATTACTAGACGATATAAAAATGCTTCAAGAAAGAATTGACAGCGGTTCAGGCCAAAAAAAAGCAGAAAAAGAAAGACAAAAAAAATTAGCAGATGAACTAAGAAAACTTATGAATAATGAAATCAATGAAATTGCTATGGATGAAGGTGACTTTATTAAATGCTTAAATACAACATTTAAGGGACGAGAGGACTATCCTCGACATTATACTACTAGAAAAAAATATAAAGAGGCTGTCGAAAAAATATTGGGTAAAAAAATACAATTTAAATAAAACAGCACTGTAATATCTTCAAAAAGGCACCTTTATGAATCATGTAAACACCTTAATATAATCGACAATAATTTGTAGTTTACTATAATGAGTCACAATCTTAAATCATAGATTGTGACTTTTTTTGCTTAAGGAGAACGCAAATGGAAAACAGAGAGCTTTTAACAATTGATGCGATGGCGGCACGTTTAAAGGTTAAACCATCATGGCTTTATTTCAGAACAATGCAGACCGGTCCAGACTCGATACCTCGTATAAAACTTGGGAAATATCTCCGATTTGATCCAACTGCCGTAATGCAATGGATAGAGGCACGGTATGGAAACAAAAAGTAAGAACAAACAAAGAACACCAAAAGAAGCAATCAGAGCGCAATGCCTAGCTTGTGTTGGCGGCCATAGGAAAGAAATTGCTTCCTGCAATGGCGACGGCTCGATTCCTGGCTTTCATATCTGCCCTTTTCATCCTTATAGGCTCGGCAAAGGCAGGCCATCAATAAAGTTGATCAGAAAATTCTGTCTTCAATGTATGGGCGGAAGCAAGGTCTTTGTCAAAGAATGCTCAACGGTGGATTGTAAAGTCCATGCTTTTCGCTTCGGGAAAAATCCGGCACTAGGACGAAAAGGGAAAAGCAGAGACGAGATGACGCGAATAAGAGCATTGAGACGGCCATCGGTCAAAGAAAATCCTATCTGTTTTGAACCTTCATGCAATAGGCCGAGGTAATTTATGAGTGGTGGGAAAAAAGTCGTTAATAAACTGAAAAAATTACCGCCGTTCGTCCCATTGCCATGGAATATGCTAAATCACGAAGCGTATAAGAAATTGCCTTTCGCTGCGTCTAAAGCATTACCGTACTTCTTGGGTAAAGTTAAAATAGCTTACAACGACCCCAATCGGCTTTCTACCGAATTCTCATTTCCGTATAACGAAGCAAAGTTGCTTGGATTTGCTCTGGCGACTTTTTCCAAGGCCATACAGGACCTTGTCAAATTCGGTTTTATTGATCCCAAAGACAAAGGCGGCCTTCGCGGCGAAGGTAAAAGCTATAGTTTCTTTTGTTTGTCGGCGAGATGGAAATTGTATGGTCAGCCGGAGTTTCAGCATTTGGATTGGAAATGTTTCTTTCCACGACAAAAGCAGATTCAAAAAGTGAATCGTACAGCTTCAATTTATGAAAAGGATGCAGTGAATCTATGATTTTTATTTCACATTTTGAAGTTGTAGAGGCTTTTTTATCTGTGCCATCATTTCATATTTTGAAGACTATTCTATATATTGCCATATGTATAGAGCATTCATAATGAAAATGAAAAAATAGCAATTTGGAGCAATCCGTTGACAGTTAATCCGTCATATGGTAAGCAAAGCCATTCCCAGAAAGGTCTTGAAAGTGAGATCATGGCGGAACTTATTGCGCGTGGATCAATTAGCTGTCAGCGGTGCGGTATAACCAGACGGGAAAGGGTTTGCCCTAAGTGCGGTTATGATGCTTGCCTCATCCGCATATCTTACAGAAGTAAACGGCTTAGAATTTATCACGATAAAAATGGCATCGCCCTATCCTTCTCAATGGCTTTTCAGGCCTTAACGCAAATCAACAAAGAAATAAAAGACCGCACTTTCAACATCAACGATTGGCTTCAGCCAGCCATCCTAGAAAACAAATTCAAGAATAAATATGAGGTTTGGATAAGGCAGAAGACCATCGAGGCCGAAGCCGGGCGGTTCTCGCATGAAACTCTTAAACTTTATCAGTCATACAAGAAAAATCATTACGGGCCATTATATGAGATTGATGTTCGGGATATTGAGCTTTCTCACTTACAGGAACTTGTAAATGGCTTAACGGGGCTTTCCGAAAAATACATCAAAAACATTGTTGATTGTCTCAAGACCTTTTACAAATGGCTGAATAAATGGGAACGGGTGAGATTGCCTATTTTCCCGGATATTGAAATCACCTCCGGCGAAACACAAAGAGCAATTTCCTATGAAGAGCAAATTGAAGCTATTGAGCATTTCCCAGCAGAGCATCAAGATATTATGCTTTTCATTCGCGAAACCGGCCTGAGAGTATCTGAAGGGTGTGCTCTTCAGGTCCGTGACATTGATCTGTCCGGAGCGCGGGCGTTGATTCAACGGACGTATTCAGGTTATCGACTGGTCGAAAGAACAAAAGGGAAACATAAAAAGTGGATTCCTCTGTCAAAACGCGCCATGGGAATAGCTCAAAAATACGCCACAGGACGGTTTGGGGCAGAATTTCTTTTCATTAATTCATCTACGGGCCGAGGATATAAACCGGCTTATCTCAGGGATTTGTGGGCTGTGCATGGCATCAAAGGGCTGAAGCTATATGAAGCGACGCGGCACAGCACTATAACCGATTGGTCAAAAAACGCTTCAGCATTTCAGGTGAAGGATTTGGCCCGTCATGGCGACATAAGGACGTCTCAGAAATACGTTCATAACGCTATGACGGATTTGCGCGAGATCGTGGATCGGGATAATGTTGTGCCAATTCAAACCAATATATTTAATAAAAAATAAATATTGTCAGGAGGAATATAATCATGAAATTTAAATGTTCTTATTTTATAGCAATAATGTTCTTTGTAATCCTGACATTTGTATTACCAACATCTGCCATGACCGCCACTGAATTTGTTACTGTCGCAAAAATACTTAGCAATGATGATTTTGGAATAATAGTACGTTCAAATGGTAATGCTTATCAAATTGAAAAAGGTGTCGGCTGTATTTCTTTTTGGCGATATGAAGGCAAAAAGGTATTAATATCTTCACCTGGTTTATTTCTCGGCATTGGTTCGGAGTTGATATTGCCAAACGATAATCAGAAATGCAGAATTTGGGACTCAAAAGAAATAGGCGAATGGCATGATTCATCGTCAACCAATGCTCGTTCAAATGATGTTATAGAGAGCCAGATTGATGGTGACTTTGAAGGATGGGAGGGCGAAACTATAGTAAAATTAACTAATGGGCAGATATGGCAACAGAACGAGTATTATTACCACTACTACTATTCCTTTATGCCCAAGGTTGTGATCTTCAAAACGAGCTCCGGATACAAAATGAATGTTAGTGGCACTGATCGATCAATTGGTGTAACAAAATTAAGGTGAGGTGATCCGTGCCGATAGCGTGCCGATAGGCAAAAACCAGTAAAGGAAAAACAGATACTTACAGCGGATTGCAAGTTTTCGATTCCCATGCACTTCCGCCAATATTATCATCATCGAAATTTGTGACAACGT
>ERZ795058.4352-NODE-4352-length-13854-cov-4.312631_pt1 | contig 13854 bp, 12 predicted proteins | sample MGYA00375142_ERZ795058 | MGnify/ENA primary metagenome ERZ795058 (study PRJEB30187, sample SAMN05720210) | activated sludge metagenome | isolation source: anaerobic digester from wastewater treatment plant | place: Japan | collected 2015-04-20 ...
CAGCCCAGGGCGATGCACTCCGACAGGCTGCTAGGGTCTCAGCGTGGGCAATGGCAGGGGGATGGGCGTAGGCCGCTCCGGGTGCGGCGTATGCGTTTCGGTGGGCGTGGGCGCTTCGGTGGCGGTTGGCGATGGGCTCGGCTCTGGCGACTGGGTCGGCACGACCGTCTCGGTGGGCCCGGGAGTGGCCGGCTCGGCGCTGGGCAACGGCTCCACCGTCTCGGTGAACTCGACTGTGGCTGAGGGGGCTGGCGTGTCTGCCGCCGCCGGCACGTCGGTGGCCATTGCGGGTCTGGTCGGGAAGACGATCTCGGCTTGGGTGGGCGTCGGCTCGAGGGTCTGCGCCGGGCGCTGGAAGAGCGATCCCGAGGGCGTTGCCGTGCGCAAGGTCAGCGTGATGGTGCGCGTCGGAGTGAGGTCGCCGGGCAGCAGCTTCGACCTGAGCGCATAGGCGCCGATTCCGAGGCAGTAAAAGGCCGACGATCCGATCACAATCGTTATGATGAAGCGGCGTCGCCAATTGGGCGGCTGGGACGGAACGGCGGGTTTGGGCGCTGGCATCTGCTCGGAGACTCTCCCTGTAGCGGCCACGGGCTGGCCAGGATGAAGACCAGACCCATTCTACCACAGGGCACCGACACGTCAAACATACGCCGTGTCATTACGAGCAGCCCAGGGTTGCCGCAACCCTGCGCCAGGCGCATGACGTCGGATTGTAGCCGCGGCATCGTGCCGTGCGGGAGAGTCCCGCGGCAACAAGCCGCGCCTACAATCCGGCGGCCTACGTCATGAGCAGCAGCCCGGGGCTCGCCGAGCCCCGGGCTGCCCGCAACGAAAACGACGCCTGCGCCATGGGTTCACTTGGGTCGCTCGAGGATGTAGCCGACGCCGCGCTTGTTGAGGATGCGCCGGGGCTGGGCGGGATCATCTTCGAGCTTGCCGCGCAGGTAGCAGACGTAGAGGTGGACGTACCCCTCCATGTTGGCGAGGTCGGGGCCCCAGGCGCGGCGCAGCAGCTCGCCGTAGGTCACGACCTGCCCGGCGTTCTGCGCCAGAATGGCCAACACGCGGTACTCCTGGGGCGTCAGGTCCAGCAGGCGCCCGCGGAGCAGCACCCGGGGCTGGGTCAGGTCGACGTAGAGCTCGCCGTCATCATAGGCGGGGACGTGGAAGGAGGGGCGGCCGGCATCGGCGCGGCGCAACAGGGCGTCGACACGGGCGCGCAGCTCGGCCACGCGCACCGGCTTGGCCAGGTAGTCGTCGCCACCGAGCAGCAGGCCCCTGACGATGTTGTCCTCGCCTTCCTTCGCCGTGAGGAACATCAGGGGGATATTGGTGAGCTCGCGCAGGCGCCGGCAGACCTCCCAACCGTCCATCTCGGGCATCATGACGTCGAGGATGATCAGGTCGGGGTGGAAGGCCAGCGCCTGCTGCAGGCCATCGCGGCCGCTCGACGCGGTCATGAGTTCATAGTTGTCGGTGAGGAATGCCTGCTTGATCGCCTCCAGGAATGACCGGTCATCGTCGATTACCAGGATCTTGTGGCGCATGAGCGGTCGGGCTCCTTTCAGTACTCCTGAGCCTGTTCCTCCCCAGTGAGCACCCGCAGCACGCCCTCGACCATCGCCCGCATCTCGTCCTGCCCAGGATAGATCAGGATTGGGGCGATCCAGCTGAGGCGCTCGCGCAGCCAGTTGCAGAACACGTCAGAGTGGGCGAGGCCGCCGGTCAGCACGATGGCATCCACGTGGCCACAGAGGACGGTGGCCATGCCGCCGATCTCCTTGGCGGTCTGGTAGGCCATGGCCTCGTAGATCAGGCGAGCGTGCGCGTCGCCCGCCGCGATGCGCTGCTCGACCTCCACGGCATTGTTCGTGCCCAGGTGGGCCACCAGGCCGCCCTGGCCCGCGATGCGCCGGAAGAACTCATCGTAGGTGTAGCGGCCCGAGAAGCTGAGGCGCAGGACGTCGCCGACCGGCAGGCCGCCGGCGCGCTCGGGAGAGAAGGGACCTGTGCCGTCGAGGGCCTGGTTGACGTCGATCATGCGGCCGTGCCGGTGCGGGCTGACCGAGATGCCGCCCCCCATGTGGACCACGATCAGGTCCAGGCTTTCGTAGGGCTGGCCGAGGTCGGCGGCGGCGCGCCGGGCCATGGCTTTGAGGTTGAGTGCGTGCGAGTAGCTGCGCCGTTCGATCTCGGGCAGGCCCGAGATGCGGGCCAGGGGCTCGAACTCGTCGACGCACACCGGGTCGACGATGAATGCGGGCAGGCTGGCCTGTGAGGCGATCTCGTGGGCGACGATGGCGCCGAGGTTGGCGGCATGCTCGCGCGGGCCGGGGGTGCGCAGTTCGTCAAGCATCGTCGTGTTGATACGGAAGGTGCCACCAGGCACTGGGCGCAGCATGCCGCCCCGGCCGACGATGGCGCTCAGGGCCGTGATCGGCACGCCGTGGGCGACCAGGCAGGCCAGCACGGCATCGCGGCGCAGCGCGTATTGATCGGCGATACGCGCATGCGGGGCGAGGTCGACCGCCGAATGGGCTATGGACTCGGCAAAGACAGCAGTGACACCGTCGAACACCGCAACCTTGGTCGACGTCGAGCCCGGGTTGATGGCGAGAACGAGGGGCATCTTCCTCCTCCTCGGGGGCGTGGATCGCACGCGGATCCGGTCAGGCAGCATCGCCTGAAGCGCCGTGGCGCGACGTGCCTATTCAGTCTGTCATTCGCCGTTCTGGTACTACAGCAACCTCTGCGTTCTCTGCGCCTCTGCGGTGGATATCCTCGTCGGTTTGGCGAAGCTTCTCTAGGTCTGGCAGCGGGGGCAGCGATAGCTGCTGCGGCCTCGCAGGCGGTTTCTCACGATGGCACAGCCACAGCGCCGGCATGGCTGCCCTTCACGGCCGTACACGTACAGTGCCTCCTGGTGCGCGCCCTGCTGCCCGCCCGCATCGCGATAGTCGCTGAGCGTCGTGCCGCGGTTCGCGATGGCCCGCGCGAGCTCGCTGCGCAGCGCAGCATGGAGCGCGACAGCCTCGGCGCCGGTCAGGCTGCATGCCGAGCGCTCGGGGGCGATGCCGGCGGTGTAGAGCGCCTCATCGGCATAGATGTTGCCCACCCCGGCCAGGAAGCTCTGGTCGAGCAGGAGCGCCTTGATCGGCGCATGGCGCTTGCCCAGGCGGCCTGCCAGGTCCGCAGCCGCAAAGCTGGCGTCGAGTGGTTCGGGGCCCAGCGTCGCCAGGAATGTGGCCGCATCGGGCACCAGGCACATGCGGCCGAACTTGCGGGCGTCGTTGAAGAGCAGGCGGCCGCCATCCAGGTCGAGGGCCAGGCGCAGGTGACGGCAGCCAGCGGCCTCGCTTTTGGGCGCCAGCAACAACTGGCCGGTCATGCGCAGGTGCACCAGCAGGTCGCCGCGCTGCAGGTGCATGATGATATACTTGCCGCGCCGATCCACGCCAAGGATGCGCTGGCCGGTCACCCCGGCAGTGAACTCGGCCGGGCTGGGCGCGGCGATGGTACGCTCCCAGAAAACCTCGACACCGGTGATCGTCTGGCTGACGAGGCGCTCACGCAGCCCCCGCACAACCGTTTCAACTTCGGGAAGCTCAGGCAAAGCAACTCCGATCGAGGGAACTGGGGGCACTGATGGCATTCGAGGAACTGGAAGGGGCAACCCCCTCCATTCCTCCTGTTCCCTCAGTTCCTCTGGGTCGTGTTTGCATACCGTCGTAGCCTGGTGGTTCGTCGCATTGGTTTTGATGGGCTCCGACGCCCACGAAGCCGTCTACGGCGGCCAAGGGGGGCTATGCTACGGGTTTGCGAACACGACCTAGTTCCAGCAACAGTCAGATGACACCACAGGCCCCCTCAGCCTGCGCGGGCGGCTCGCTTCACGCCGCAGGCCACCAGCAACCCGAGCGAGCTCACAAAGCCGGCCGTGGGGCAGGCCTGGCGCGAGCCGCCATCGCTGCGGGCGGGAGGCACGGCCGCGGGGGCAGATGCAGTGCGGGCAGGCTCCGCGGTGGCGCGCGGTCTCAGGCCCAGGCTCTCGCGCCAGGCGGCATCGAGCGCGTCTATGCCGAGGCCATACACCTGGCGCAAGGCGTCGTCTTGGTCGCTCCCCTGTTTGAAGACCTGCAGCAGCTCGCTCATCTTGTCGCGGCCGTAGGTGCGCACCATAAAGTCGACCAGGCTGTAGACTTGGCCATAGTAGAGGTCCACCTGGCTGGCATCGCCTGTGTAGCCGGAGAGTGAGCGAACGGAGATCAGGGTGTCGTGCCTGACGGCAGCCTCCAGGGCGCGGGCATTGCCGGCGGGCAGCGCGCCCTCGGCGTACATGGCGAGGCCTTCGTCGAGCCAGCGCGGCAGGGGAGCGTAGGGGTTCTTGGTGGCCAGCCCCACTACGATGTGGCTGAGCTCGTGGGCCATGGTCTGCTCGACGCCGTCATGGCTGCCCAGGAGGAGCAGCGTGTCATCGGCCACGGCCACGCCGAGGGTCACCACGCGCTGGTCAAAGCCCTCGCTGCGCGGGGCGAGGGCGCCAGCCATGTCGGTGGTATTGTGGTAGAGGTAGACGCGCACCGGCGCGTCGAGCGTGACGCCAACCTGCGCCTGGAGGCGGCTGAGGGCGTGCTGGCCCGTGCTGAGGAGTCCCTGGGCGAGCGCAGCGTCGCTGCTATCGCCATAGTAGAGGAGGGTGAGGTTGTCGGCGCGCAGGGTCTGCCAGGCGAAGCGATCATCCTCGCAGATCAGGTTCTGTGTGGGGGTGTCGCTGCGCGTGCCGTCGGCCAGCTCGAGGCGCCAATAGTACTCGATGGTCGTGCCCGGCGGGATTTCTCCGGGCTCGAGGGTCTTCTCGAACGTCGCCTCCAGATGGGGCCCGGGTGTGAACTGGGGCGCGACGCGGCTGGTCACCCGCTCCTGCTGCCGCCGGTAGTAGAGGGTCACGCTCCTGATCTCCTGCTCGCTCTCGGCGACCAGGCGGAAGGAGAGCTTTTCGCCAAAGGTGTAGGTGGGCTGGTCGGCGACGATACGCACGGGCCCCTCTGCCAGAGACACGTAGCCGCCCAGAATGAGCGCGATCGCCAGCCCCAGGCCGGCCAGCAGCAGCGTCTTGCGCATGCCAGTTGCCCCCTGTGAACCTACGATACAGCCGGGAGGTCTTCCACCGCAATATCGCGATAGTTGTCGCCTTCCTCGATGAGCATCTGGGGAATGTCATCGCGGATCGGATACTTGCGCCGGCATTCGGCGTTCTGGCAGACGAGCCAATGGTCACGCACCAGCTCGACCTTGGCATGGCAGGCCGGGCAGGCCAGGATATCGAGGACCCACTTTTCGACCATAGTCTCTGAACCTCGCATGATGCTCGCAGTGGAGCGACTCATTGACCCTCTGAGGGCCATTCTACCACGGAAAAAGAGCGCAGGCAAGCATTACTACTCGGGCGGCAGCAGGCGGTCGAGGCGAGCCTGGAGCTCGTCAAGCTGGGCCTGGATGCCGGCGAGACCTTCGGCCAGGCGGGCACGCTCCTCGCTCGCAGCGGCCTGCTCGGCGGCCGCGATGTCGCCACCCACAAGGAACGAGGCGATCACGCCGGTGAGGTAGCCAAAAATCGACAGGGCGATCACGCGCATGATCCAGCCGATGGCCCGGCCCTCTACGGTGAGGGGATCGGACGAAGTGTTGATGGTGGTGATCAGCGAAGCGGCCCACCAGAGCGCCTCAGGAAAGCTGGCCAGCTCGCTCTGCGGGTTGGTGCGCTCGAAGAACGACACGCTGGCGGCGCCGATGAGCACGACGATCACGGCGATGAGGGCGACGTACTGGAAGCGGCCGCGGCCCAGGACTTGGGCGGCTCCCCGCGTGGCGCGGTTGGCGCCCAGGACGGCGCGGGCAAGCGTCAGCGAGCGCAGGGCAACCACGGCGCGCAGGATGCGCAGCACGGCCAGGAATGGCAGCAGCACCGACAGCGCAGTGAGCCAATGGCTGCGCAGATAGTCGAGTTTGTGTGGGGCGATGATCACTTCGAGGACGAACTCGGCCAAGAAGAACAGCCAGATGCCAATATCGACGTCGTAGACGAACGGCACCAGGGCAGGCGGCACGATGCCGGCCAGGTCGACGACAACGACGATGACCCAGATGAGAGCCAGGATCGCCATCGGCAGGGCCAACACATCGCTGATCTGCTCGAGGAGCCGCTCGCGCTCCTCATCCGGCCAGCGCCAGAAAGGCCCATTGCGCCCACTCATTCTGACCTCGGACCCCGGAATGGGGCTCTGCGCCTCTGCGGTGATTCCCGCCCTCGGCTTGTGCAAGCATGCGCATTCACGGTATGCGGGAGGATGCTGTCTACCGGAAATGGAGCAAGGCCTGTGCCCCCACGAGCGAGGATCACCCGCAGTTCGTATCGCCGCCGCGGCGCGCGCGCAGGCGGGCGTCGATGTACTTGGCCGCCTCGACGAGGCCGAGCAGGGCAAACGAGAAGGCCAGGATCAGCGCCCATTGCAACACACTGAGTGAGGCCAGCCCCAGGCCCCTCCGCAGGGGCGGCACGACAACGGCGCCGATGGCCAGGGCTAGCCCCAATACGACAGCGCCGACGAGTGGCATGTTGCGGCCGATGGCGCCAACGCGCCCAAGCGAGCAGCGCAGGCTGCGATAGCCAAAGATGTAGATCATGGCGTCGATCGCAAAGATGGCAAAGGCCAGGCTCTGGCCGAGCACCAGGTTGCCCTGCAGCAGGTACAGGTTCGCAAACAGGACCAGAGCGAACGCGGCACTGACGACGCTGATGGCCACCGCCAGCCCGAGGCCGAGCGGCGGCAGCACCGGCTCCGACAGCGGCTTGGGCTTCTCTTCCATGATGCCGGGCTCCTGGCGCTCAAAGCCCAGCACGATATCTGGGGGCCCATCAGCAATGAGGTGGATCCAGAGGATCTGCACCACTGTCAACAGCGGCGGAAAGCCGAGCAGTTGCGCCGCAAAGATGGCCAGCACCTCGGCGAACGAGTTTGACATGGTGTACGAGACGACCTTGCGAATGTTCTCAAAGATGATCCGCCCTTCCTGGACAGCCAGCACCACCGTGCGAAAGTTGTTGTCGAGCAGGATCAGGTCGCCGGTCTCCTTGGCCACGTCGGTGCCGGTGCCCACCACGACGCCGATGTTCGCGCGCTGCAGGGCCGGTGCGTCGTTGACCCCATCGCCGATCATGGCGACGACCTCGTCGTGTGTCTGCAGCGCCGCGACGATGCGCAGCTTGTCTTCGGGCCGGATGCGCGAGAAAATTGCCACATCCTCCACGCGCGCCTGCAGTGCGGCGTCGTCGAGGGCCTCGAGTTCCTGCCCTTCCATCACCTGCCCAGCACCCTCTGCCAGGCCGATGGTCGCGGCGATGCGTTCTGCGGTGCGGCGATAGTCGCCGGTGATCATCTTGACCTTGATGCCGGCATTGCGGGTGAGGGCCACAGCCTCGTTGACGCCCTCGCGGATCGGGTCCTCCATGGCGACGAGCCCGGCCCAGGCGTAGCCCGTGCGCTCGGCCAGGCGCCTGGCGCTGCGTGAGGCCAGGCCGAAGGGTTTGAGCCCCTCGCTGGCCCACCGGTCAGCCTCGGCCAGGATCTCGGCGCGCCGGGCCTCGTCGATGCGACACATCCGCAGCACCACCTCCGGCGCACCCTTGATATGGTCACGAGCCTGCCCATCGAGCCTGGCGGCCACGGCCATGTACTTGGTCTCGCTGGAGAAAGGCTCCTCGTCGAGGCGCTCCGAGCGCTCGACCAGCGCCTGCGCATCGGCGCCCAGTTGCGCGCTCGCGAATTCCCAGAGGGCGAGCTCGAGTGACCCCTCGCGGTTGTTGCAGAGGACCATCGTCTGCAGTGCCTGCTCACGGTCGGCCAGGTCGCTGCGGGTCACGCGTAGCCGACCCTCAGTCAGCGTGCCGGTCTTGTCGGTGCAGATGACGGTGACGGACCCCAGCGTCTCCACGGCCGAGAGCTTGCGCACCAGTCCGTTGCGCGCCAGTATGGCCTGCATGCCGAGGACGAGGATGATGGTCACGGCAATGAGCAGGCTCTCGGGTATGGCGGCGATGGCGAGGACGATGGAGACGCGAATCGTCTCAAGCAGCGGCCGGCCCGAGAGCAGGCCGGTGGCCAGGATGATGGCGGTGACGGCCGCGACGAGCAGGCTGAGGCCACGGCTGAAGCGGCGCAGACGCCTGCGCAGCGGCGTCTCTTCTTCAGGGCTCTCGCTGACGCGCATGGCGATGCGGCCCAGTTCGCCGGCCGAGCCGGTCTGTGTCACGCGCATCAGGCCGCGCCCCGCCACGACCGTCGTGCCCATGTAGGCCTTGTTGGTGGGCGGCGCTGTGCCTTTGGCCACGGCCTCAGCTTCGCCGGTGAGGATGGCTTCGTCGACGGCCAGCCTGGCGCCCTCCACCACGTCGCCGTCGGCCGGGATGCGCTCGCCGGCGCTCAGCACCACCAGATCGCCCGGCACGACCTCCCGGATCTCCACCTCCTGCCGCGTCCCGTCGCGGATGACGGTCGTCGTCGGCTTGAGCAGCCCCCTGAGGGCGCTGTACGTACGTTGCGCCCGGTACTCTTGGATGAACCCCACGGCGACGTCGATGGCCACGACAGCCATGATGATCACAAAATCTACCCGCTGGCCGGCGACGAGCGAGATGGCCGCGGCGATGAGGATGATGTAGATCAGGGGACTCTTGAACTGGTCCACGAGGATCGACCACGCGGTGGGACCGCGGGTCGTGGGGAGGACGTTCTCGCCGAATCTGCGGCGTTGCTCTAGCACCTCGGCAGTGCTGAGTCCGCGCAGTTGCTCCTTCACCGGCGGCGGGTGCGCTGTCATGGCGAGCGTTCAACATGTCATTGCGAGTGCTCCAGGCCGTGGTGCAGCCTGTGCCCAGCACAGAAGCTGTGACTGTCATTGCGAGGAGGCGGTTCGTGCGGGGCACGGACCGCCGCCGACGCAATCCCCAGGTTGCGAGCGAAGCAAGGCAACTCCTTTGCCGGACGTGGAGATTGCTTCGTCGGCGGCTGCGGCCGCCTTCTCGCAATGACAGGCCAAGGTTCTGTGCTGGGCACAGGGTTCGACGAACCCTGGGTTACTCGCAATGACAGGTCAAGGTTCTCCTCTTGGCACAGGGTCACGGGAGCCCTGGGGTGCTCGCAATGACAGAACGGACGTCTTCGGGCCATGACGGCTCCTGTCGCGGCCCACCGGTACTACGAACGGGCCATTAGGCTGCTAGAACATCGGTCAAGTATTCCTGCGCAGCGCCGCAGGCGGCCGAATCTTCGCCCTCCGACGCCCACGAAGCCGCCTGCGGCGGCCAAGGGGGGCTAGGCTACGTCGTCTATGCGAGTACTTGACCGATGTTCTAGAGGGCCGTGGCAGCCGCAGGCTGCTTCACGCTCTCGACCATGCGCTGGCAGGAGGTCGAGCAGCGCCGGCAGACCTCGGCGCAATTCTGCATCGTGGCGTCGCCCGTGAACTGGGAACAGCTATCCGCGCAGCGTGCGCACACCTCGGCGCAGACGGCGCAGATGGTGGCAGAGAAGGCCGAATCGCGCAGCATATAGTTCTCGCTTATCTGGCAGATCTCGGCGCAGTCCATCATGAGTTTGAAGTGCGTTGGCTCGACATGCCGCCCGCCCATCTGCAGGCAGTAGCTGATGGTCTCCTGACAGACGGCGCCGCACTCCTTGCAGTCCTGGATGCACTGTTGCATGATCGGGCTCAGTTTCGCTCCCAGAACGTGGGCCATGCGTACTCCTCTCTGTTTCATAGTGACGTCCCTTGCCGTTCTGGACGGCTCTCACAGCCGAGCAACTCTTGTGCCAGAGGCCCGCGCAACAGCCCTCGCGCAGCAGTGGCACGGGGCGTGCTGAAAGCGAGCGCGAGGAGGTGGTTATGGAGCATGCAGGTGGCCGCGCTGGGGCGGAGGGGGCGCCGCTGCGATGGGCATGAACGAGCTCAGCACTGCGCCAGAGCCGCGCGTCGCTTGGCTGTGTAGCTACACGCCGGTGGAGATCGTCGCCGCCATGGGGCTGCGGCCGGTGCGCCTGCCGGGCGGCGCCGGGCATGAGGCCCGTGCGCGCAGCATCTTGCCTGCCGCGCTGTGCCCCTACCTCAGAGCCTGCCTGGGCGCCGCGCTCGATGGCGCCTACGGTCCGCTGGCGGGGGTGATTGTGGCCAATGGCTGCGATGGCCTGCGGCGCCTGGCCGACGTCTGGGCGCGCTACGGCCCGGGGTTCGTGCACCTGCTCGATGTGCCCCGCCGGCGCGACGAGGCGGCCCTCGCCTACCTGACGAGCCAGTTCACCGCCCTTGCCGAGCGCCTGGCGCTGGTCGCCAGGCGTGCGCTCACCGAGCATGCCTTGCGCCTGGCCATCGCCGAGCGCAATGCCACGCGCCGCCTGCTCGGCGAGCTCGACGCGCGCCGCCAAGGGCAGGCGCTGCCGGTGCGCGAGCTGCTCTCGTTGGTGGACCTCAGCGCCGAGGCCCCGCCGGCCGTCTGCAACCTCAGCTCGTTTTCCGCACCTAGCAACCCGGCGGCCCCTCCCCTACGCTCTGGGCTGGGGTGGGAGCCGCCTCTGCCGGGTGCGGAATCTGGGCTCAGGCTGGCCGAACAGCTGGCCTGCCCGCCGGCCGCAACGCCAGCCGCTGGCACACCAGTTGTGCTCTCGGGCAATGTCTTTACCCCCGACGATAGGCCGCTGGCCGGCCTGATCGAGGCGGCGGGCGGATGGGTGGTGGGCGATGACCTGTGCAGCGGGGTGCGTGGGCTGGCCGGCGAGGTGACCGAGGAGGGCGACCCCATGCAGGCCCTGGCCCGGCGCTACCTCGAGCGCGTGCCCTGCCCGCGCATGGCCGATGCCGCGGCGCGCTGGGATGACCTGGCCGACCTCTGCGGGCGCCGCGAGGCGCGAGGTGTGATCCATCTCAGCCAAGAGTACTGCGATGCCTCGCTCTATGAGCTGGCCCCGCTGCACGCGCGCCTCGAGCGGGCGGGCGTGCGCCTGCTGCACCTCGAGCTCGATGCCGACGCCGCCACACCGGGGCAGGCGCGCACGCGCGTCGAGGCCTTCTTGGAGGGCCTCTGACATGCTCTTCGATCTCATCCGCTGGGCGCTGGCCAACGACCGTTTCAGGCGCGGCTTTGTGGCTCCGGCGCTGCGCTTCGAGATCCTGCAGCTCGCGCTGACGCCTTTCCGGGCGACGCGGGCCGAGCGGCTGCTCGCCGAGGCGGGCCTGCGCCTCTCGCTGCGCGCGTTCGAGGGCCGCGAGGCGGTCATCTACACCAGTCTCTTCACGCCGCCGGAGCTGCTCCACGCGCTGGGCGTCGTGCCCTTTGGCCTCGAGGCGGCGGGCGCAGGCGTGGCGGCGCTGGGCCTGGCGCCGCAGGCGCTGGCGGCAGCCGAGCGCGCCTGGGCGCCGGTCGATGCCTGCTCCATCCTGCGCGCCGGCCTGGGCGTGGCCTACCTGGGATTGTTGCCCCGCCCGCAGGCGGTCGTCGCCACCTCCTCCCTCTGCGACTCGACGCCCAAGGTCATGGCGGCCGCAGCCCGGCTCTACGGCGCGCCCTTCTTCCTGCTGGATGTGCCCTACGAGGCGACGCCGCCGGCGCTGGCCTACCTGGCTGGGCAGCTCGAGGACCTCACGGGCAGCCTGGCGGCTATTGCCGGCCGCGCGCCCGACCCTGCCCGCCTGACCGAGGCGGTGCGCCTGTCGAACGAGGCGCGCGGCCACCTCGATCGGCTCACCGCGCAGCGCGTCGCCTGCCCCGGGGTCCTGCCGCCGGGCGATGGCCAGGGCTTCCTCTATCCCATCAACCTGCTCCTCGGCAGCCCTGCCGGGGCCACCGTGTTCCGTGCCTTTGCCGAGGAGGCGGCCGGCCGGGCACAACGGCCGCTGCCGCACGTACGCGGCCCACGCGTGCTGCTGCTGCACGTCCTACCCTACTTCCGCCATCACATCCTCGACACGCTGCAGGCCGCGGGGGCGTGCGTGGTGTTCGAAGAGATGAGCCAGGTCTACTGGCCCGAGATGGACCCCTCGCAGCCCTATTTGGGCCTGGCGCGCCGCTGCATTGCGCACTTTGACAACGGCCCTCTGGAGCGGCGGACGGAGGCTGTGCTCGAACTGGCGCGTCGCTTTGCCGTCGATGGCGCGCTGCACTTTTCGCCGCACGGCTGCCGGCAGAGCTGGGGGGCGCTGCAGGTGCTGCGCGATGCGCTGGCTGCTGCCGGCATGCCGTTGCTCGAGCTGGAGGGCGACTGTGTGGATGCGCGCGGCTGCCCCGAGGGCCAACAGCGCACGCGGCTGATGGCCTTTGTCGAGGCGCTGGGGCAGCGCACCGGTGAGGGCAACAGGGCCACGGATGAACGCCGATGAACACGAATAGGGCGAAGTCCCTCTCCCCCCTCACCCTAGCCCTCTCCCCCATAGGGGAGAGGGCTAGGGTGAGGGGGGATCCTGCGGCGTGGCGAGCGCCACGGCCTGCCCTGGTGGCGGGGGTCGATGTGGGGTCGGTCTCAGCCGAGGCGGTCTTGTTGCAGGCCGGGCACGTCGTGGCGCAGAGCACCCTGCCGACCGGCGCCAACAGCCGGGCGGCAGGTGAGGAGGTTCTGCGACGGGCGCTCGAGCAGGCGGGGGCCAGGCTCGCAGAGGTGGCGATGGTGGTGGCCACGGGCTATGGCCGGATGGCGGTCGACGCGGCGCAGAAGAAGGTGACGGAGATCACCTGCCACGCCCGCGGCGCCGGCCACCACTTTCCCGATGCAGCGACGGTGATCGACATCGGCGGGCAAGACAGCAAGGTCATCCGCCTCGATGCGCGAGGTGCGGTGAGCGATTTTGTGATGAACGATCGCTGTGCGGCGGGCACGGGGCGCTTTCTCGAGGTCATGTCGCGCGCCCTCGACGTGCCGCTCGATCGCCTGGGCGAGTTGTCGCTGCGTGCGCGACGCGCCGCCCCGGTGAGCAGCATGTGCACCGTGTTTGCCGAGTCGGAGGTCGTGTCGCTGGTGGCCGAAGGCGTGCCCGTCGTGGAGATCATCGCCGGGCTACACGCGGCGGTGGCCGAGCGTATCTGGGGCATGGCCCAGCGGTTGGGCCTCGCGCCGCGCGTAGTGATGAGCGGCGGCGTGGCCTACAACGAGGGTGTGGTGCGCGCCCTCGAGCAGCGGCTCGGAGCGGCGCTGGCCGTTGCGCCCCAACCGCACATGGTCGGGGCGCTCGGCGCGGCGCTCATCGCTGCTGATCTGGTGGGTCAGGGCAAATAGTCCAGCGGGTTCACGATGCCCCCCTGGTAGGTGACGATGAAGTGCAGGTGCGGCCCGGTCGAATGGCCGGTGGTGCCCATGAGGCCGATCTGTTCGCCCTTGGCCACCGTCTGCCCCACCTGCACGCCGATGGAGTACAGGTGGGCGTAGGTGGTGGCGAAGCCATCGCCATGGTCGATCTGGATAGCATTGCCGAGGCCGCCCGACCAGCCGGCAAAGGTGATGGTGCCGGCGTCGGCGGCCAGGATCGGCGAGCCTTGTGGGCTCTTGGCGATGTCGAGCGCCCCATGCCAGGTGCCATAGTACTGCGTGATGATGCCCTGCGCGGGCCACACAAAGCGCCCGGGCTGGGCCGGCGCAGCAACCGGGACGGCGGGAGCGCCAGCCGGGATGGCCAGCACGCCGTTGCTGATCGTCGCCACCGGCGCCGCGGCAGACCCCGCCACGGCCGAGGCGGCCGCCGGGCGAGGCGGCGCCGGCCGCACGCCCCCTGGAACCAGCAACTCCTGGTCGACCTGAAGCGCCGAGGGGTCGG
>ERZ795058.4357-NODE-4357-length-13849-cov-5.510729_pt1 | contig 13849 bp, 11 predicted proteins | sample MGYA00375142_ERZ795058 | MGnify/ENA primary metagenome ERZ795058 (study PRJEB30187, sample SAMN05720210) | activated sludge metagenome | isolation source: anaerobic digester from wastewater treatment plant | place: Japan | collected 2015-04-20 ...
AGGAAGTCCCCCGAATTTGGGGCATATATATTCGCTTTTTGATATACTCGTTAGGCGTGGTATAAGGATGAAATCCACCTTGTCCCTCAGAGTATATGCATGGCCATGGAATACCTTTACCGGGAGGCATGCATCGTCAATGCAATACAGCACGCCTTTATCAAGTATTTCCCTGGTAGTTTCAGGAGATGGTACGACTTCGGCTCCCAGTTCAGTGAGGAAAGTCTTTATAAACGGATAATACTTGTAAAAATACATTCCCCGGGGAATACCAACTTTTACAGCCACCAAATCACCTCATTCCATGTAGTATTATTGACAAAAAATTAATGAGTCATGCAAAGCATGACTCATTAATTTTATATTGTATAAGAAAGCATAACTTTCCTATCACATTATTCCATATAGTATTACCCCAAGGGCTCCCGAGATAAGTATCACAATTATTGGATTCAATTTAAGCTTATAAACCCCTGCAAAGGCCAGCAGCGCTATGAGTGCACCTCTTATATCCGCTATTGATGCCTTCCCTATCTTTATACAGGCTGCAGCTATCAGCCCCAATACGGCAGGTCGTATTCCTCTTATGATCCAGGTAACCTGCTCCAGATGCTTGAACTTGTTGTAGTAAACAGATACAAGCAACGAAATTGTTATAGGCGCAAGTACTACTCCAAAGGTAGCAACAGCTGAGCCCGCCAGGGAACCTACCTTGTAGCCAACGTAGGTTGATGAGTTGACAGCAATAGGTCCGGGAGTCATTTCCGCTATGGCAACTATATCAATAAAATCCTTTGCTGAAATCCAGCCATTGCCTTCGATTACCTCCTTCTGTATAAGAGACAGTACGGCATAGCCGCCTCCAAAACTGAAGGCCCCTACTTTGAGAAATGTCAGAAAAAGCTTTATAAGAGCAATCATGCCTTTTCCTCCTTCCTGAAGAAGAAAAATCCCAGGCTCCCGCAGATAACAATAGTTACCGCGGGATGGAAATTCAGCAGAAGGATTAGAAGCAGCACTGCCAAGGAGATTGACATGTTAACAATGTTCACTCCCATGGACCTTATCAGCTTTATTAGAGCATAAGCAATTAAAGCTGTTACTGCCGGTCTTATTCCCTCAAATATATATTTTACCACGGGATTTTCCTGTATGGATGTAAAAAACAAAGCTATGGCTAAAATTATGATAAAAGAGGGCAATACTGCTCCGAAAGCTGCCGATATTGCTCCGGCAAAGCCGGCAATTCTATAGCCTACAAATGTTGCACAGTTTATAGCCAAAGGGCCGGGCAGGCTGTTGGTAACGGCAATTGAATCAAGAAATTCCTTATCGCTCAGCCACTTTTTGCTTTCTACGATTTCCTTTTGTATTACAGGCAGCATTGCATATCCTCCGCCTATTGTGAAGGAACCTATCTTGAAAAAAGTAATGAAAATGTCAAGCGGCATATTATCACCTTCTCCCATTATCATGCCTGCAGTTTATCGTACCTTTTTCAGTTATAATATAATCCATTGGGACATCATGATCATCTGAAGGCACACTGTCTATTACCTGAAAAGAATACGCAAGAGCGGCTTTAACAGTGCAGGGCTGCAGACGCTTTATGAACCTGTCATAATAGCCTGCTCCGAAGCCTATTCTGTTTCCCGAACTGTCAAAAACTACTCCGGGAATAAGTGCAAGGTTGATAAGACTGCTGTCGGCGAGCCTTATGTGTTCTTCAATAGGCTCACGTATTCCATAATGACCTGATTGCAGTTCATTCAGACTTTCAATTCTTGAAATGCAAATCTCACGGGTTTCAGGTATGCATACAGGTATATATATTTTCTTGCCATCCTTAAGGCAATAATTAATTATAAGATCAGTTTTCACTTCATTCCTGAAATCCAAATATACCATTATATTGGTTGAGTTATTAAAAAAATTGTTTTCCCTTAATTTGAGGAAAATGTTTTCGCTGAGACGGTATACTTCATCATCCGATAGTCTATTCCTGACTTCCAGCATTTTCTTTCTTATTGCATCTTTCATTTTTTCCTCCGTATTCAGGCAGTAGTATTTACCCATATAAATAATAGTACCATTTCTTATATTGCAGGGCAAACAAGAATTTATACGGAATATCCTTCTTACCCGTTTTAAATGGAAAGTCATATATAAAACAATAATTATCAGACTTTAATTGCAGGTATACGTATAATATTGTAGAAGATTATAAAGGAAGAGCAATACAAGGAGGAATAATATGAATAGAAATTCAAATATAGCGATTGGAGTAATTCTAATAGCTATGGGAACATTGTTTCTTATGTCGAACCTGGGTTATCTGAACTTCAGCTGGAACTATATATGGCCGTTAGCCTTGCTGGTTCCGGGAATATATATGCATTTTGCTTTTTTTACCGGAATAGATAAAAACCCCGGAATACTTGTACCGGGAGGTATACTTACTACTTATGGAGCTCTGTTCTATGCCAATGTGTTTTTCGGATGGCATATTATGTCCGAACTGTGGCCTCTATTTCTCATAGGTATCGCGGTGGGACTTTTTGAATTATATATTTTTGGAAATCGCGATAAGGGGCTGCTGATACCTGTGGGTATTCTGGGAAGCATAGGGCTGTCGGCTTTTTTGAGGACTTATATCAGGTTTGATATAAAGAATTTCCTTGTACCCATTATATTGATAGCAATAGGAATAGCTATTATTGCCAAGAAAGATAACAGGGGTGAGAAAAGATAGCGAATGCGGCAGGTGAAGTGCACCCCAAATGTTAGACAAAAAATTTAACGTTAGGAGGTGCGCTTTTTATGTAGAATTTATTTACAGCAGAATATATAATATAAACTAAGCTAAATAAGCCGGCTGCAAGCAGAAGCATGCAAATCTGCCGGAGTAATTCAGATTGATGCGGGGGTTAACAAATGAATAAAATAAGGAGGTTCATTGCATATTACAAGCCTTATAAAGGGCTGTTCTTTCTTGATATGCTATGTTCCTTCACAGCTGCCGGGATAGACTTGCTCTTCCCCGTGCTTGTGAAGTACCTGCTTGAGCAAGGCTTGAGCGAAGAAGCGGGTGTGGCGTTTGGCATCATAGCAAAAATAGGCGCATTAATGCTTGCCATGTATATACTCAAATATTTCTGCCAATATATAATTACGGCATGGGGTCACATAATGGGAGCACGGATGGAATATGACATGAGGGAAGATATATTTGCACATCTTCAGAAACTGTCCTTCTCATTCTATGACAATAATAAGACGGGGCAGATAATGTCAAGGATAGTAAATGATTTATTTGATATTACCGAGCTTGCACACCACGGCCCCGAAGAAATATTTATTTCTCTGATAAAAATAATCGGCTCTTTCTTCATACTTCTCAGTATCAATATGAAGCTGACCTTAATAACCTTTGCATTTATCCCATTTATGATGATTTTTGCATTTTTCTACAATAATAAAATGCGTTCGGTATTCGGGAGAAACAGGCAGAAGCTTGCGGAAATAAATGCGCAAATAGAGGACAGTATTTCAGGGATCAGGGTTGTGCAGTCCTTTTCCAACGAAAAAGCGGAACAGGATAAATTTGCACAGGGGAACATGGGTTTCTTCGACACGAAAAAAGAAAGCTACTCTTATATGGGACGCTTTTTCAGCGGCATAAGGTTGTTCGACGGCGTAATTTACATCTCTGCAGTAATCGCCGGTGCATATTTTATAAAGCTCGGTACCGTTTCGACTTCGGATCTTGTGGCATATTTGCTTTACATAAACACCTTTCTTGTGCCAATAAGATCCCTGATTGATTTCACAGAGCAATTTCAGAAAGGGATGACAGGGTTTGAAAGATTTCTGGAGATTATGGATACAGAGCCGGATATTAAAGACAGCAAGGATAGTATTGTTCTGGAGCAAGTCAAGGGCAGGGTTGAATTCGAAAATGTTTCTTTCAAATACGGCGATGGAAATAATGTTCTTAAAGGTATAAATTTGAGCTTGGAACCTGGGGAGACAGTTGCTCTTGTCGGACCCTCAGGAGGAGGAAAGTCAACGCTCTGCAGCCTTATACCCAGGTTTTACGAAGTAACCGGGGGAACAATAAGGATTGATGGGAGGGATATTAGAGAAATTAAACTGGAATCTCTTAGAAAAAACATAGGAATTGTCCAACAGGATGTATATCTTTTTGCTGGGACAGTTTTGGAAAATATTAAGTATGGCAGGCCCGAAGCTTCGGAAGAGGAAGTTGTTGAAGCCGCCAAGAGGGCAAATGCACATGGTTTTATTGTTGAACTGGAAAAAGGCTATGATACTTATGTTGGAGAGAGAGGGGTCAAGCTTTCCGGAGGACAGAAGCAGAGAATAAGCATTGCAAGGGTTTTCTTGAAAAACCCTCCTATACTTATACTTGATGAGGCAACCTCTTCATTGGATAACCAAAGTGAGAGAATAGTGCAGCAGTCTCTGGAGGATCTGTCCTGCGACAGGACCACCTTTGTTATAGCTCATAGGCTCTCGACAATAAGAAGAGCGAAGACGATACTGGTGCTTACCGATAATGGAATAGAAGAAAAAGGGAGCCACCGGGAGCTCATAAGCAGTAACGGAATATATGCGTCCCTGTATAACGCACAGTTCGAGGATAATAAGGAAATCAAGATATAAATAAAAAATTAAGTGAGGTAGTAAAATGAAAAATAAAACATGGATAATTATTATTGGTATTGTTGTTTTGCTGGCTGTTTATGTAATAGGCGTGCAGAGAAGCCTTGTAAATCTAAGTGAAGAAATAAATGCTTCCTGGGGTGACGTGGAAATACAATATCAGAGAAGGGCTGACCTGATACCAAACATTGTTGAAACAGTAAAGGCACAGGCTATAAAAGAGCAGGAGATTTTTACACAGATTGCGGAAGCCCGTGCAAGGCTTTCGGGTGCGGCAAACATACAGGATAAAATTGATGCAAATGCCGAGGTGACTTCGGTGCTCGGAAGACTTTTAGCCATTGCGGAAAGCTATCCCGAATTGAAACAGAATCAAGGTTTCCAAGATTTGAGAATACAGCTCGAAGGTACAGAAAACCGGATTGCGGTTGCCAGGAAATATTACAATGACAGTGTAAAATCATATAATAAAAAGATTAAGGTATTTCCGACCAATATAGCAGCAGGTATACTGGGTTATAAGGATGAATTCCCATATATACAAGCAGAAGAAGGTGCAGAGAAGGCTCCTGAAGTGAAGTTTTAGGCAAGGGGGCATATAAGTGAAAAAACTGAGACTGTCAGCGGCGTTTCTTATAACATTGTTTTTAGCCGCAGCATGCATTGGGATAATCGGTGTTCAGGCATCAGAACCGGAAATGCCGAATCCGACATCGGCATTTTACTTCAATGACTTTGCCAGGGTGCTGGATACGGATTCAGGCAGCTATATCGCAAGACTTGGAGAAAGTACCTATAAATCAACAAATGGAGGCCAGGTCGTATTTGTCAGCATCAGCACATTAGGCGGCAGCACTATTGAAGAATATTCCAATGCCCTTTTTAACAAGTGGAAAATAGGTACTGAAGATAAGGGCGTTTTATTCCTACTCAGTATGAAAGAAAGGGAATCCAGAATTGAAGTAGGCTATGGATATGAAGGCGTACTGACTGATATTGAAAGCAATAAGCTTCTGGTAAAGTTTTCTGAACTTAACGAAGAAAAAGGTATAGATGAAGCGGTTATGACCATTTATACGGATATTTGCAGTATTGTCAGCGGAAATGAAGATGCAGTTCAATACCCGGAGATGGGTAAGTCAAGGCGATATTCAATCACAGGCGGAAGCTTTTTTCTGGAAAACCCTGTTGCAGCTGCCGTATTGGTAATCATTGTGCTGGTGCTGCTTATTCTGGATATTATATTAACCCGGGGCCGGGTGACTTTCATCATTTTGAGAATGCTTGCAGCTTCTTCAAGAAGAGGCGGCGGGGGAGGCAGAAGAAATTCAGGAGGCGGGGGCCGTTCCGGGGGAGGAGGTTCTTCATCCGGATTCTAGACCGGTTTTTATCATATCACCCTTATACTGTCAGTATAGGGGTAAAAATTTCCCCCCCATGTTACAATCTTATTAAATAAAGGCTAAATGGCAGGGCTTTCAGTTGAATATGCAGAAATATCATAAAAACAGCATATCATTCAAAATTCAGCTTTAAAGGAGTATAATATGAAGCGCTTTTCAAAATTCGTCAGTTTTCTGCTTATTCTTTCATTGGCATTGCCGGCATTTACGATATCTGCTTCTCCGGATTCCACAGAGGAGAAGGAACTAAGGGGAGTATGGGTTGCTACTGTGCTGAACATTGACTACCCTTCAAAACCTGCCGATGATTCGGATACATTAAAAAATGAAGCTCTAAAAATACTGGATGATGCGGAGGATATTGGATTTAATGCTGTCTTTCTCCAAGTTCGCCCCGCTTCGGACGCAATTTATAAATCAAAGATTTTTCCATGGTCCAAATATCTGACCGGAAGCCAGGGTCTTGCGCCTGCAGACAATTTTGACCCATTGGAATTTTGGATATCCGAAGCTCATAAACGCGGGATTGAACTGCATGCGTGGATTAATCCTTATAGAATAACTAAGAAAGCTGCCGGTGAACCCAAGCATGATTTTGCTTCACTGGATGCTTTAAATCCTGCTGCCAAAAGGCCTGATTGGGTAGTAAAGCACAAAGACGGGAACCTTTATTATAATCCGGGGATTCCTGAAGTAAGGGCTATTGTAACAGAGGGTGTACTTGAAATTGTTCAGAATTATGATATAGACGGGATTCATTTTGATGATTATTTTTATCCCGGCAAAGATTTCAACGATAAAGCTGCCTATGAGAAATATGGGACAAGCTATGGAAACATACACGATTGGCGAAGGGAAAACGTAAATACGCTTATCAGGGATTTATCAAAAGCCATAAAAGCAGCCCGGCCGGATGTGCGTTTTGGAATCAGCCCCTTCGGGATATGGGCAAACAAGAGTTCAAACACATCCGGAAGTGATACCAAGGGAATGCAATCCTACTATGATCAATATGCAGATACAAGAAGATGGGTAAAGGAAGGGTTTATAGATTATATAGCTCCCCAGTTATATTGGAATATAGGCTATGAAGCTGCGGATTACAGCAAGCTGTTGGATTGGTGGACAGAAACTGCAGCCGGTACCGGCGTTGATTTATATATAGGGCAGGCGGCATACCGCTGCGGAAATACAGATCCCTCAAACCCCTGGTACGGTGTTTCAGAGATTGAGAGGCAGCTTCAGCTGAATTCACAAAAAAACGAAGTCAAAGGGAGCATTTTTTTCAGCAACAGGTCTTTGGTGGATAATCCGGCATTAAGTGCGGCAATTAAGGCGGCATATCAGAAAAAGGACGGATTGTCCAGCGGTATTCCGGTAAATGTTTCAAGACCATCGGAAAACATCAGGACAAAGTTTGAAAGCTTTTATCTTTGCGGTTCTTCTGACCCTGATAAACCCTTGCTGCTTAACGGTAATCCCATAGAAAACAGATCAGCAAATGGGTATTTCGGGATTTTAACGCCACTTGAAATAGGCGCCAATCCCTTTATATTTTCCCAGGAGGGCTCCTATGCTGTCCGTACAATATATAGGGACGCCGCCCCAGCGGCTCCTGAAAAAATGAATAAGATCGGTATTATCTCTGCTTCAGTTTTCCCCCAAAATCAGGAGTACCGCACTCCCGGAGAAAAAGTGATCCTCTCTTGTAAAGCGCCTGTCGGCTCAAAGGTAACAGTAAAGATTAATGGGAAAAGCTATTCAATGAGACTTTCAAGCAAGGACCCAAAAACACCCGGACTTTATGAGGGTACTTTTACGTATAGTTATACAATTCCCAGCTTTACGGGTATACCTCGAAACATAGACCTGGGGGCACCCGTTTACACAATGAATTACAAAGGAACTGTCAAAACCGGCAAAGCCCCGGCCAAAATAGGAGTAATAATGAAAGACTCCCCTTTTTATGCAAGAATCAGGAATAAGGTTGCTTATACCTACAATGCACCGTCGTCTTCAAAGGGAGCGGTTTATGAGCTATACAGCGGGATGGTTGATAATATTACTGGAATGACGGGAAATTATGCCCGGTTGTCTCTGGGGCAATGGATAAGCAAAAACGATATTGAAATATACTCATCAAAAACCCGGCAAACCCCCATGATCAAAAGTGTCGATTATACAATAGGGGATTGGTGGGATGCCCTTAAGCTTGCAATTTCTTCTCCGACTGCTGCTACGGCAGATTTTGACGGCGCTTCATTGACCTTTAATGTTGCAGCTGACACATCGGCAGCTTTGCCGATACTGCCCGAGAATTCGCTCTTCTCTTCCATTAAGGTTTCAAGAAACGGCAGCTGTGTGCAATATGTTTTGACACTAAACAGCAACCGACGAATTGAAGGCTATTTTATTGAAAAAACACCCGATGGTTTACAATTAAAAATAAAAAGACCTGTAAAATCAAACAATGGAAGCCTGCCCCTTGCGGGGATTACAATAATGCTTGACCCGGGCCACGGGGGCAGCAGTGCCGGAGCAATAGGACCTTTGGGACTGGATTATCCCGAAAAGACCATAAATATGAATATTGCCTTTAAAGTGCAGTCAGGGCTGGAAGGGCTAGGAGCAAGAGCCCTGATGACAAGGACGGCTGATGAGGATGTGTCTCTTGAGGAACGTCTCTCAGCTTCGCGAAATGTTAAGCCTGATATGTTCATATCCATTCATGCCAACAGCATGGAAGACAACATTGATATGTCCGGGGTAGACGGATTTTCCGTTTTTTATCGTGAAAAGTTGGCGCAGCCCCTTGCCGAAATTATGCTCAACAGTACCCTAAAGGCCTTAAACCGCAACAATAAAGGGGTACATAACAATAATTTTTATGTTATAAGAGCCACCTGGTCTCCTTCTATACTTGTTGAAAGCGGATTTGTGCCGAATCCCCACGAATTTGAATGGTTGATTGATGAAAATGAGCAGGCCGGGCTTGCAAAAAGTATTTCTGATGCAGTCGTAGAATACTTTAAGTAAGAAGAAAAAGGAAAAGACAAGGGAGCGTTTTAGTTGTTTTATAAAAACAAAAAAATGCTCCCTTGTCTTTTTTAAAAAAAGGAACATTGAGTTTAATGTCGAATATAAAAATATAGGTCCTAAGGGCTATATAATTATATTATATAGGCACAAAGAACCATAAGAATTATAACAGCAAAGACGCAGAAGCTTATCAAACAGGAGTGAGTTTCTTGAAACAAATTACAGGAGCCCTTCTTTTTTCTGCAACACCGGATATCACGCTATTAACGCAGACGGCAGGCAATTATGGATTAATCCTTTACTGTGTTATTTTTATACTGCTTTTTTTCATCATAATGCTTTACGGAAGAATCTATAATTATAAGACAACTGTAAATGCAACAGAAAAAAAAGTAAGAAAATATAAAGCGATATTTCAAAGTATGCAGGAGGGATTTGTGCTGCTTGAAATAATTTTCAATCAGGCCGGGGAGCCGGAAAACTATCGTTTGATTGATGCAAATCCGGCAGCCATGCTTATTGCCGGGCTAGAAAAAGGAGAAATCATTGATCGTACATTTTTCGAATTGCTGCCCCAGGCAGGCGCCGAAGGGATTGAAAGGTTAAATAAAGTAGCTTTGACGGGGGAGCCGATTAGTTGCGAGGTATTTGTAAATCATATACAGAAATATCTGCTGGTTGACATATATAAACCCGAAAAAGATAGAATTGCGGTGATGTTTTCGGATATTACCAGGAAAAGTCAGGCGGAGAGTTTGGCGGAACGGCAAAAATTGAGATTGGAAGCTTTATTCAAGAACTCCTCTGATGCCATAATATTGTTTGACAGTCATCAGGAAATAATTGATATAAACGAGAAATTCACTGAATTATTCGGGTATACCATAGATGAGATTCGCGGCAAAAAGGTAGATATGGTAGTAGCATCTGAAGCAATTTTTGACAAAGCAAATAAGTTGACATCCGACTTGCTTAATGGCCATGACATAAGTATGGAATCGGTTCGTTTCGGTGCAGACGGACAGCCCAGGGAGGTAAGCATAAAAGGGATTACTATCAAGCTGAATAATGAAATAATAGGGGGCTATGGTATATATACGGATATTTCCCAGCGGAAAAAGGCAGAAAGAGAAATACTGTATATGAACTATCATGATCAACTGACAAATCTTTATAATCGAAGGTTTTTTGAAGAAGAACTGAGAAGGCTGGATACCGAAAGGAATCTTCCTATTTCCATTATTATGGCGGATGTTAACGGTTTAAAGCTTTATAATGATGCATTCGGACATGTTGAGGGGGATAATCTGTTGATAAAGGCAGCGGAGCTGATTAAAAAAGAATGCAGGGAGGATGAAATCATAGCCAGGCTGGGCGGAGATGAATTTGTTATCCTGTTGCCTAAAACGAATTCGGAGGAAGCAAAAAGAGTAATTAAAAGGATCAAAACGTCCGGTTCAGAAATATGCCTGAAATCCATGGAATTGTCAATTTCTTTAGGATGGAGCACAAAGAAGAGCGTTGACCAGGATATCAATGAATTACTCAAAAATGCGGAAGACAATATGTATAAGAATAAGCTGTCTGAAAGATCCGGCGTTAAAGGAAAAGCGGTGCAGGCTATAATTAATTCGTTTCACGATAAAAATAAAATAGAAGAACAGCATTCCAAACGGGTAAGTCGTTTGTGTGAAGCCATTGGGATTGCAATGGGAAAAAGCGAAAGCGAACTGAACGTACTGAGAACTGCAGGGCTGCTGCACGATATTGGCAAAATAGCAATTTGTGAGGAAATATTAAATAAACCTGACAAACTTACAGAAGAAGAGTGGAATGAAATAAAGCGCCATCCGGAGATAGGGTATAGAATACTGAAATCAGTGAATGACAAGGAAGAAATAGCCGAATTTGTGCTTGCACATCATGAAAGATGGGATGGCAAGGGCTATCCAAAGGGAATAAAGGGGGAAGAGATACCTCTGATCGCAAGGATAATAGCGGTTGCATGTGCTTACGATTCAATGACAAGTAAAAGGCCCTATCGAAACTTCTTACCATGGGAGGAAGCGGCAGGAGAGCTTAAGAAAAATGCAGGTGCGCAATTTGACCCCGAAATTGTAAAAATCTTTACTGAAAAAGTAATAGGAAAAGAGTCCTGACACAAGGGCATGCTGATGTAATTTCTGTATACGCATGCATGACTGTACATGGCTTCATAATAACCTGTGCTTTTGTCTTCAATCTAAGCGATTGGTGAGGCCAATCGCTTTTGTAATGCAGGCATAAAGAATTCCATAATGTATGATAATCTGATAGAATTAGAATATGTATATGGATAAGCGTTTTGTTTATATTGCATTAAGCAGGAGGGCAGCATTTATGACGAGAATAAAAAAAACAAGAGCATTAATCACTGCAGGGTTCACAGCTTTTTTCATCCTGGCAATGATTTCCTCAGTGACTATAGGTGTCAGGGCTGACCCGTTCCTTGAGGTTAAGGCAAAGCTCAATGGAATCTCAGAGGAAGAAAGAGAAATTCTGCAGGGCTTATTTACTCTTGCCCAGGAAATTGAACTGTTGGAGGCAGAAGAAAAGGAACTCGCGCAGGAAATAGAATCAACGAAAAAAGAGATAGAAAAGCTGGAAGCTGCGATAGCAGAGAGGGAACGCGCCTATGAAAAGAAGAAAGAAAGTCTTAAAGGGGTTCTGCAGAGTTATCAGAGGATGGGACCGGGTTCCTTCCTTGAAATTATATTGGATTCAGACAACCTTGGCGAGTTTCTTGACAGGGTAAATATACTGCGGGATCTTACACACAACACTGGGGAACTCTTGAATCAATTGGAGGAATCCGGAAAAGCATTGATAAATGAAAAGACGATGCTATCGGGGAAGCTTTTTCTGGTAGAAGAAAAACAGAAACAGTCAAGAGAAACACTTGTTAAAAGAAATAAGCTTAAAACTGAGAAGGAAGAATATCTGGCATCTCTCAAAGGAGAAAAGGAGTATTATAAAGGTTATTTAGCGGCAATAGAAGGAGTCTGGAATGAACTCAAACCTTTGGTTTCAGATGTTGCAAAAGGTTTTAACCATATAATGGAGGATGTCAGCTTGCCGGCGGATGCCCTGAAAATAACCATTTCTTTTCCGGAAATAAAGGCATCTATAGAGGACACGATTATTAACAAAATAATCTCGGAGCAGCCAGACTTTCCTGATATGGTGTTTGTCTTTCATCCCGGAAAAGTTGAAATAGCCTTGCCCGATAAGAATCTTGCTTTATCGGGTACGTTTACCATTATTGAAGGACATATACTCAAGTTTCAGGCACAGGAAGGCAGTTTTTTCGGAATGGCCCTGGAACCCGGGTCTATCGAAGAATTAATAGGTGAAGGCGGCCTGGCATTGAACCTGAAGCCGCTTTTAGCCGGGAATACTATACAGGATTTGAATATAAAAGAAGGATATTTGGAGCTGATCAGTAAGCTGAAGCTGTTCTAATGCGGAGGGGAATCAATGATAAAGTCAAGTCGAGTATGTTTGAAGTATCCGGAAGGTACAATAGCCCTTAAAAATATCGATTTAAGAATCGAACCTGGGGAGCTGGTGTATATAACCGGCCCAAGCGGGTCAGGGAAAACCAGCCTTCTGAAGCTTTTTATGGGTGACGAATATCCGACAGCAGGGGTATTGGAGGTGCTGAAGCAGCCGATTGTCAGGGGACAAGCCGCAGGCATCAGGAAACTGAGAAGGCTTATAGGACCGGTTTTTCAGGAATTCAGACTGATAAAAGGAAGGACTGCAATGGAAAACGTTATGTTGGGGATGAGGTTTTTGGATGTTCCCAATGGGTCCATGAAGGAAAATGCCGGTAATGCATTGGCCAAAGTAGGTTTGGCCCAAAAAGCCTTTTCTTTGATAGAGCATATGTCCTGGGGCGAGTGTCAAAGAGTGGCTATTGCAAGAGCGATAGCCAGAAAACCTGCATTGATAATAGCAGATGAGCCTACGGGCAATTTGGATAAGGACAATGCTGTAAGAATACTTGAGCTTTTAAAATCCTTCAAAGACAGGGAAACAACAGTAATCGTAACAACCCATGCAACTCATTTAATCAGAGATGAAAAGGATTTCAGGCATATTCATATGAATAACGGCAACATGGAATGGGAAAGGCTGGGATAAATACAAATGAAGAATACTTTATATAATATTGGTTACTTTCTAAAAGAAGCAAGAACAATAATACTTTTAAACCCATTGTCCAATGCATTTTCTCTTTTAAGCGCCGTCCTTATTTTCTTTATCCTTGCTATTGTCATTTCAGGCTGGTGTATAAGCAATCAGGTAGTTGCGGCAATACAGGAGGAAGCCGAAATAAATGTCTACTTCAAGGGGGATCTTGGCAATATTGATGCAATAAAGCTGACTGAAGGGATCAAGGGCATTGCAGGAGTACGGGAGGCAAGGCTTGTCGGCGAGGATGAAGCTTATGGCAGAATGGAGAAAATATTGGGTAAAGAATCCCGGGTTCTGGAATTTTTCAACGAGAACCCCTTCAGTCCGTTCATAGAGGTAAATATAAATATTGAGGGAATGGAACATATTATAAAGGAATTAAGCCGGATGGAAGGGATTGAACATGTGAGAGATAACAGAGAGGTGCTGGAGCGGCTCCGGGGCATTTCGGAAGCACTGGAAATATTGGGATACCTGATTTTGAT
>ERZ795058.4360-NODE-4360-length-13844-cov-5.462035_pt1 | contig 13844 bp, 11 predicted proteins | sample MGYA00375142_ERZ795058 | MGnify/ENA primary metagenome ERZ795058 (study PRJEB30187, sample SAMN05720210) | activated sludge metagenome | isolation source: anaerobic digester from wastewater treatment plant | place: Japan | collected 2015-04-20 ...
CGCAGAGCTCGGGCTTGCGCTCAGGGCATACCAGTGCGACGCGCGCGACCTCTCCCGCCTGGAGCTCGAAAACGGGTATGACTGCGTGCTCGTGATGGGGCCGCTCTACCATCTTTTCGAGGAGGGCGAGCGCGAGCGGGTCATACGGGAGGCAAAATCGCGCCTCGCGCCCGACGGGGTGCTGTTCGCCTCGTTCATCACGCTCTACGGCGGGCTGAACTACTATCTGAGCGATTGCCCCGAGCAGATCGTCCACGAATCCGCGATGGACTTCTTCGAGCGCATGGCCGAGGAGAAAACCTGGCACGGCAAGGCGTTCACGCTCGCGAATTTCGTGGACTGCGGGGAGATCGAGCCGTTCTTCGCGCGCCTCGGCTTCGAGAAGCTGTGCCTGTTCGGGCAGGAAGGCGTCACCGCGACGCGCCTCACGGACATCGAGCGCGCGCCGGAGGAGGTCAGGCGCTTCTACCTCGACCTCTCGCTCAAGCTGTGCGACAAGCGGGCATATGCCGCGTATTCGTCGCATATGATGTATGTTGGGCGGAAGTTAACGGATGACCAATGGTGAGTGGCGAATCACCATACGAAATTGAGTTTGTACTTGCAGGCAGGGCTTCCGCTTGAACCGCGGAAGCCCGAATCATATGCCCGAACGGAGATTCAGGCGCGCGCCCGTTCGGCGACGTAGGCGAATACCTCGTCGGCCTCGATCACGTCTTTATGCAGCTCCTTCGCGTCGCGAAGATCCCCGAGCCCCTTGGGGACGGGCGTTCCGCTCAGGGCGCGAAGCTTCTCCATCGCCGCGAAGCCGTCCGCGACGGACTCGCCCGTTATGGCGCGCAGCACATCCCCGGCGAACTTATAGGGGCTCGCCGTCGAAAGCACGACCATGGGCCTTCCCTCCCGCTTCGCCTCGGACGCGGCCCACGCGACGGCGGTGTGCGTGTCGAGCACATAACCGTGCTTTTCGAACACATCGCGTATGGTCGAGAACGTCGCCCCGTCGTCGAAGGCGCAGGCCGAAAACGTATCGCGGATGCGAAAGAGCATGTCCGTGCCGATCTCGTAACGCCCGTCGTATGCGAGGCGGCGCATGAGCCGGCGCACATACGCGGGGCTGCAGCCGCACTCGTAGTAGAGGAGCCGCTCGAGGTTGCTCGACACGAGTATGTCCATGCTCGGCGAGGCGGTCTTGTGGAACTCCCGCCGCCTGTCGTAAACGCCGGTTTGGATGAAGTCCGTGAGCACGTCGTTGCGGTTCGAGGCGCACACGAGCCTTCCTACCGGCAAGCCCATGCGCATGGCCAGATACCCCGCGAGTATGTCCCCGAAGTTGCCCGTGGGCACGGCGAAATCGACCTCGTCCCCGAAGGAAATGTCGCCCCGGCGCACGAGGTCGCCGTACGCCTTGATGTAATACATGACCTGCGGCGCAAGCCGCCCCACGTTGATGGAGTTCGCGCTCGAGAGCTTCACGCCCTCGGGCAGCGCGCCCTTTTGCTCGAGCGCGCGTTGGAAGGCGCGCTTGACGGCGGTCTGCGCGTCGTCGAAATTGCCGCGCACGGCGCACACGGCGACGTTCTCCCCCTCCTGCGTGACCATCTGCGCGCGCTGCACGGCGCTCACGCCGCCTTCGGGATAGAACACCGCGATCTTCGTGCCGGGAATATCGCGAAAGCCCGCGAGCGCGGCCTTGCCCGTGTCCCCGCTGGTAGCGGTCAGTATCATGGTGAGGCCGGTCTCGGCGTTCATGCGCTTGGCTTCGACGAGAAGCTGCGGCAGCGCGCAGAGCGCCACATCCTTAAAGGCCGAGGTCGGCCCGCGGAACAGTTCGAGCACATAGCGGTCCCCGACTTTGACGAGCGGGGTGATGTCCCCGGTTTCGAAGCGGCCGTCGTACGCGCGCGAAACCACGCCCCGCATATCCTCGCGCGTGAAGTCCGGCAGAAGGGCGAGCAGCGTCTCCAGGCTGATTTCCCGCGCGGGCAGGGCGCAGACGCGCCTCATGTCGAGCCGGGGAACGCTTGGCATCACATACAGGCCGCCGTCGTCCGCCATGCCTTCGAGTATCGCCCGCGACGCGGGTATCCCCGCTGCGTCGTTTCGTGTGTTCCTGTACACTTCCATGAACATTCTCCCTGAAAAAGGTATTGCATTTCGCCTTCCGGTATGATACATTGTTCGTCATGAAAACACAAGTGTTTTCGTATAGTAGACACACGGAGGTTTCCCATGAACATTGCGATACTCGGATTCGGCACGGTCGGCTCGGGCGTCTACGACGCGGCGCAACGCACAAACGGCGCGGTCAACGTCGTGAGGATACTCGACCTGCGCACGTTCGCCGGCTTCGAGCAGCTTCTGACATCCGACATCCATCATATCACAAACGACGCTTCAATTGAACTGGTCGTTGAAACTATGGGCGGCGTCAACCCGGCCTATGGCTATGTCATGCAATCCATCGAGGCGAAAAAGCACGTCGTCAGCGCCAACAAGCAGCTTATCTGCGAAAAATACGCGGCCCTCACGGGCGCGGCCGCCGAAAACGGCGTGCAGCTTCGCTTCACGGCCAGCGCGGGCGGCGGCATCCCCTGGCTGCACAACCTGCGCCGCGCGAAGCGCTGCGACGAGATCGGCGAGGTTTCGGGCATCGTCAACGGCACGACCAACTTCATACTCGACGCCATGGATCGCCTGGGCGAGGACTACGGGCGCGCGCTTAAGAGCGCACAGAAGCTCGGCTACGCCGAGGCCGATCCCACTGCGGACGTCAACGGCTTCGACGCGCAGAGAAAATGCGCCATCAGCGCGAGCATCGCCTTCGACGCCGTCGTCGAGGCGGAAATGGTGCTCACCGAGGGCATACAGCATTTTAATCAGGCCGCGGCGTCCGCCGCGAGGGAGCTTCCCGAAACCAAGGGCAGGGTCGTCAAGCTGCTGATGCGCGCGGGCAGGCACGAGGACGGCATCTACGCCTACGTCGCCCCCGCGCTCGTGCGCGCGGACTCGCTCGAGGCGAGCGTCCCCTCCAACTACAACCTGATCACACTTCAGGCGAAATACGCGGGCGTGCAGAGCTTCTTCGGCCAGGGCGCGGGCAAGGACCCCACGGGCACCTCGGTCGTGCAGGACATACTCGACATCGTCGAGGGCTGCGGGCGCGGCGCGCCGAGGGCCGCGAGGCCCCGCGTGAAAAACGGCGGCGTCGAGCGCGATTTTTTCATCTTCGACGGAGAGCGCGCCCGGATCGAGCGCGCGAGCGTGAGCGCCATGTTCGATTACGCGGGCGGCGAGCGCGCCAAGGGTAAATCCGTCTTCTTCGGCGAGGTCGCCGTTTAAGCTGCATGTCTCCATCCATATTTCATCCTCCTGGCGAAGCCGCCGCGCACATGCGCGGCGGCTTCGCCCATCCGGCGTCTGGCGGTTGCGGACAGGCTCAGCGCATGGTAAAATCAGTCAGAGCATCCTCTAAAAACAGATCGGAGGACAGCATGGACGGCATTTACAGCGGCATTTCCATCGCGCACGTCGCGGGCTTTCGCATGGCGCGCTACGTGATCATCAGCCCTTCTCCTGAGGACGACGTGAACGCCTACATGGACAAATGGGCGGGCGAAAGCGGCCTGCTCGGCGTGCCGGGCTATGTCCCGAAAAAAATCGGCTGGGATTTTCCCTACGTCACAAAGCAGCAGCAGGAGGAATTCGGCCTTCGCGGCTACGTTTTGGCGTACGTGCTGCCGGAGGGCTTCGAGCCGAAGTGCGGCGGCGCGCAAATCGCGGTGCAGGGCGCGGACGCCTACGCGAAGATCACGATCACGGACCCGTTCATAGACCCCTTCGGGCGCATCCCCGGCGCGTACGAGAGGATCATGGCTTACGGCAAGGAAAACGGCGTCGAGCCCAAGTTATGGGAAGGGCGCATCTGCTTCGAGGAGATCCGCGAGGAAGGCGGCGTCACGTACATGGACGTGTACATGCCCGTGGATCTGAAGGAATAATGCGCCGCTCAGGAACGAGAGAACGGTGTTAAGGCGAAAATTTTATCCATATTTTAGAGGACAAGGGATGACGGCCGCGAACGCAGCGTGTTAAAATGGATCAAAGCTTATCCATTGCAGGAATTATTGCGGAACAATCGAACAGCGAAGGGAGATTTCTATGGAAACGACCCAGGCACCCGTCCGCCGGACCCGGCCGATCAACTACGCCATAGGCATGTTCGGCACGTCGATCCCCGTCAACATGTTCAAAACCTACGCGGCGATCTTCTACGTAGACAGGCTGAGCCTCATCACGACCAAGCAATTCTCGCTCGTGCTGCTGCTCTACACCTTCCTCGACGCGCTCGACAATCCGGTCTACGGCTTCCTCTCCGACCGGACGCGCTCGAAATGGGGCAGGAGGAGGCTTTGGCTGCTTATCGGCGCGCCGTTGCTCGTCATCTGCTTCATCCTCTTCTACAACCCGCCGGGCTCGCTCGGCCCCGGCACCGCGTTCCCGTACATCATGCTCATGTACATGCTCACGGGCACCTTGGATTCGCTGATCAACTCCAACTACGGCGCGCTCTTCCCGGAACTGTTCCGCACAGAGGCCGAGCGCGCGAAAACCAACGCCATGCGCCAGATCTTCCAGTTCATCGCGATGATCATCAGCATCGCGCTCACGCCCATCGTCACGAGCGCCATCGGCTACGCCAACACGTCTTTCATCTACGGGGCGCTGGCCATCGCGGTCATCTGGTACATGACGCTCAATTCCCACGAGAACCTCGCGCTGCAGGATAAGCCCAAGCCGCAGCTTTTCAAAACCATCGCGACCATCGCCTCGAACCCGAAGTTCTGGATCTACGGCATCGCCAACGCCGCGTTCTTCGCGGGGCTCGGGCTCGTGCAGGCCGGCGTGCCCTTCTATGTGAAATATCACCTGATCGGCAAGGATATGGACTCCACCATACTCCTGGGCGTGGTGCTGCTTTCGACCATCGCGCTCATCCCCGTCTGGGTGCAGATCATCAAGAAGATGACGCTGATGCCCGCGTGGCGGCTCGCGCTGATCGTGTGCGGGGCGAGCCTCGTTCCGCTGTACTTCGTGCCCTCGCTGCCGCTTGCGATCATCACTGTGGTGATCTTCGGCTTCGGCCTGGCGGGCGTTTCCACGACCATGGACATCGTGGGCGCGCGCATACTCGACGAGGACGCCGAAAAGCACGGCATACAGCGCGAAGGCACCTACTCGAGCCTCATCGGCGTGCTCAACAAGACGAGCGGCCTGTTCAGTTCGCTGGCGTTCTACCTGATGTTCCAGATCTTCCGGTTCGAGAACGGCGACAATCCGGGTCCCGTGCCCGACCAGGCTTCGCGCTTCCTGACGGTGCTCTTCCCGCTGGGCGTGATGGTCATCTGCGTCGTGATGAGCCGCTTCCTGCACTTCCCCGAAAGGAAGGCCGTGGCGCCCGGGCAGGCGGAGACGGAATAACGCGGCGCCGCGTGCGCGCGGAAGTTTTAACTCCGAAAGGGTGAATGATTTGGACGGCGTCACCATCCGCCACACGGTGGAAAAGGCGCGCGAGGGCAGCTATTACGCGCTCCCGTTCGATGTGCCCGACGGCCTCGAGAGCCTGAGCGTGGCCTGCTCCTATCCGCGCGTCGCCGCAGGCAAAGGCGTTTCCCTCAACATCATCGACCTCGGCCTCGAGGACGAGCAGGGGCGTTTCCTCGGCTGGTCGGGCAGCGCGCGAAGCGAGGTGAGCGTGGGCGAATTCACGGCGACGCCCGGCTACCTGATGCAGCCCGTCCGTCCCGGCAAATGGCGCATACTTGTGGGCGCGTACCATGTGCAGGAGGGCGGCGTGCCGGTCGAGTACGGCATCGCGTTCCATCCGAAGCGGCCGCGCTGGTTTTTCGGGGATTTCCACCTGCATTCCGACGCGTCGGACGGGCAGCACGACATCCCCGCGCTCGCCAAGCGCGCGAAGCGCATGGGGCTCGACTTCCTCAGCGTCACCAACCACAACAACTTTTCCGAGAACCTCTGTCTGCCCGCCGTGCCGGGGCTTACGCTCATACCCGGCGTGGAGTGGACGCATTACAAGGGGCACATGAACTTCTTCGGCGTCCCCCGCCCGTTTCGCAACTCCTTCGTCGCGAACTCACAAGAGGATATGCTTCGCATCGTTGGCGAGGCGCGGGAGGCCGGGGCGGTCATATCGGTGAACCATCCCAAATGCAACCTCTGTCCGTACCTGTGGGAGGACGAGGACTGCTTTTCGATGGTCGAAATCTGGAACGGGCCCATGCGCCCCGTCAACAAGGCGGGTATCGCGTGGTGGACGCATTTCCTCGACGAGGGACGCCGCATCGCCGCCGTGGGCGGCAGCGACTTCCACCGCGATTTCCGGCCCGTGCGCCTCGGGCATCCGGTCACGGCCGTATACGCCGAATCCCCTTGCGCCGGCGACATAATCGCGGCCGCGGCCGCGGGCAAAAGCTACGTCACATGCTCCGTCAGCGGCCCGCGCCTCTCGCTTTGCTGCGCGGGCGAGAGCTTCGGCGCAACGATAATGGCGCCGGGGCCGCACGAGGTCGCCTTCGGCGCCGAAAGGCTCCCCGCCGGCGCGAAGCTCCGCCTCATCGGCCCGGGCGGGAAGGAGCTCGCGGCAGTCAAGCGCACCGGAAAGGGCGAAGCCTCGGGCAGGGCCATCCTCGAGGACGTCGGCTACTGCTACGCCGTCGCCTCCGTGCGGCTGCCCTTCTTGGGCGAATGGCCGTTGGCGGTGTCGAACCCGATCTATTTTAACGAGGCGCCCGCGGGCGGATGATATCCGCCCCTCGGGATGAAACGGCTTTCGCGGGCGGATGATATCCGCCCCTACGGGATGAAACGGGTTCCGCGGGCGGATGATATCCGCCCCTGCGGGATGAAACGGCTTTCGCGGGCGGATGATATCCGCCCCTGCGGGATGAAACGGGTTCCGCGGGCGGATAAAAGAAATGAAAAGGGCTTTCGCCCGTAAAGCGAAAAGCCCTTGTTTATGCCATGATTGTCAATTGTCAATTTTCGATTGCCAATTGCTCAGTGGAAGAAAAGGCTCGCCGCCTCGTAGAACTCCCTGTCCACCTTCTTGCGCAAGGTCACGGCGAGGTCGAGATCGGCCGTGACGATTTCCGTGCCGCGCAGCGCCACCATGTTGCCGTACTGCCCGGCCGCGGCGAGCTGCCCGGCCTTGACGCCCAGGCGCGCGCCCAGCACGCGGTCGAACACGCTCGGCGCGCCGCCGCGCTGCAGATGCCCGAGCACCACGAAGCGGCTCTCGAAATACGCGCGCTTGCGTTCGAGGGTTTCGTCCTTGCGTATGGCGTTCTCGAGCCTGGCGGCAAGGTTGTGCGCGACCTCCCTGCTGTTGAGCATGGGATTGCCGAACGCGTCCACGCCCAGATCCTCCCCGGTTTCGTCAAGGAACTCGAAGCCTTCGGCAACCGCGATGAGCGTGTATCTCTCGCCGCGCACGTAGCGCCCGCGCACGAAGTCATATATTTCCCTGAAGCTCTTGGGAAACTCGGGGATCAGCACGAGGTGCGCGTTGGCGGCAAGCCCCGCCTGCAGCGCGATCCAGCCCGTGTGCCTGCCCATGCACTCCACCACGAAGCAGCGCGAGTGCGCCGCCGCGGTCGTGTGCAGCCGATCGATCTCGCTCATGGCGACGTTGGCCGCCGTATCGAAACCGAAGGTGTAGTCCGTGCAGGAGAGGTCGTTGTCGATGGTCTTGGGCACGCCGATCATGTTCATGCCCATCTGCCTCAACTTGTTGGCGACGCCGAGCGTGTCGTCCCCGCCGATGGCGACGAGGCCCTCGAGGCCGTGTTTCTCCATCGCGCTTTTGACGCGCGCCGGCCCGTCGGGAATCTTCATGACGTTGGTGCGGGAACTGCCGAGTATGGTGCCGCCGAGCGTCTGTATGCCCTCGACATCCCCGGGCGTAAGCGCCTGCCCTTCGTCCTCGATGGCGCCGCGCCAGCCCTCGAAAAATCCGTAAACCTCGATGCCCGCCGCAGCGCAGCTCTCCACGACGCCCCGGATGACGGCGTTGAGCCCCGGACAGTCCCCCCCGCCGGTGAGTATGCCGATCCTTCTCATAACGAGTCTCTCCTTTATAAATTTTGAATATCTGAACTTGAAATGAGGTTCCTTTTTGCGAGCGCGGCGAGCACGCGCGCGGCGATCCGCTCCACGGGCAGGAGCTCTCCCCCTTCCATGCAGGGGACGAGCTCGACGTCCGGAAAGCGCGCCGCAAGCTCGGCGTATTTGGCCATGGCGCGCGCTTGGATCGGGTGAGACGCCTCGTAGACGTCCCGCCGTTCGCCGACGTAATCGCGATAGCCCTTCTTGAGCACGTTTTGCTCCGCGACTTCGGGCACCACTGAGAACACGAGGTTCACGTCGGGCCTGGGCAGGCCGAAATGCCCGTATTCAAGCTCGAGCGCCCAATCGACGATGTCGGGCTTGCCGAGGTCCACGTCGCGTATGCTCTGGTAGACGGCGTTGGAGAGCACGAAGCGGTTGATCACGAGGAAATCCGTTTCCCCGTCCCTGTAATCGCGAAAGCTTTCCCACCGGTCGAGCGCGAACCAGAGCGCCATGCTCTTGCCGTCCACGCGGTCCGCCGGGACCGCGCCCGTGCCCGCGAGGAGCTTGCCCACCTCGGCGCCGAAGAAGGTATCGTACATCGGGTAGTCGCGGCACGCGACAGAATGGCCCATGTCGGCAAGCGCCTTCGCGAGCAGATGGAACTGCACGCCCTTGCCGGAGCCGTCGATCCCCTCGATTGCGATGATTTTCGTACGCCTCATTTGGACGCGATCTACCCACTTTCCCCGTTTTTTTGAAATCGTAGTCATTCTAACACAGTTACATCACGAAATATATCTTTTTGCGCGGACGGCGATAAAGTTTTTTCTTATAAACGCGAATTTTGCTATTGACGTACAATATTATACTCCGTATAATATGATACGACGAAAGGAGGAGTGCCTATGACATTTCAGCTTGGAAGCGCGCTGCTCGACGCGTGCGTGCTCGCCGTGCTCGACAGAGAAGACACTTACGGTTACGTCCTCACGCAGAGCGTCAAGCAGGTGGTGGAGATTTCGGAATCCACGCTCTACCCGGTGCTCAGGCGGCTGCAGAAGGATGATATGCTCTCCACCTACGACCAGCCTTATTCGGGGAGGCTTCGGCGCTATTACGCCATCACGCCGGGCGGGCGCGAAAAGCTTTCGGAATACCGCGGCGCGTGGCGAGCATACCGGGAGAGCGTGGAAAAAATCTTATTCGGAGGAAACGGAATATGAAGGAGCGGTACTTGGGCTATGTAACCCTATTTGGCGACGATGGCGCGCGCACGCGCGAAAAGCGCGCGGCGGAACCGGCCGCAACGCAGGCGATCGAGAGGATATTGGAAAACTGCTTTGACGCGTATTCGCTGAGCATGAGAAAGGCGGTAAACTGACATGACAAGGCGCGAGTTCATGAACAGGCTGGAGGATTGCCTGACCTGCATCGAGCGCGGCGAGCGCGAAGCCGCGCTGCGCTACTACGAGGAGTATTTCGACGACGCCGGCCCCGACAAGGAAGCCGAGGTGGCCGCCTCGTTCGGCTCGCCCGAGGCGCTCGCGCGGGAAATCATCGCGCAATCCGAGTGCGGCGCGCGCACGGAGCAGGCTTCGGCCTCCTTCAACAGGAGCCCCGAGGAGTTCCATTCGATCCGCGCGGATCTCATCAACGCCAATGTCACGCTCACGCGCGGCAACGAGTGGCGCATCGACATCAGCTATCCCGACGAGCGCATCAAGCCCGAAATCTCAATTTCCAACGGGGTGCTGCGCATCGACGAGGAGCGCCGCCCGTTCAACCGGTTCTTCCGCCACGGCGGCTGGAAGCCCGGCCGCATCGACATCGTTGTGCCGGACGCGAAGTTTTCCTCCTTCCACATCAGCGGCGTGAACGGCGCGACCCGCGTGACGGGCATCACGCTCGAGACGATCCTGTGCAACACGGTCAACGGCGCGGTGGAGCTCGAGGGCGTATCGGCGGACACGATCCACGGCGGCAGCGTCAACGGCGACGTGAGCATCACCAACTGCCGCGTCCTTCGCAAGTGCAAGGGGGACACCGTCAACGGCACGGTCACGCTCGCGGGAGAGCTTCGCGGGGAAATCATCGCGGACGCGGTCAACGGCACGCTTCGCATCGCAACGCGGCTCCCCGTGACGGAATACAACGTGGATGTGTCCACGCTGTCGGGATCGGTGCGCGTGGACGGCGAGAAGTACCGTAAGGAAGTACACATCGTGCGCGGGGGAGCCAACCGCATCAAAGTCGGCGCGGTCAACGGTAGCGTTTCGATCGATTTCGGTGTATAATGGACGCGATGGAAAAAAAGCCCCTTTGGACCAAGAACTTTACGATTCTCACGCTCGGAACGGTGGTGTCGATGCTCGGCAACGCCGTTTCGGGCTTCGCCATAGGGCTGCTGGTGCTCGATTACACGGGCTCCACGCTGCTCTACGCCATATTCACCGTGGCGTACAACCTGCCCAAGATCATCATGCCCACGCTGGCGGGGCCGTATATCGATCGCTTCCCGCGCGCGAAGGTGATCTATTCGCTCGATTTTATTTCGGCGGCGCTGTATCTTTGCATATTCGCGATGCTTTCGTTCAGCCTGTTCAACTACGCGGTGCTGCTCGTGCTCTGCGTCGTGATCGGCAGCATCGACAGCGTGTACCTCGTCGCCTACGACAGCCTGTACCCCACGCTCATCAGCGAGGGCAACTTCGGGAAGGCGTACTCGATCTCATCCATGCTCTATCCGCTTTCGGCCATGATGGTGCCGGTCGCCGCGTGGTGCTACGAGAACATCGGCCTCGAGCCGCTGTTCCTGTTCAACGCATTCACCTTCCTCTTCGCCGCCATATTCGAAACGCAGATCAAGGCTGACGAATCGCACGTCCTTTCCGAGCCGAAAAGCTATAATCTGCGCCGTTATGCGGACGATTTCAAGGACGGTCTCGCGTACCTCAAACGAGAGAAAGGGCTGCTGTTCATCACGGCGTATTTCGTCGTGAACACGCTGATCTTCAACGGCACGAGCACGCTTGTGCTGCCTTACTTCAAACAGACGGAAGGCCTCGGCGTTTCGATCTACACCTATGTGATGGGTCTCTCGGTCGTCGGCCGCATGATCGGCGGCTTCGTGCAGTACCGCCACCGGTACCCGACGCATCTCAAATTCGCCATCGCATTCTGCGTGTATGTGGCCATCAGCCTGATCGAGGCGTCCTACCTGTTCCTGCCCGTCGCCGTCATGATGGGGATGATGTTCGTGTCGGGGCTCCTGGGCGTCACCTCCTACAACATCCGCATCTCCTCGACGCAGAACCACGTGCCCAATGAAATGCGCGGCAGGTACAACGGCACGTTCCAAATGCTCACGACCCTGGGCGGCATACTCGGCGCGCTCCTCGCGGGCGTGCTGGGCGACGCGCTGCCGATCCGAAGCGTGATCTGCGGCCTCGGCATCGCGGGCGCGGTGTGCGCGATCGCGATCATGCTGCCGGGCAGGGAGCACGTCAAGGGCATCTACAACGTCGAGCTGTAAGAGTCAAAAAAAGCGGTTCCGCCCCTTTTTTGAGATTGCACGCTTTGCCTCAAACACCGCGCGTTCGCGGGCGGCCGGCCGCAGGCTGAGTGCCTGCGGCGTTTCTTGCCGCAGGCCAAAACGCGAACGGCATGAAAGCCCGCGGCTTTCACCCGCTTTGACATATATGCGAAGCGCATGGTATCGGCGCCGGGGGAATAAGAGCGAATATGTGAAAATCTTTTGATAAGAAAGGACCGCGGGAGTATGAAGGCAAAGTATTTGGGCGTATTGATTGGAACGGTTTGCATGTTGAGCATTCTGTGTTCTTGCTCGGGGCCTAAAACAACGCCGGACCAGAGCGTTATCGCGCACGGAGAATCAACCCCGGAAGCTCGGGAAACGCAAGAAGTTCAAGAAGAAGAACTGCAATTATCCGAATGGGAGCAAACGGAGTGGGATCTGGCGATGGGTTCGGGTATTGTTCCGGAAACGCTCTCATATCAAGGCGACATCACCGCGCGGGAATTCGTGGAGCTAATCCAGAGCATGATTCGTTCATGCGGCGGAGACGGCGCTGCGCTCGAACAGCGTTTAAAGCAGGATTACTTGAATCAGGAATCGGTTATAAGGCAGGACGCCGCCCTGGCTTTGGCGTTGGCTGCAAAAGGAATCGGCCTGAATTCGCAAATCTCCAATAATCACAATACTTGTTACCATGAGATGGATGACCTCGCCGATGAGTCAAAACTGTTCACATGTATAAATGGGGAAGTCCAAACGATTTATGTCGATCAAATGGATGCCTACGAGCTGGGCATGCTCCATTGGGGCGTTTATTACGCTTGCACCCAGGCGTCTCTGGAATCGGGAATGAATCTGATTGTGCCGGTCGAGGATAAATTCCTGTGCAGCCGGCCCATCAGCCGCAAGGACGCGATCCTTGCGGTTTGGAGGCTTATGACTTCAAGAGAAAAGGAGCCGGATTATACTACCCTGGAAGCCGCCAAAGCGGAAAGCTACGATAAGGATATCATTACGGACGAGTTGTTGAGCTGGGCGAACGAGAATTCGACGCTGCCCGAAATATCGAATCAGGCGGTTCCGCAATATCACGGCGCCTGCGTGCAAAACAAAAGCAGCGGACATTTATACAGTTCCTATAAGGAACAGCAGATTAAAGCATTGTCGCAGGTCGGCGTGGATTGCATCAATTTGTGGTTTTCATTTGCGACCCTGGGATGCCCCGGTTACGACATCAGCCAAATCAACAAAAACCAGTTGAAGGAGTTGGATCAGCTGATCGCCTGGTGCATGAAATATAACATTCACGTTATTATTGAATGCAGCAGATTGCCGGAAGAAGGCGGCCTTGTGAACAGTCCGAGGGGTATCGCCGATTATGAGAGCTATTTCAATCCGTATCCTATGGAACGGCTGTATGAAGACAGCGCGCGAGGCGAGGAACTGCGCGGGAACTTCACGAAATATTGGGAAATCATCGCGAGCCGTTATTCGCGGCTTCCGGCCAGATACCTGAGTTTTTGCTTGCTGATTGAATCCGAACACGAATCGGAAGAAGCTTATGGGAACACGTTTATTCCGGTTGTCAAGGCAATACGCCGTTACAATGAAAGCAGGGTCGTCTTTTGCTATCAATCCTATCCAAACGGCACATACACCTGCATGGCGGAAATCGGATGCCCGATTGGCTACTCTTTTTATCAGCCGCTGCCGTTCGCGGGCGATGGACTGAAGAACTACGAGGATACGCAGCAGTATCATTTATTCAGTTTGGAGCAGTTATCCGGCTATTTTGACGACGGCAGAACCCCCATTCTGTTTGAGCTGGGCGGTCCGGCCAAATCAATAAGCTTGATTGGAAATTTAGGGGAGGATTCCAATCTCATAATCGCCACCGACAACGGCATTCGTCTCTCAAGCGATACAAACGAAACTCTGAGCTTTGATATTGACGGAGCAAGCGAAATTTCAATGTCGATGAGCAGAGGGTGTTTGAACTTCGACGCTATCATCGTTGAACTTCAGAACGGTTCCGTCGCTACGATTACCACAAGCACGGCGGAGCCGAGCGTAATTGAATCGCCAAAGCTGACGATAAACGGGGATGGCACCTGGAGCAGCAGCGATAAATTGGAATTTGAGGATTTGTATCGGGAATACCTGAAAGCCCCCGTTTTTG
>ERZ795058.4362-NODE-4362-length-13840-cov-4.577439_pt1 | contig 13840 bp, 7 predicted proteins | sample MGYA00375142_ERZ795058 | MGnify/ENA primary metagenome ERZ795058 (study PRJEB30187, sample SAMN05720210) | activated sludge metagenome | isolation source: anaerobic digester from wastewater treatment plant | place: Japan | collected 2015-04-20 ...
TCTTCCTGGCCGTGGCCCTGCTCACCGCGGCACCGCTCGCGGCCTACGTGGCCGGCCACCCCGATGCGCTCGGCGAGCGTGCCGGGCAGGTGTCGATCCTCAACCCGGCCATCTCGCACGGCGACCCCTGGGGCACCCTGGCGCGGCAGACGCTCCTGGCGCTCGAGGCCTTTTTCGTGCGCGGCGACCGCATCCCGCGCCACAACCTGCCCTGGCGGCCGATCTTCGACCCGGCCTTGGGCGCGGCCTTTGTCGCCGGCACCGTAGCGGCCATACGGCGGCGCGGCGCGGGCTGGTTCGTGCTGCTCTGGGTGGCGGTGTTGCTCGTGCCCACCATCGTCGCCGAAGACACGCCGCACTTCTTGCGCGCCGTGGGCGTGCAGCCGCTGCTCTTCATCGTGCCCGCGCTGGGGCTGGAGGCCGCCTGGGGCTGGCTCGAACGCTGCGGCCGACCCCGCATCGGCGCCATGGCTGCAGCGGCCGTCCTGCTCATCGGGCTGGCAAGCACCGTCTACGCCTACCAGGGCCCATACGCCCAGCAGCAGACCGTCTACTATCACTTTGAGGCCGGCGCCCGCGAGTTGGCCGAGCGCATCACGGCCTTCCTGGGCGCGCCGGGCACCTCGCGCACAGCCCATGTCTCCGAGCGCCTCTGGCGCGATTGGCCCTCACTGCGCTTCCTCGTGCCCGAGGGGCCGGCCCTGCGGCTGATCGCGCCCGACCAGCCGCCGCCGGCAACGACTACGGGCGAGACGTTGTTGGCCGTCTGGCCGTTCGAGCCCTACCGGCCGGCGCTGGCCTGCCTGCCGGCGGCCTCGCGCATCGAGGTGCTGGCTGACCTGCAGGAGCGAGGCGACCTCGACCCCGAAGCGCGCCAATTGGCCCTTCTCTTCCGCGCCAGCGTCCGGCCCGAGGGCGGCCCCCCCGTGGCGGCCCTCGAGCGCGGCATCGGCCTGATCGAGGCGCAGGTCGAACAGGTGGCGCCGCAGCGGCTGCGCGTGCGCCTGGTCTGGCAGGCCGCCGAGCCGCCCGCCATCGACTATGTGGCCTTTGTCCACGTCGTGCGCGGCGGCGCGATGCTCGGCCAGCACGACGGCCCGCCCGCGGGCGGCGCACTGCCCAGCACGGCCTGGCGCGCCGGCGACCAGGTCGTCGATGTGCACGAGATCGACCTCTCGGCCCCGTATGATCCGACAAGCGACCGCGTCATCGCCGGCCTGTACGACCCGGCCACAGTGACCCGTCTGCGCGTCATCGAATCGCGCGTGCCCACACAGGACGATGCCGTCCTGGTCAGCACGCCCTGAGCTTTCCAACCGATCCCGCGTTGCCGACTGCGTCCGCGCCGGCTCGCGTCGGCCAACCTGTAGCCTAGTAGTCTGTCGCACTGATTTTGATGGGCGTAGCCTAGCCCCCCTTGGCCGCCGCAGGCGGCTTGGTGGGCGTCGTAGCCCATCAGAACCAGTGCGACAGACTACTAGCCCCTTGTGGGCCTCGCTACAGGCCGGCGAACACGAGTCGCGCGGCGCCCAACTCAAGGGAGGAAACCATCCATGCAAACGCGTCTGCGGCTCGTGCTCGTGGTACTCGTGCTGTGCCTGACCCTCGTGGCCGGCCCGTTCATGGCTCAGCCCGTGCGCGCCGACTGCGGGCTGAACAACAACAGCTTTGAAGGCGCCTACATCGACCACTTTGGCGGCGGCTACGGCTACGCGGCCCCCGGTTGGAACCCCTGGTTCCAGGACGGCCCCGACCAGTCCTTTGGCAAGAACTGGCGGCCCTCATTTGGCGGCTTCGATGCCGGCTATCTGGGCGGCAAGCGCGTGCACGGCGGCAGTTGGGCGCAAAAGCTCGGCACGCAGTGGGCGACGCACAACGCCGGGCTGTACCAACGGGTGGCAGTGCCGCGCAGCAGCCAGGTCACCTTTACGGCCTGGGCGCTGGCCTGGAGCTCGGACGGCGATGACCCGACCAGCGTCTCGGGGCCTGGGAACTATCGCCTCTCGGTAGGCATTGACCCCACCGGCGGCACCGACTGGGCCGCGCCGAGCGTGCGCTGGAGCGATCCGCGCATCGAGTACAACAACTGGATACAGCTCTCGATCAGCGCCCGCGCCGAGAGCGACGCCGTCACCGTCTTTGTGCGCGGCCAGTGCGAGTTCCCGGTCAAGAACAACGAGTCGACCTGGGACGATGCCTGCCTGACGGTGGTGCCGCCCACGCCGCGGCCCAGCAACACGCCGCAGCCCACAGCGCCGCCCACGGTCACGCCCACGCCAGAGCCGACGGCCACGGCCACACCGACGGCGACGCCGGTCACCGGCTCCATCTGTGTGCAAGCGTTCAACGACAAGGACGGCAACGGCACGCGCGGCGCCGGCGAGGAAGCGCTCGGCGGCGCGCAATTTGCGCTGATCGATGCGGGCAGGGCCGAGACGTCGAGCCCGGCGCTGGGCACCGAGCCTTTCTGCTTTGGCGGCCTGCTCGAGGGCAGCTACACCGTCAAGGGCGTCGTGCCGGTGGGCTATGCCGCCACCACGCCGCTCGAATGGACGGTAACCTTGCCGCCGGGCGGCTCGCCCACCGTCGCGCTCGGCTTGCAGGCGCTGCCGACGCCCACGCCGCCGCCGACGGCGACGCCCACGCCGACGCCGGTGCCTGCCGGTGTGGCACTGGCCTCGTCGATGGGCCGGGGCCTCTATGGCGTGAGTGGCGTGTTGTTGGCCCTCGTCGCCGTCGCCCTGCTGTTCGGGCCGCGCCTGCTGCGCCGCAACCCGCCGCAGGCATAGCAGGGGTTTGGTGGGTTGGCCGGCGAGGCCGGCCAACCCACCAAACCCCCATTGGAATGTTCTTTGCTGAGAGAGTGTGATGCATGAGTTCAGGCGTTGAGAAGGGTCCGAGCCGCCTGCGAGACCTCTGGCTGGCGGCCGCGCTCGTCGTCGCCACATTGGCGGCCTGGCCGCTGCTGGCCACGCCCGGCCTCGTCAACACGCGCGCCGGCGGCGATAGCCCCTTCCTGCTCCTGCGCACCTATGAGCTGCAGGCAAATCTGCGGGCGGGCACGCTACCCGCCCGCTGGATGCCCGACGCGGCCTATGGCCTGGGCTACCCCTTCTTCAACTACTATGCCTCGCTGCCCTACTACCTGGGCGCGGCGCTCAGCCTGGCCGGTGCGGGCGTGCTCTGGGGCCTCAAGCTGGCGCAGCTCATCGGCTTCCTCGGCGCTGCCGTAGCGATGTACGCCCTGGCCGGCGAGCTGTTCGACGATCATGCCGCCGGCTTCCTGGCCGCCGCGGCCTACACCTTGGCCCCCTTTCACATGGTCAACGTCTACGTGCGGGGCGACTCGCTCAGCGAGTTCTATGCCTTTGTCTTCTACCCGCTGATCCTGTGGAGCATCCTGCGCCTGCGCCGCCGGCCCACGGCCGGGCACATCGCCATCCTGGCCTGTGCCTACGCCGGGCTCATGCTCAGCCACAACATCTCGGCGCTCATCTTCTCGCCGCTGGCCGGGCTGGTGCTCCTCGTGGCCGCGGCCACGGCGCCGCGGGCGCGGCTGCGCGTCTTCCTGCTCGGCGCCGCAGGCTTGCTGCTGGGGGCAGCACTCAGCGCCTGGTTCTGGGTGCCCGCGCTGCTCGAACGAGGCGCCGTGTCGCTCAACGACATGACCACCGGCTACTTTAACTATGCCGGGCACTTTCGCTGGGCCGAGCTGGTGCAGCGTTCGCTGCGCTTCGACTATGCCATCGACGCCGCGCGCACCCCCTTCGCCATGGGCGGTTTGCAGGCCGGGCTGGCCGCCATGGGGCTCGCGGCCCTGCTCGTGGCCGGCCTCCGGCAACGCCGCCGGCTGGCCCTCGCCTTGGGCCTGGCGCTGCTGGCCGGCTATGCCATCTGGCCCATCACACCGAGCTCCTCCGCGCTCTGGGCGCACGTGCCGCTCCTGCCCATGGTACAGTTCCCCTGGCGCTTCCTGTCGATTGCCTCCCTCGCCACCGCGCTGCTCACCGGCGCCGGGCTGGCCGCATTACGTTCGCCTCGCATCGGCAAGGGGGCCCTCACCCCTGCGGGCCGAGCCCTCGGGGCGCAGGCCCCCGGCTCCCCTGCCACGTGCGCGGGGAGAGGGGAGGCGTTGGTGACCTCGGTCGGCGCAAATGGCCGCGACTTCCCAGAGCCCGGCTGCGGACACACCTCCCCTCTCCCCGCGCACGTGGCAGGGGAGCCGACTGCTCCGGCACAGACGACGCACGAAAGCGGCAGCACCTCCCCTCTCCCCGCGCACGTGGCAGGGGAGCCGACTGCTCCGGCACAGACGACGCACGAAAGCGGCAGCACCTCCCCTCTCCCCGCGCACGTGGGAGAGGGGCCGGGGGTGAGGGAGCCCATCCCCACGATCCTGCGCAGCCTGCTGGCCGTGGCCCTCGGTGCCCTGCTCGCCTACTCGGCGCTCGCCCTCCTGCGGCCCGAGCCACTGCCGGTGACCGAGGCCGACATCACCCCCGAGCGGCTGCAGCTCTACGAGCACCTCACCGGCAACGTGGGCAGCACCGTGCGCGCCGAGTACCTGCCCGGGCAGGCCGTGCCGCGGCCCTTCACCGGCGCGGCGCTGCTCGCGGGCGACCCCCACCCCGCGCCCGTCGCCGTCGCAGGCACGCTCGCCGGCGCGCACCTGCTCGCCGCCGCCCCCACGTCGCAAACCTGGACGCTGGAGGTCACCGCACCCGAGGCCACCGTCGCCTTTCGGACCTACGCCTTCCCCGGCTGGCAGGCCACAGTCGACGGCCTCCCGGCGGCCATCGACGCGCGTATCGCCAACGGCCGCATTGCGCTCACGCTCGCCGCAGGCCGGCATGAAGTGGCGCTGCGCCTCACGCCGACGCCCCTGCGCCGCGCCGCCGAAGCGCTTTCGCTCGCCGCCGCGCTGGCCGCGCTCGCCCTCGCCGTCATCGCCCTCATCCGTGCGCGCGCCTGGCGCGGCGCCGCCTTTGCTGCCGGGCTGGTGGCGCTCACGCTCGGCGCAGGCCTTCTGCTCGGCGTGCTGAGCGCCCACGCCGCGCCGTCGCACGGCGCATTGGCCACCGAGACGATGGACTTTATCCGCCTGCCCTACCTGCACCGCAACCCCAGCGGCGTGGCCTTTGGAGATACCCTGCGCCTCGCCGGATATGAGCTTTCGACGCAAGAGGCCGCCGAGGGCGACGTGGTGCAGGTGCGGCTGCACTGGCAGGCCACGAGCGATGCGCCGCTGCGCGTGGCCGTGCGCCTGACGACGGCGGCCGAGCCACTCCTGCAGGCGCCCAGCCTGGCGCAGAGCGAGGCGCCGCTGGCGGCCGTGACCGAACACGCGCTCACCATCCCACCCGAGGCAGCGCCGGGCCTGGCGTTGCTGGCCGTGGAGGTGCGCGGGCCTGACGGCCCCCTGTCGCCGCACACCGGCCAGGGCGCCGGGCTCGGCACGATCTATCTCGCCCCGGTGCGCGTGCGTCCGCCCGCCCCCTCCAGCCAGCCTGCGGTCGGCCGGCTGGGGCAATCGACCGTTGACCTGCTGCAAGCCGCGGTGACAGAGCCCTCGCCCGGCGCGCTGGACGTGCGCCTGACCTGGCGGCCCAATGCGCCACTCGGCGAGGACTATGTCACCACCGTGCGCCTGCTCGATGCCGAGGGCCACGCCGTGCCCGGCGCTGGGCTCGACGTGCAGCCGCGCTATGGCATGTACCCCACCAGCCTCTGGCCGGCCGGCGTGCCCGTGGCCGACCTCTACCGGCTCACCGTGCCGCGCGGCACGCCACCGGGCTCGAGCTACCAGGTGGAGGTGGGGTTCTACCAGGCGCGCACGCTCAGGGGGCTGGGGTCGCTGCGCATCGCCGATGTGACACTGGCGCAGCCGACGATCGACGCCGGCGCACCGCTGCTGCACGAGTTCGGGGGGTTGGCGCTGAGCAGTTGGCAGCTCGAGCGCGAGGAGATCAGCGACGGCGAGGAGTTGGCTGCCCAGGTGCAGTGGGCAGCCACGGCGGCGCCCCTGCTCGACGCGGCCTGGCGCCTCGTCCTCATTGACGAGCAGGGCCGCGAAGTCGCTGCACGCCAGGCGGCCATCACGCCCGGCTTTCCGCCCAGCCGCTGGCCCGAGCACGCCCTCGTCAACGGCCGTGTGAGCGGGCACGTGGCGCCGGGCACGCCCGAAGGTCGCTACGACCTGACGCTCGAGGTCCTGGCGCCCGACGGCCGCGCGCTCGGCCGCTGGCAGGCGCCCAACGAGATCCGCGTCAAGGCGGCACAGCGCCAGACGACGCTGCCGGCCTTTGCCCACCCCGTCGGCGTCGTTTTTGGCGGCCAGATCCGCCTGCCGGGCTACGACCTGGAGACGAGCGACCGCGAGCTCGCCGTCACCCTGCACTGGCAGGCGCTCGAGGCGCCGCAGGCCAGCTACAAAGTCTTCCTGCACCTCTACGACCCGACCACGAACGAGAACGTCGCCCAACGCGACGCCTTCCCCCTCGGCGATACCTACTTTACCATCCAGTGGGCGCCGGGCGAGGTCGTCAGCGACCGCCTCGTGCTCGACATGGCCCAGGTTCCCCACGGCCGCTACCTCCTGGCCGCCGGCTGGTACGACCCGGTGAGCGGCGAGCGCCTCGAGCCCGCCGGCGACCCGGCGCGCATCAGCGACCGCAGGGTGGTGCTGCAGGAGGTTGCGTGGTAATGCGTAATACGTAATGCGTAATGCGTAAGGAGAGTCTGCGCCTCACGCATCACGCGCCGGCATCAGCGGCCCAGCGTCAGCTCGCTCGCCCCACCGGCACCGAGCACCTGGCTTCCCTGCCACGTCCACAGTAAAGCCCCCGGCCGGTAGGCCTCGTCGAGCAGAAACACCGGCCCCACAGCCTCGATGCCCACGCTGCAAGCAGAGTCGCCGTACGCGCACAGTTGCAGTCGGGCCAGTTGCTCGGCCCGGATGCCCGGCGGCAGCTCGATGGCCATGCGCCGCCAGCCATCGAGCGAGACGCGCATGCTGGGGTCGTCGTGGTCCGAGGTGTACCAGGCGCCCGCCGCACTGTCATAGACCGCGGCGGCCAGGCGCGGCGCGCAGGCGCCCGGATCCAGTCGCGCCTTGTACGTCACGTAGAGATAGTTGCGAGGGTCACTGACGTTGGGTGTTGCGGCGTTGCCGGGCACTTCCATGCCCTCGCGCCGCCGTTCCTCGGCCATCACACGGTAGCTCCAGGGGTGGCTGTCCATCACGGCCTCGCGCGGGCACTCGGCGGGCAACGCCTCGGCAAAGACCGGCGCAAAGAGCAGGCGCGAGCCGCCCGAGTCGCTGACCATGTTGTTCTCGGTGGCCACGCGCAGCAGCGGATGCTCGCCGCGGCGCTCGCCGCCAAAGGGCACCGTGCGGTGGCCCCCGGCCTGGATTTCGTCGGCCACACGGTTGCCCGCCGCATCGAGGGTGACGCTGTAGACCCACTCGATATCGGTCACGCGGCCCCAACGGGCCATCAGCGCGGGTGGATTGGTGCCACCGTCCTCGTTGGAAAAGATGACGGTGTAGGAGATGGTGGTCCCACCTCCGGCCTCGGCTCGTTCATGGTAGGCAAGGAGCGGGGTATCGGAGCGGTTCATTGCCGGCCGGCCATAGATGAGCGGGCTGTGGCGCAGCACGGGGTACAGCGCATCCTGCGGGCCGTAGGTCGTGAGCTGCACGTCGCTCACCCGCACCGGCGCGATCGCGCCCTTGTCGGCTGCCGGCGCCAGCAGCACGGTGTGCGGCCCGGCCTGCACCGGCCCCAGGGCAAAGCCATAGTCGTGAGGCTCAGCGCCCATGAAGAGCACGATATCGCCCGCATAGGCGCCGTCGAGCCACACCGTCAGCACCGCTGCCTCGCGGCCCGGCTCGGCCCAGGAGGTGCCTGGTGCCTCGGCCGTCACCGCCAGCGTCGTCTCGCCCGCGGTCAAGGCCTGCAGCGTGCCCAGCCAGGCCACATCGGCCGCCGACGGCGGCTGCGGTGTGGGCACCGGCGGCGCTGCGCAGCCCACAGCCAGCAGCATGATCGCCAAAACAGCACACAAGGTCCGATACCGCGCTGCCTTCCATTGCATGGCATGACCTCCCAATCCCCTCAGATGCCAGACTGTCAGCATTGTACGTCGCGCTGCGCCGGCCGTCAAAAACCCTGAGAATGGGGTTTCTTTAGGCTCTACTCAGCATTGTCGGCCGTAGCATTCGGAGGTATACTGGTACACGCAATGGTGTAATCCATCCTGTGTATCATCCCTGGGAGGCCTCATGGACATCATCCAGATCGACACCGACGACCGCCGCCGGGTGCGGCAATTCATCGAGCTGCCCTTCCGCATCTACCACAACACCCCGCAGTGGGTGCCGCCGCTGGCATCCGACATGCAACTGATTCTCGACCGCCGCCGCTACCCCTTTTACCGGCACTCGGAAGCCGATTTCTTTCTGGCGGTTGACGGTGGGCGCGCGGTCGGGCGCATCGTCGCCATCGACAACCGCAACTTTAACGCCTTCCACCACGAGAACACCGGCTTCTTTTACCTGTTCGAGTGCGAGGACTCGCTCGAAGCCTCGGGGGCGCTCTTCGAGGCTGCCTGTGCCTGGGCGCGCGCGCGGGGCCTCACGCGCATCGTCGGTCCCAAGGGCTTTACCGCCCTCGACGGCATGGGGCTCTTGGTCAAGGGCTTCGACCTGCGCCCGGCCATCGGCATCCCCTACAATCCACCCTACTACCAGGCCCTCATCGAGGCGGCCGGCTTTGAGCGACTCGACGACGACGTCTCGGGCCAACTCGACGTCAGCGCGCCCTTCCCAGAGCACATCCACCGCCTGTCGGAGATCGTGCAGCGCCGGCGGGGCTTACGCATCCTGCGCCTCAAGAACAAGCGCGAGCTGCGCGCCATCATCCCCCAGGTCGGCGAGATGTACAACCGCTCGGTGGGCGCCAATTTCGACCAGGTGCCGCTGACCGCAGACGAGATCAAGGCCATGGCCGACCAGTTGCTGCCCATCGCCGACCCGAGCCTGATCATGGTCGTCATGAAAGGCGATGATCCGGTGGGCTTTTTGCTCGCCTACCCCGACATCTCGGCGGCGCTGCAGCGCTGCAAGGGCCGCCTCTTCCCCTTCGGCTGGCTCGACATCCTCATCGAGTCCAAGCGCACCAAGTGGATCAATGTGAACGGGGGCGGCGTGGTCGAAAGGTACCGCGGCCTCGGCGGCACGGCCGTGCTCTTCTCGGAGCTGCAAAAGGCCGCCGTCGCCGGGGGCTACAAGCATGCCGAGGGGGTGCAAATCTCGGTCAGCAACGACAAGATGCAGCGCGAGATGCGGGACCTGGGGATCGACTTTAACAAGATGCACCGCATGTACCAGCGGGCGCTGTAGCCACCATCAGGGCCAGGGTTTTTGGGGATGCCTGGCGCTATCGGCCCGCCCGCGGGCGGGCCGATAGCGCCAGGCATCCCCAAAAACCCTGTGAGGAGGTGCCATGGAGATCATCCAACTCGACACCGGCGACCGCCGCCAGGTGCGGCAGTTCCTGGACCTGCCCTTCGTCCTCTACCGCAGCACGCCCCAGTGGGTGCCACCCCTCGCGCCCGAGGCCCGGCACGTGCTCGACCGGCGCCATCCCTTCTACCGCCACTCCGATGCAGCCTTTTTCCTCGCCGTCGCCGACGGCCGCGTGGCCGGCCGCATCGCCGTGCTCGACAACCACAACTATAACGAATTCAACAAGGAGCGCACGGCCTTCTTCTGCCTCTTCGAGTGCGCCGAGAACGCCGGCGCCGCCCAGGGCCTATTCGACGCCGCGTTTGCCTGGGCGCGTGGCCGGGGGCTCGAGCGCCTCGTCGGCCCCAAGGGTTTTACCGCACTCGACGGGCTGGGGCTGCTGGTGCGAGGTTTTGAGCACCGCCCCGCCTTCGGCATCCCCTACAACCTGCCCTACTATGGGGCGCTCGTCGAGGCCGCCGGGTTCACCGGGTCGGGCGATATCGTCTCGGGCTACCTGCACCGCTCGGCGCCCTTCCCCGAGCGCATCCACCGCGCGGCCGAGCTGATTATGAAGCATCGCGGGCTATCCATCGCGCGCTTTACGTCGCGGCGCGACCTGCGCGCGCTGGTGCCCAAGCTCGGCAGGCTCTACAATGAAGCGCTCGCCGGCACCACCGGCAACGTCCCCCTCACCGACGACGAGCTGCGGGTGATGGCCGAACAATTGCTCTCGTATGCCGACCCCAGGCTGATCAAGATCGTCATGAAGGGCGATGAGCCCATCGGCTATCTCTTCGCCTACCCCGATATCTCGGCAGCGATGCAGCGCACCCGCGGGCGCATCTGGCCCCTCGGCTGGGCCGACCTGCTCCTCGAGCTCAAGCGCACGCGCTGGGTCAACATCAACGGCGCGGGCATCGTCGAGCAATACCGCGGCCTCGGCGGCACGGCCATCCTCTTCAGCGAGATGCACAAGAGCCTGCTGGAGGGGCATTTCGAGCATGCCGACCTGGTGCAAGTCGGCGTAGACAATGGCAACATGCAGCGCGAGCTGCGCGGCCTGGGGATCGATTTCTACAAGATGCACCGCATGTACGAAAGACCGCTGTGAGACCACACCAGACAACAGGAAGGGGTTTTGGCGGGTTGGTTGTGCTGGCCGGCTGCCCCTGGCGCGCCCGCGGGCGCGCCAGGGGCAGCCGGCCAGCACAACCAACCCGCCAAAACCCCGCCTGAATGGTTCCGAACCGGGCGAGTGCGCAGCGTCACACCCGGTTGCCGGCCCCGGCTTCGCTGGTGAGCGGACCGACGGTGTGGCCCTTACTCAACCAGGAAGTTGACGCCAACCACGCCCGGCCCGGCGTGGGTGGTGATGGCCGCGCCAAGCTCGTAGAGCGGGATGTCGCTCACGCCGAGCAACTGCTGCAGCTCGTCCAGCAGGTGCTGCCCCTCCTCGGGAGCATCGGCATGCATCACGCACACGCGCGCATCACTCGAGCGTGGGCACTGCTCGGCGACGAGCTCCAGCAGGCGCCCCATGGCCCGGTTCTGCGCCCGCACCTTCTCCAGCACCTCGACGCGCCCACCCCGGATTTCGAGGATGGGTTTGATCTGCAGGATGCTGCCCAACAGCGCCGATGCGCCGCCGATGCGCCCCCCCTTCTGCAGGTACTCGAGGGTGCGGATCACAAAGTAGGTGCGGCTGCGTGGGATCAGGCCCTGCAACCGGCGCACGATCTCGCCCGCGCCCACACCGGCCTCGACCCATTCGGCCGCCGCCATGACCATGGCGCCCAGGCCGCCGCCGATGGTGCGCGTGTCGATGATGCGAATGTCGGCATCAGGGAAGGACTCCTCCTTCGCCGTCTCCGCCGAGCGCACGGTGCCGCTGGCATCGGTCGTGGGATGGATGGAGATGATGGTCTCGACCTCGGCCAATTGCCGCCGGTAGGCGGCCACGAACTCGCCGGGCGGCGGCGCTGCCGTCTTGGGCAGGTGCGCCGAGGTCTTGAGACGGCGCACGAACTCGGCGCTCGAGATCTCGTAGGCCTCGAGCAGGCTCTCTTCGCCGAAGATGATCACCTGGGGCACCACCTCGATGTGGTGCCCTTCGGCGTAGCCCGGTGGGAGATTGACCGTCGTGTCGGTGACGATGCGCACGGAACCCTTCCGCACTGGCTGGTCGCTCACGGTGCTCTCCTCCAGTCGCGGGGCCTCCGGCCGCCTGCCACCCGGCGAAGGGACACGAAGAATGAGGACTCGATAAATGGCGGCAAGCCGGCCTGCAAGCCCGGCGCGCGTGCCCTGGCAGAGCCAGGGGATAAAGTCCAATACCACGATTATACACGACCAGGTGGCAGACCACAACCCAGAGCGGGTATATCCCAGAATCGTCTGTGTATTTCAGGCCCGAATGATGCGTATGGTCTGGGCGTCTGCCGCTCACGCCCGAGGCTCCCGTCAAGCCTCGGGCTACACAAAGCCCCCATGTGGCTGGTGTCGCCCCTGAACACCGTGATCTCGGGAGACACGCGTCCATGGTGGGAGACAGCTCAGGTCAAGCGTAGACAGGTCGAAGCGCGAGGCCGCAGGGCTTTGTCTCTGTAGCCCGAGGCTTAACGGGAGCCTTGAGCGGAGCGGTGTGCGCAACATACGCCTGTTGCACAGACGATTCTGGGATATACCCCTGCCTCGAGCGGGGGCAGTCCTGATTAGCCAACCTGACCGCACCAACAGCGCCCTCATCAGGCGCCAGTCGCCTCGCGCGAAGGCTCCCTCCTCGCCTCCACCCAGATTCTCCGAATTTTAAGGTTGGCCTATTGACTCCACACGGATTCTGTGCTACTCTGCCCCTAGAACATTAGTACTGCTGGGTGGCCATAGCCTGGCTCCTCGTGGCGGCGAGGCGCACGGCCCAGGTCACCCGCAGTCAGCCGCACGGCGCCGTGTGCAGTGGCGGCTGCCTCGGCGCCGCGCGTCTCGGCCATCAGGCCTGCATCGACATCTGTCGGCGGAGGCCCGTTTGCGTTTGCCTTTGATCGGCGCGACGCAGTGCGCCGCGCCCAGGAGCTCCGCCATGTCCGGCAACACGACCTCGCAAGCGCTCCTCGTCCTGCCCAGGTGGCTGTGCCTGGCGCAGCCACCCCTCGCCGCGTCGCCTCGGGCCAGGCGCACGACGCACATCGCAGGAATACGAAACGAACCCAGACCGTCGCCTGCCCCCAACCGCCGGCACAGCGCAGTCGAGAAACGAAGCCATAGCCATCGCGGCCACTACCCGCGCAGCAACATCTGAAAATGCCGAACGAACCCATCGCAGCAGCCGGCTGCGTCGGGGCCTCTTGGGGGTCTTCTTGGCGGGCCAACCAGCCCAAGAGCCCCCCTCCGGGCCAGGCCGGGCGGATGCGCAGCGTATCAACCGGCACCTACCTGGATGGCCGGCAGTGGCAGCGCCAAGGCAACTGCTCAGCCTGTCATTGCGAGTACCCCATGCCGCTGCGCGGCATGGGCAAGCACAGAAACTGCGACTGTCATTGCGAGGAGGCTGCGGCCTCCTCGCAATGACAAACGGGAAGTTTCTCAACAGCCGCAGCGAAGCAATCTCCAACGTGGCCGTGACGCGCATGGCTGGGGATCGCTTCGCTGCGGCTCGCAATGACAGGCTGAGCAGTCACGTGCCAAGTACGGTTGTAGTATGCGCGAAAGCCGTATGCCTCGAGGCCGCGTGGCATGGGGTATGCTGGGCAGCAGAAGCGCCGATGGAGGCAAGCCATGCCCGAATGGACCGTGCGCATCGCCGAGGACCCAGCCGCTTTCGAGCGCGTGGCGGCGCTCTTTGGCGAGGTCGAAGGCCCCGCCGAGCAGGCCTCGTGCCAACGTCGCCTGCGCCACCTGCGCTACCGCCCCGAGTTCACCCGCTTTGTCGAGCTCGACGGCCGCGTGGCCAGCGCGGCACTCCTGCGTCACGACCGTTGGCTCATCGACGGGGTAGCGCTCGACGCCGGCTTTGTCGAAAACGTCTTGACCCACCCCGACTATCGCCGCCGCGGGCTCTTTGGCGCCCTGCTCGACGATAGCCTGCGCTTCCTGAGCGAAGAGGGCTTGCCGCTGGCCTGGCTGCACGGCTCCATCCAGCGCTACGCGCGTTTCGGCTTTGCGCCGGTGCGCCACCACGCCGAGGCCACCCTGCCCGCCGAGGTCGCTGCAGAGTTGCCGCTCGCCGGCCGCGCCCGTCCCTTCAGCGCCGAGGACCTGGCCGATGTGGCCGCCCTCTACGCAGCCACCTACTGTGCTGTGCCGACCCAAGAAGAACGCACGGCGGGCATCTGG
>ERZ795058.4375-NODE-4375-length-13808-cov-4.749364_pt1 | contig 13808 bp, 12 predicted proteins | sample MGYA00375142_ERZ795058 | MGnify/ENA primary metagenome ERZ795058 (study PRJEB30187, sample SAMN05720210) | activated sludge metagenome | isolation source: anaerobic digester from wastewater treatment plant | place: Japan | collected 2015-04-20 ...
CTCGGGCAGGCAGCCGTGCGTGCCCTTTCCGCGTATGGTTGCCTTGAAGTAATAGCTGGACGCGCAGCAGGGCCCGGATACCATGCCGACCTTTCCGGTCTGTATGGGCGACCATACGTGCATGCCGAGTATGGCGTCCGGCCGGGGATCGGTCAGCGCGCCCTGCTCGATCATCCGGGGGGCTCCGATCTCCTCCTCGTTGGGCTGGAACAGGAACACGAGCGTACCCGGCAGCTCGTCGCGGTGCGCCGCAAGGAGCTTGGCGACCTGCAACTGGACCGCCACGTGGCAGTCATGCCCGCAGGCGTGCATGACGCCGGGGTTTTGGGAGCAAAAGGGCAGCTCGTTGTTCTCCGCAAGGGGCAGGGCGTCCATGTCGCTGCGCAGCATGAGCGTTTTTCCGGGCTTCGCGCCCTCGAGCACCCCGATGACGCCGGTGCCCGCGCACCTCCTGACCCTGAGGCCGCAGTCCGCAAGCCGCCGCTCGATGATGTTTGCGGTGCGGAACTCGCGAAAGCCCAGCTCGGGGTGGGCGTGGATGTCCCGCCTGAGCCCGACGGTTTCCGCGCTAAGCGCTTCGATTTCTTTTCGGATGTCGATATACATGGAATCACAGCCTTTCGTCACTGATAATAATATATTTTTATGCAAGCTCCGGCAACGTACAATCTATAAGGAAACGCCTTTTTATTTTCCATACACAATATAAAACGGCGCCTTCCCGACCGTCCGCGAGCAAGGCGCCGATATGCCGCATATGCCGCATGTCCGCGGCCCGGCTCAGTAATCGAGAAAAATCCTCGTGCAGACCTCGAGCAGAAACAGGTCGCGGTGGCATTTCAGGGACATTTCCGTCAGCGCCTCGATTTTTTCCAGCCGATAGAGCAGCGACTGCCTGTGTATGTGCAGTTCCCGCGCGGTCAAGCTCGTGTTGTAGTTGCACCGGATGAACGCGCCGAGCGTTCCGAGCAGGTCGGCCTTGGACGACCGATCGTATTCGAGCAGCTTTTCGAGCGTGCGGCGCGCCATTTCCCTGATATCCGGGTCGTGGGAGACGGTGGAGATGATCTGCGCCTCCTTCGTATCCTTATAGGTGAAGCTGTTCTTTTTGCCCTTCGCGTTCATGCAGTATCGCAGGGCGAGTACCGCGTTGCCGTACAGCCGGCTGAAATCATGGATATCCGGCGTGATCTCGCTGATCCCAAAGAAGAACGCGCATCCGGGGAAGCCCGCCGAAAGCCGGGCGCTCACGGCGTTCGCGTATGCTTCAACCTGCCTGACCGGCTCGCAGGCGGGGTTTTCGACGAAAAGAATGAACTCGGGGCTCCGTTCGGCGTACATGACGCTCAGGCGCATCGCCTTTGCCTCCTGCGCGAGGATCGACTCGAGCGCGAACGCGTTTTCCGCCGCTTGCGGCGAATACTTCCGCTCGCCGGCCGAGGGCGCTTTCGGGGCCGCATGGATCGTAATGCAGGTATAGGGCTTGTTCAGGTCGAAGCGAAGCTTTTCGCCCTGCCGCGCCATCTCCTCGACCGACTCGTAATTGCCCGTGGCGAGGTTCCAGACGAAGTCGTTCTTGAACTTCATCCTCACCATGTCCTCGATCCTCTCCTTGTTGAACCACATGGAGAGCGGGAAGCTGACGTATTTTTCGATCAGCTCCGGATCGTTCGCCCGGCTGTCGCCGGCTCCGCTTCGGCCGAGCCACAGGTATCCGGACAGGATGCCGTTGATGCCGATGTTGATCCTCGCGTACTGCGCGAAGCTCTCCCCGCTCCCGGGGAACGCGCGGCATACGCCCCTGGCGTTCGCTTCCTTGTCCGTGATGACGGCGGGCGCTTGAAAAAAGCCGCAAACGGCTTCCGCCGCGGCGTCGAGAGGCTTGGAATCGAAATAGAGGCTGAAAAGCTCCGTCTGGATCTTTTGATACGCCTTTGTTTTCCCGTCCAGTATCCGCTTGGCGACGTGCTCGGAGATATCGGCGAACCTGTGCTTCCACGGGATGACGAAAACCGGCAGGCCCGCGCCGTTCGCGTAGTCCAGAACGCGATTGGGCACGCGGAACCGCGGGTCGCGGAAAGCCAGCAGTATCGCGGCGGCGCGCGCGCTTGCGACGTCGCGGATCAGGCGCTCCAGCATGTCCGGATCATCGTCGCAGCCGAGCGCGGTCGAGAGCACGAGCTCGTTCGGCCGTATGAAATCGTCCACGGGCATTTCCTGCACCGAAACGGATTCGAGGGGGATGACCGAAAAATCCCTTTCTCCGGTCAGGAGCTCGATTTCGGGTATGGGTTGATCCGCGAGAAAATCGCGCAGCGTGTACTGCATAAGCGCCTCCGTTATTCCGCATCATCCGGGCATTGATACCCGGATGCCCGATCGTGATACAGCGGCCCTCTCAGGGTGCGGTATGAATAGCATAGCATATAAAAAACCAATCGGTGATCCGTTGCGGCATATACGCGGGCATAAGACATGTCCGCCGCTCAAAAAGCGCCATCTCCGCCCGGCCCGAGCCTATTTTCCGGCTTTTTCATAAAACGCCTCGTACACCCTGCCGTTGATCGCCCGCATGAAAGCCGCGTCCACCTTCGTTTGCTTCCTGTCGTAGGTGAACAGCCCGTTGATCTCCTCTTCCACATCGCTCACCTGGGTGTAAACGAGCGCGCCCAGTCCCTTTTTTATGGCGGGCAGCACGTCGCGCTCATACAGCCGCCGCAGCGCGCCTTGCAGGGCCTGCCGATTGTCGAATATCTTGTAACCGAACAGCTTCCCGGCGGCCATGTGCCCCTTAACGGGCAGGCTGTAGCCGCCGAATTCCGTCAGGCCAAGCACCCTGCCGGGGCGTTTGTCCTTCCCCGGGCTGAAATGCCTGTAATAAATGTGGCAGCTGTGAACATCGCCCGCGCCCTGGTCGAAATATCCGCTTGCGTGATCTACCTGACGCGTGGGGTCCATCCGCCGAACCGCCTCGCACATCGCGGCGGCGTCGAACTGGCCCCAGCCTTCGTTGAAAGGAACCCACGCCGAAAGCGAAACGGCGTTGTATAAAAGCTCTGTCGTGCGTTTTGCGTCACGGACGAAAGCTTCCCGGCCTTTCCCGCTTTGCCGCCCGTGCATGGCGTAGCGTTTGGGGCCGTCGCCAAAGCGCAGCCCTAAAAACGGCGCGAACTGCACCACCCATTTTTTGTAGGGGCCGCCGCCGCTCACGAAATCCTGCCAGACCAGCATGCCGAGCCTGTCGCAGTGGTAGTACCAGCGAAGCGGCTCTATCTTGATGTGCTTTCGCAGCATGTTGAAGCCCATGCGCTTGAGCTGGGAGATTTCCCACGCCATGGCGTCGTCCGAGGGCGGCGTATACATACCGTCGCTCCAATAGCCCTGATCCAAAAGGCCGTTGTGGAAGACGGGCCTGCCGTTGAGCATCAGCCTGGGCAGCCCGTCGGCGCCGTTTGCCACGCCGAACTCCCGCATGCCGAAGTAGCTGTAAACGGTATCCTCGCCGGATTGCACCTCCAGATCGTACAAAAAGGGGTCGTCGGGGCTCCAGCTTTTGAAATCCGGCAGTTGCAGCCGGATGAAGCCGCCTTCGGCCGAAGCCTGCGCGACCAGGTTTCCCGCGTCCAGCACCCGCACGGAGCAGGACGGAACGTCGCCCTGCGCTTTCACTTCGACCGCGCCCTCCCGCCAAAGCGGGGTGATGCGCAGGCTTTCGATATGGCGTTCCGGCACATCCTCGCACCAGACCGTCTGCCAGATGCCGCTCTGGCCGGTGTACCAGATGCCGCCGCGCTCCAGCTTCTGCTTGCCGTAGGCCTCGTCCCCACCGTCGCTCTCGTCGTTCACGGCCAGCGTAAGCGTGAACGAACCGCCCCGCGCGGCGTCCGTGATGTCGAATGAAAAAGGCCAGTAGCCGCCGGAATGTTCGCCCAGCAGCCGCGCGTTGCACCATACGAGGCAATGCTGGTCCACCGCGCCGAAATGCAGCAGCCGCACGCGGTTGTCCGCCAATTCTTCCATCTCGATGTGTTTGCGGTACCACAGCGTTTGGCCTGGCATCAACTGCCGCCCCACGCCGGAGAGCAGGCTTTCGGGGGAAAAAGGCACAAGTATTTCGCCGTCCCACGCATCGGGGAAGGCGCCGTCCTCGCGGATCGCATACTCCCAGCGGCCGTTGAGGCATTTCCAGTTTTCGCGCCGCATCTGCGGGCGCGGATAGTCGTTGAGCGGTCGCTCCCGATCGATCGTTTCTCCCCAGGGGGTATACAGGGGCCGTATGCTGTCTGCAGTTTCCATGCTTCTTCTCCCTTTTGCCAATCCTTCTTTGATTGTGGCGGGATTCTTTCGCCCGTACGCCCGTTTGCGCGTAAGTAACCTTTGAAAAGCGTTGATTTATCCTGCGGGTATCCGCTTCGTTTCCGACATTTCCTCGGGGAAACGCTTCATGTCAAACCGCAGGCGGGTATGATCCGGCAAGCGAATGACGCTGTTGATTCGAACGATTCCGCCTGCTTTTACATTCTATAACATTCAGCCCGCAGGTTCAAATCCCGCGGGCTGTAAAATCTCCGGAACATACTCTTGGACACCGCGGAAGGAGGGCAGGCATATGTAATCTTTGAAATTGAACGCCGGCTACGCAAGACTTATAATTTGTATGTTGCGATTTGGCAATTTTCAAGAGTGAAGCTGTGCATTTCATCGAAGGGTATATTGTTGATTTGCCGGTTTATGGCTCTTGAAACAAAGCCATGGCAAACTAAAAGCACGGTTTTATCTGCATATTTTTCTTTTATTTTATTCATGCCGATTGTTATTCTATCGTCGACCTGCCTGAGCGTTTCCCCGTTTGTCGGTGCATCGTCTAGTTTACTGGTACATTGACGCGCCCATAACTCAGGAAATCTTGATCTGGCCTCATCTCTTGTTATTCCCTCGTATACGCCGACACTGCGTTCTGCAAACTCGTTTATGATTATAAACGGTGTTTCCGTATGGTATTCTTTTATTATTTGAGCTGTTTCGAGCGCTCTTTTTAATGGCGATGAAACGATAACATCAAACCTTGTTTGCGCGAGTTGTCTGGCTATCTCTTCAGCTTGCCGTATTCCGGCATTGTTTAACGGAACATCGGTGCTGCCTGCATATCGTTGTTGAATATTATAATCAGTTTCCCCGTGCCGAACAACAAATAAAATCATATTGATCCCTCCTGCCATATTACAATCCTGAGGCATCCAATTAAAATAAACTACCATCCGCCGATAGAATTTCTTTTATCAATATGCCTAAAGCAAACTGAGTATTGTCTGCTTCGATTATAGTCTCATTAAATAATTAATACCCGTAATTTTAAATCCGATACTTGTATAAAAGTTTATTATTGATTGGTTGGCATCCGAATCCATTTGTATGTGATTGACGTTAGATGCTCTGCATGTATTAATAAATTCGAGAATCAGCATTTTTCCTATACTCTTCCTCAACATATACGTTCTCAATAAAACCATATTTATCATAAGTCTTAAAATCTATGGCCTTTTGAATCGACCCGGTTAAAAATCCAACAGTCTTTTCGTCAATCTTTGCAACAAATGAAATACCATTATCGATTCTTTGTTTAAGATAGTTAATACCGCTTTCAGTATAAGGATACTCTATATTTTGGTCTTCCTAAAAAACATCAAACATTTTTCTAAAAAGTTTTTGTATTTCATCGTTTTCAATTGACTTTTTGATCACAATATTTTTCATCATACGTAACTCTCCTTGATGCATAATTTATTTCTGATTAAGCAGCATATTGATTAAGAATGCCTTATCCGTATTTTAACATGTAATACAAAAGAAGCCAACCGCAACAGCAATCGACTTCTTTCGACGAAAATGATGGTGCGGCCGGAGGGATTCGAACCCTCAAGCTTTCGCCGGCGGATTTTAAGTCCGCTGTGTATGCCGTTCCACCACGGCCGCGCGGTTTTATTATATGCGCGCGCTCCGCCCGCGTCAAGAAAGGCGCGCGCTGCAGCCGCCCGAAACGTTTCCGGCATGCGGCGGCGGCTTTTGGGCTGCCGGACGCTTTTACCGCCGCCAAAGCCGCATTTTCGGCTCCCCGGCGCGCCTTTGAGGGGCATAATAAAAGCAAATAGGGCGGGTACTTTACTTTCCGAAAAGGGAGCGCTATGATACCCGTGTACGCGCGCCTTGGGCGCGCGATGACGCTTATTTACGCCGGAAATCGGCGATACGGGCCGCGCGCAACGCGGCTTATGGCGGAGGTGACGCGCTTGATCGGCTTTCTCATCGGCCTCGCGTGCGGCGCGGGGGAGCTTTATCTTCTCGTTTTGCTCGCGCGTGCGCTACAAAACGCGGAATCGGGCAAAATACTGGCGTACGCGTTGCTCAAGCTCGCGCTGCTCGCGCTGGCGTTCGTGCCCGTGATCCTGTTCGTGCGGGACGAACTGCTCTGGTGCGGCGTGGGCGTCACCGCGACGCTGATCGTCGGGGCGTTCGTCGTCAATTGGAAAAACCGGCGCTCCGGGGAAGGAGATCAATAAGGCCTATGCAAACGCCATCCGCAGGGAAACTCGCGGCCATCGCGCTTTCGCTGCTCGTGGGCATACTCGCGCTCCTCGTCAGGCGCCGCGTCGCTTTGCCCGCAGCGGGGGAGGCGGGATACGCCCCCGCGAAGAAAAAGCGCAGGCTCTTCATGATGCTGGGCGTGCTCGGGCTGTGGCTGTTCAGCGGCCTGGTGCTGGGGCTTTTCCGCGTTGAGAGGGAAACGCTCGAGGTCACCATCAGCCCGGCCCGCGTGGAGCTTTTGGGCATATCAACGAGCACTTCGGTGATCGTCGCATGGATCGTGATCGCGGCGCTTGCCGTATTCGCAATACTTGTGCGCGTCTTGGCGATCCCCAGATTTCAGGAAACGCCGCGCGGGCTGCAGCTCGTGCTGGAAACGGCGGTCGGCGCCGTGTCGGATTTCACCAAAGGAAAGTTCGGCGGCCGCAGGAACGAGGCGCTCGCCGCCTACTTTTTCGCGCTCGCCGCGCTGTTCGTAGGCTCGGCCTTCGTGGAACTGCTCGGCCTTCGGCCGCCCACGACGGATCTGACCATGACGCTTTCCTACGCGCTGATCACCTTCATCCTGATCAACTACACGGGCATACGCAAAAAGGGCGTCAGGGGGCATCTTGCCAACTTCGCAAAACCCAACGCGCTCGTCACGCCCTTCAAGTTCCTTTCGGAGATCGCCATCCCGATTTCGCTCGCGTGCCGGCTTTTCGGCAACATGCTCGGCGGCATGATCGTGGTGGATCTGGTCTACATGGCGCTCGGCGCGTTTTCCGTAGGGATACCGGCGGTGCTGGGGCTTTATTTCAACGCCTTCCACCCGCTGATCCAGTTTTTCATATTCATCAATCTGTCCCTGACCTTTATCGGCGAAGCCGCGGAATGAACGACGAATGTTTTTAGGAGGGCATCTATTATGACGGATATAGGCATGATCGCCATCGGAGCGGGCTTGGCGGTGTTTACGGGCGTGGGCGCGGGCATCGGCATGGGCATCGCGACATCCAAGGCGGTGGACGCCGTGGCGCGGCAGCCCGAGGCGAGCGGGAAGATCAATTCCCTTCTGATACTCGGCCTGGCGCTGACCGAATCCACGGCGATCTACGGTTTCGTGACGGCGCTCGTGATGATCTTCACCATGGGCAGATAAGCCCGCACGGGGGAGGAATTGACATGGAATTTCACCTGATCGATTTCATCGAGCACATACTCAACGTCGTCGTGCTCTTCCTGCTGCTGCGAACCTTTCTTTACGATCCGGTGAGCAGGTTCATGGCCGAGCGCGAGGCGAGGTACGCGGATGAGCGCGCGCAAATCGACGCCGGAAGGGCGGAGGCGGACGCGCTCAAGGCCAAATACGAAGCCTCTCTCGAGGACGCGAAGCGCGAAGCCGAGAACCTCGCCGCGGAAAAGCTCAGGGCCGCCGAGCGCGAGGCGGAGGACATCCGCGCAAAGGCGCGGCAGGAGGCGCAGCGCGCGCTCGCGCAGGCGCACGCGCAGGCGCAGTTCGAGCGCGGCGAAATGCTCGGCGAGCTCAAAGACCAGACCGCGCTTCTCGCCATCGACCTTGCCGGACGCATACTGGGGCGCGAGGTCAGCGCTGCGGACAACCAGAGCCTGATCGACGGCTTCTTTGAAAAGGTGGGCTGAGCATGGAGCTCAAGGGCGAACTGTATATCGCGGGGCCCTTCGGCGAGGCGCAGATCTCGTCCGTGGGCGCGCATTTCGCGCGCCTGCTCGGCCGGGAGGTCGTCTTCGAGGTCCGGCGCGACGAAAGCCTGATCGGCGGCTTCCTCGCGATGGTGGACGGCAAGGTGTACGACGCGAGCGTCGCCTCGCGCATGAGGGACGCGCGGCGCCACCTCATCGCGAAGAACTGAGCGCGGCGCGAAGCGGAACAGGAGATGGCGAATATGGATACGGCCGCAAAGCAGATCGGCGCGACGCTCAGGCGGCGCCTCGAGGCATACGAGAACAAACCCATCGTCTACGAATACGGCACGGTGCTTTCCGCGGGAGACGGCGTCGTGCGCATAGCGGGTTTGGCGCATTCGCGCTACGGCGAGCTGATCGCGTTTGAAAACGACGTGTTCGGCATGACGCTGGACCTGGAACTGGGCGGCGTGGGCGCGGTGCTACTCAACAGCGTGGACGACGTGCGCGCGGGCGAGCGCGTGTGCGGCACGGGCAGGGTGGTCGAGGTGCCCGTGGGCGAGGAGCTGCTGGGGCGCGTCGTCGATCCCATCGGCACGCCCATCGACGGCAAGCCGCTCGCGGCCTCGCGCATGCGCCCGGTAGAATCCCCCGCGCCGCGCATCATCGACCGGCACGGCGTGAACGAGCCGCTCATGACAGGCCTCCTCGCGGTGGACAGCATCATCCCCATAGGCCGCGGCCAGAGGGAGCTCATAATCGGCGACCGGCAGACGGGCAAGTCCACCATCGCCATAGACACCATCATCAACCAGCGCGGCAAGGGCGTGCTGTGCGTATACGCCGCCATCGGGCAGAAGGTCTCCACGCTCGCGCAGATCTATGAAACACTGTCCGCCGCGGGGGCGATGGAGTATACCGTCATCGTCGCGGCGACGGCGGGCGACTGCGCCGCGCTCCAGTATCTCGCGCCGTACGCGGGCTGCGCCGTCGCGGAGCAGTTCATGTACGACGGGCGCGACGCGCTCATCGTCTACGACGATCTGTCAAAGCATGCCGTCGCCTATCGCGCCATGTCGCTGCTTTTGCACCGGCCGCCGGGGCGCGAGGCGTACCCGGGGGATGTGTTCTACCTGCACAGCCGCCTGCTTGAGCGCGCCGGGCACCTCAGGGCGGAGCTCGGCGGCGGATCGCTGACGGCGCTTCCCATCGTGGAAACCATGGCGGGCGACATCTCGGCCTATATCCCCACGAACGTCATCTCGATCACGGACGGGCAGATCTACCTTGAGCCGGAGCTGTTCCACGCGGGCGTGCGCCCCGCGGTGAACGTGGGCCTTTCGGTTTCGCGCGTCGGCTCCGCCGCGCAGAAGAAGGCCATGCGCAAGGTCGCCAAAAGCCTCCGCCTGACGCTCGCCCAGTTCCGAGAATTGCAGGTGTTCGCGCAGTTCGGCTCCGACATCGACGCCGTGACGAGGGGCATACTCGACAACGGGGAGCGCCTTTCCGAAACGCTCAAGCAGAACCAGCACGAGCCGCTGCGGATGAGCGAGCAGGTGCTGCTGCTCTTCGCGGTGATGAACGGCTCCCTCAAGGATGTGCCCTGCGAAAACGTGCGCGCCTTCAACGCGGGACTGTTGCATTATGCCGGTACGCGCTTTGCGAAGCTGCTCGACGCCATCGAGGAAACGGGCGACCTCGACGATGCGCAAACCGCCGGGCTTCGCGAATGCATCGAAGGATACAGGCTGACCCGGTCCGGGGACTGATCGCCCGAACGCGCTGTTCGGGCGGGGAAGGAGAACGCCATGCCAGGCATGAGCGACATCCGCTTCCATATTAAGAGCGTGAAGCAGACGCGTCAGATCACCAACGCGATGCGGCTTGTTTCCGCTGCGCGCATGCGCCGCGCGCTCGCAGGCATACAGCGCAACCGGGCGTACTTTTTCCGCGCGCTCGACGTGATCACCGACATCCGCGCGCATACGGGCGAGACCGAGCACCCCTACATCCATGGCCGCGAGGGCCGCAAGGCGGCCTACATCGTCGTGGCGGGCGAACGCGGGCTTTCCGGCTCCTACAACCGCGACGCGATCGCTTTGGCCGAGCGCGGCATGGCGGGACGGCAGATCGCCCGACTCTTCACCGTGGGGGCAGTCGCGACGTTTCATTTCCAACGCGCGGGCTTCGAGCCCGATGCGCGCTTCGAGCGGCTCGCCGAGCGCCCGCGGCTCGAGGAGGCGCGAAGGTTCGCCGCGATATTGACGGATCTGTACGACGGCGGCGAGATCGACGAATTGCACATCGTATATACGCATTTTTTCAGCACGGTTTCCCACAGCCCGAGGGATCACAGGCTGCTGCCCATAGAGCTTGGCGACTTCGATTTCAAGCGCCCCGGAGGCGTGGGCGTGCGGCCGGTCGAAACGGATATCCTTTACGACCCCTCTCCCCGGAAGGTGCTCGACGCGCTGATCCCCCAACTGATCGTCGGCTTCCTCTACGGCGCGATGGTCCACGCGTACGCGAGCGAGAACTGCACGCGCATGACCGCCATGGAGAACGCCACGCGCAGCGCGGACGAGATGATCGAAAAGCTGACGCTCAAGTACAATTCCGTGCGCCAGCTCTCCATAACCAACGAGCTTGCCGACATCATCGGCGCGGCCAACGCCGCCAACGCGGCGGCGGCCGCCGAACAGGCAGTCAAAGCGGAGGAATATCAGGCATGACGGATCAAAACATGCACGGCACGATCATACGCATCACGGGGCCCGTGCTCGACGTGCGCTTTGAAACAGGCAGCGAGCCCGCGCTCAAGACGCTGCTCGTCACCGAAGGCGAGCCTGTCGTGCACATCGAGGTGGCGCAGCACCACGCGCCGGGCGTCATCCGCGCCATCGCGCTCGAGCCGACCGAGGGCCTTTGCTGCGGCGCGCGCGTGCGCAACACCGGCGGCGGCATACGCGTGCCCGTGGGCGAGAAGGTGCTCGGCCGCGTGATCGACTGCCTCGGCCGCCCCATAGACGGCTTGGGCGGGATCGACGCGCCGCTGCGGGACATCCACCAGCCGCCGCCCTCGTTCATGATGCAGCGGCCCTCGACGACGCTGTTCGAAACGGGCATCAAGGTCATAGACCTGCTCGCGCCGTATCCCGTGGGCGGCAAGATCGGCCTGTTCGGCGGCGCGGGCGTGGGCAAGACCGTGGTGATACTCGAATTGATCCACAACATCGCCAAGCACCGCGGCGGCTATTCCGTGTTCGCGGGCGTGGGGGAGAGGAGCCGCGAGGGCACCGACCTCATCAACGAGATGCGCGAGAGCGGCGTCATCGCCCGCACGTCCCTCGCCTTCGGGCAGATGAACGAACCGCCGGGCTCGCGCATGCGCGTGGCGCTCGCGGGGCTGACCATGGCCGAATACATGCGAGACGAGATGCGCCAGGACGTGCTGCTTTTCATCGACAACATCTTCCGCTTCGTGCAGGCGGGCAACGAGGTTTCCGCCCTGCTCGGGCGCATGCCCTCGGCGGTGGGCTACCAGCCCACGCTCGCCAACGAGCTGGGCGAAATGCAGGAGCGCATCGCGAGCACGCCGCGCGGTTCCATCACCTCGGTGCAGGCGGTCTACGTCCCGGCGGACGACCTGACCGATCCCGCGCCGGCGGCGATCTTTTCGCATCTGGACGCCACGACCGTGCTTTCGCGCGCGATCGCGGAAATCGGCATCTACCCCGCGGTGGACCCGCTCGCCTCCACATCGCGCATACTCGAGCCTTCCATCGTGGGCGAGCGCCACTATCAAGTCGCGCGCCGCGTGCAGGAAACGCTGCAGCGCTACCACGAATTGCAGGACATCATCGCCATCCTCGGCATGGACGAACTTTCCGAGGAGGACCGCGCCACGATCTACCGCGCGCGAAAGATACAGAACTTCCTCTCGCAGCCCATGCACGTCGCGGAAGTGTTCAACGGCGAGCCCGGCCGCTTGGTCCCGCTCGCGGATACCGTGGCGAGCTTCGAGGAAATCGTCGACGGCAAGGCGGACGACATACCCGAGTCGATGTTCCTGCTCACGGGCGATCTCGACGAGGTCCGCGCGAAATACAGGGAGTCGGGGGAGGCGCAGAAGAATGGCTAAGACCTTCCGCCTCATGGTGCTTACCCCGGAGCGCGAGTTCTTCAACGGGGACGCGGCGTATGTTGGCGTGAACACCATCGCGGGCTCGATCGGCGTGCTCGCGGACCACATCCCCATGGTGTCCGCGCTCGACGTGGGCACGCTGACCATCCGCGCGCAAGATGGGGGCGCGCGCACCGCCTTTCACTCGGAGGGCTTCATCGAGGTGCGCGCCGACGGCGTGTACGTGCTCTGCCAGGCCTGCGAGTGGCCGGAGGAGATCGACGAGAAGCGCGCCCTCGAAGCGGAGCACCGCGCCGAGGAGCGCCTCGCCCGTCCCGCCGAGGACGCCCAGGTTTTCAAGCGCAACAGGGTCGCGCTCATGCGGGCCCTTACCCGGCGCAAGATCAAATCGATGTCCAGTATCAACACGCGCTGAAGCGACGGGCCGGGTACGCCGGCCTTTTTCATATTCGCTTCCTTACGAGAGCAAAAAAGCCCGCCGGCATACGGCCGACGGGCTGAAGCTTATTTGAGATTGGCGGCTGCCTCGCGGCGATCGCCGATGCGGGTTACTCGTGCGCGCATACCCACGGACTGAGCTGCAGGCTGACGTCGCTGATGCTGACGGTCTGCCCGAGCACGAAGCCGGCGATGTTCTGCACGCGGAAGTTGATGGGCGGCGCGTCCTGCGCCACGGTAAAGCCGGCGGCAAAGCCCGCGATGGAGGAGCCGCTGACCTGATTGTATACGGCGAGGTAGTAGATCTGCGTGTCGAGCAGCGTGACCGGGCTGACCAGCGGGAGCGTAAACAGCCCCGGCGCGATCGCGCTGGCCGTGCTGGTCAGGGCGATGACGGTTGCGCTGGTGGTCGAGGTCGGCTGGAGGATGGCCATCTGGAAGCTGCCGGTGACCGCGCCGTCCTGAATGACGTAGGCGGACATCTGGCTGACGGTGATGCTGTTGCTGCCGCTGTAAGCGAGCGCGCCGACGGCCTGGCTGACGCCGCCGCCCTGGTTGAAGGCGACGCCGGCGTTTACGTTGCCGATGTTTGTCGTTTCAAGCAAGTTGCCGCCGGTAGCGCCCGTGGGGCCGGTCGGCCCGATGGGGCCCTGGACGCCCTGCGGCCCTTGCAGACCCTGAGGCCCCTGCGCGCCTTGCGCGCCCTGCGGACCCTGAGGTCCCTGCGGGCCTTGTGCACCCTGCGCGCCTTGCGCGCCCTGCGGCCCTTGCGGACCCTGCGCGCCGGCAGCGCCTTGTGCGCCCTGTGCGCCTGTCGCGCCCTGAGCACCCTGAGCACCCTGAACGCCCTGCGGCCCTTGTGCACCCTGCGCGCCTTGCGCGCCTTGTGCGCCTGTCGCGCCCTGCGCGCCGGTTGCGCCCTGCGCGCCCGTAGCGCCCTGCGCGCCCTGTATGCCTTGCGGGCCCTGAACGCCCTGCGGCCCTTGTGCACCCTGCGCGC
>ERZ795058.4386-NODE-4386-length-13758-cov-4.010290_pt1 | contig 13758 bp, 12 predicted proteins | sample MGYA00375142_ERZ795058 | MGnify/ENA primary metagenome ERZ795058 (study PRJEB30187, sample SAMN05720210) | activated sludge metagenome | isolation source: anaerobic digester from wastewater treatment plant | place: Japan | collected 2015-04-20 ...
AAAACCATTAATACCCCCCCTATTAAACTAGATAATCTACTATACTTACTATTTGCACCAGTCATACGAAGAGTTGTCATAGCTACAAAAAACACTATCAAATCATCAAGCATAAAGAAGAATATATACAGCAAAATGTAAAGATAATACTCTAACGTACTTAGATTGTTTAAAGAAAGTATCTGAGTATATACTGCTGGAATACCTGCAGAACAGATAGCTTCTACAAGATTAACAGCAAATGCTAAAAGTATAATTCCCCCTATTGCTAACCAGAAACTCTTTTTCTTAGTAATCATTTTTAACTTTTCAAACACCTCTTTTCTGTTACCCTTGTTTGTTACTTTACAACTACCATTTTTGTTTACCCAGAACTCTCTTAAACTATATCCACCTCCAAGAAGAGCCACAAGACCAATTAGCATCCTTACCCAATTAACCATCCCTATAAAGAGAATGAAGTTTAACCATGCAGCCATAAACAAAAAATATACAAAAGCGGAAGTAAATATGAAAACTATTCCCAATACCCACATCCTTTTCCTATCCTTAAGACCAAGCAGAAGCCCTATTAGAAAAACTAGTGTCCACATTGCACAGGGATTAAACCCATCAACAAAACCCAACAGTATCGTCAGTAAGGGAAGAGAAAAATCCTTTGTCTCTATTTCTCCAATTAGAGGTAAATCCATTTTTTCAGGAATACCAACTATATCTGAATTCTTCTTTCCATCCTCATCTTGCCCCTCCTGTGTTATCAATCCTTTACCCAAATCTTGACACCCCTTAGCCAATGCACAACTAACTGCTTCCTCTAACTGCCTTCCTGTATATTCATCCGACAACCACCCTTCTATGTGATGATCACCTACCACTGTAAAAGGAACACCTCTTACATCAACACCTAATGTCTTAGCAAACTGAGTCATTAAATCTAGATTCTCTTTGTTATTCCATACTTCAAAATCTAATACATTTACCTGAGGATAATTCTTTTTTAATTCCTTTAGATATTCCTTCTCTTTCTCACAGTGAGGACACCCTACTCCCCAAAAGAAATATATATTTACAGACTCATCTACAGTAGTACTATCCTCTTGTGCAAATACTCCTCTAGGAGGAATAATTAAGAACAAAAGAAAGGAGACAGTTAAGAGTATTTTTTTAAGATGTTTGTTCATAAACTCCACTATTCTATACTAACCAAGAATGAAATAAAAGAGTTTTCTAACTAATTAAACTCTTCAAAAGTTTTGATATATATCCTAAATTAACATATGAATGATTATCATTCGGCTCTCCTGCACTTACATATTTTTCAACAGTAACATACTCATTTGAAAATGGTTTAACCTCTTCATACTTCCCAGCTGTATCATACTCCTTCTGATATATATTTACTTTAAAATCAATCTTGTTAAACAAACTTTTTAAATCAAAGTCCAATTCTTTTGCAAGATAGTATGGAAAACCTAACATGAGAACAACCTTAGGCTTTCTTTTTAAATCCTTAAAGGAATTTAAAAATACTAATGACCCTATCGATTTAGTAAAAACAATATAGTCATCAGTATAGCTATTTACTAACTTAACTAATTTTTCTGTTTCAAGAGAAATATTAGTATCTTTCTCTCCTAAAGACCAATGCTCATAATACAATACCTCTGTATCAGAAGAGATTTCCTTAAACTTCTTCTCTACTCCCTCTATCCATTCCTTGTTAGAAATACTTTGACCTGGTAAAAGAAATACTTTCATACACAATTATATCAATAATGATATACTAATATGAATATGGAGAAGAAATGGATTAAAATTTTAGTGATAATATTCCCTGTACTTTTCGGACTTGCCATGTACTGCCTAAATACATACTACAGAATTGTTTACGAAACCATAGGAAGAGAAGATCATCTCATTGAATGGATGCAATTCTTCTTCTTTCTTACCTCAGCTATTCTATCCATTACTATTGCAATTAAAATGGGGAAGGTATCAAAACCCCTACAAGTCATCTTCATTCTTCTTGCACTGGGACTTTTCTTTGTAGCTTTTGAAGAGATTAGTTGGGGAGAGAGAGTATTTAATATAGAGGCACCTGAAGTATTTGATGAGGGAGCTTTGCCTCTACTAGGAGAGAATGTTCAATCTGAAATGAATCTACATAACTTCAAGACATTACATAATCTAGTTGGAAAAGCATACATTGTAATTGCTACATATGCTGTTTTCTCTTCTTTGTTAACTTCTCTCTTTTACAATATTAAAAAAGATGTAAAGAAAGAAACAAAATTCTTTCTCTCTTTTCTCACCCCTCCTGTATATTTAGCATTGTACTTCTTACCCCTGTATATTAATTTTCTTAACAGACAAGCTTTTGGTATAAGGGCACAAGATTATGAAATGACAGAATTTCTTTTTTCTTTAGGTGTACTCATCTTTCTAAGGATATGCCTTAAAAGAATTAATCTGTATTTGAAAAAAGAGGTTAAAGCATAAATCTACTTACCTTATGAAAACAGATTTTAAAACATTAAAAGAATTACACCAGTACTACGCTGTACATAATGATTGTAAATTAAAAGAGAGTGCAACCCAACCAGTATATGAGATAGATCCCCCTTCCTCAGGAATACTTTTCATAGGAGAGGCTCCAGGGAGAAACGAAGATTTACAAGGGAGACCTTTTGTAGGAGCTGCTGGAAAATTTCTAGACGAATTACTTAAGGAAGGAGGATTAACAAGAGAAGAGATATATGTAAGTAATATTGTTAAATACAAACCACCTCAAAACAGGGATCCTAATGATGAAGAGAAGAAAGCATGTAGAGTTTGGTTAAACAGTGAATTGCTTTTTGTAAATCCAAAGGTAATAGTGACTCTAGGAAGACATGCCTTAATTAAGTTTGTACCAGAAGCTAAAATATCAACAGATCATGGAAAATCATTTAATCATTCAACAGGTATCCCCATATTTGCAATGTATCATCCTGCCGCTGCCCTCTACAATCCAAATTTAAAAGAGGAGATGAAGAAAGATTTTAAGAAACTGAAAGAATTTTTAAAAACCTTACCCAAAGAAAGTAAAAACATGTTAAAGAAAAAGGGGGAGATTGAGGAGATATTACAACTCTAACTCCTACTCTTACTCCATTCAGTATCATAGAATCTTTTTATTATATCTAAATACACCTTAGAAGGATCATTATCTACAAGCTTAGAAAAGAACTCTGGTGCATAGACATACCCACTATTGACAAGGCTCTCCAAAATCTTCTTGTTTTTTATTTCAATATCTTCGGAAGACATAAAATCTTTAAAAATCTCACTTTGGATAAAAAGCGTAATAGACTTAATAAAGGTTTCCTCCATATACTCTTCCGGTTTTTGATGGATTTTACTTAAAGATACAGGAATTTCTAAACCTTCTGTTAATTCTCTAACAACCTTATAATTTCCTCCTTTTATTAATTTCTTCTTCAAAATACTGTGTGAGAATTCATGAATAGCATTAGATATTAGGTTCTGACTATTGAATTCTACTTCTTGCTGCTTATTCAGAACAGGACTAGATATTGAATAGTTTCTTTTCTTTCGAAATAAGCCAAAACTATGACTCAAGCTTAGAACATTTGGTACTAATAATAACTTTTCTTTTACATCAATCTCCCAAACTTCAGTGAATTTACTACTTATTCTATTGTCAAAAATTTTCTCAATTTTTTCATTAATCTTAGCACTTTCAGGAGAAATCTCTTTCTTAAGGAATTTGAGAAAATCCAACTCTTTCTCTATTTTGATAGCCAATGGATATATTTTTTCTGTATAGATGGTAGACAGTCTTTCTCCGTAGCCATCTTTTGGAGAAATTGTTTTACTAAGCAATGACTTCTCAGTATTTATAGCAAAAACACAATAGTAAAAAGGGTGTGTTGGTATTAATTTTTGTTGATACAATGTTTCTAATTGAACCATTTCATCAGGAAGATGCTTATACTTACTCATTATTTTCATCCCTAAGGGATGTAATCGATTTTCTTTTTTCCCAGAAATAATATTATACAAAAAAAGAAAAAAGGAAGTATTTGGAGATTCAATTACTTGTATCATCGTAATTATTATAACGTTGATGAAATATTACAACTCTAACTCCTACTCTTACTCCATTCAGTATCATAGAAAATCTTTTCAACTCCTGTCTCATAATCATTACATATTTCACTTTCTTTAAACCATATCTTTAATTCTCTCTCTGCACTCTCTACTGAATCAGAAGCATGCAACATAGTCATAGTAGATCTATCAATGGAATCAGCAAGTGCATAAGTATCTAAGGAATAGTCATCACGAATTGTACCAATATCCCCATCTGCTGGACTAGTACTACCCAAAATCTTTCTAACCTGAGAAATAACTCCAAACCCTTCAAATACAATTGCTACAATTGGACCACAAGTAAGATAATTAATATTCCTCTGTCTAATTCTTTTCCCTTGTTCCAAAGAATTCCACTCAGAAACATCCTCTCCTCTTGCAATAGCACCTTTCTTTGCCTTCTCTCCTGTCTCAATCAAATATGCTTCTTTTCCTTCATAATGCTCCGCTACCTGCTCTTTGGTAGCATTTAACATTTTCATAGCAGTAAGCTTCACACCTTTCCTCTCAAACCTAGATAATATATCACCAACTAATTGTCTCTGTAATACATCTGGCTTTATCAACACCAATGTTCTCTCTTGTGCTATTTTTGGTTTCTTCATCTAGAAAGAATGATTAAAATATTAGATAATACAAAGAATACCAAATATACAACAAAATGCAAAACAACGAAGAAAAGTTAAAAACAATACTAGAAGAGATTTCTAAAACAACAGATTGGGATTCATCATCCCTACCCACTATTCTTAGGAAGTATCCTAAAGATGAAAAATTTACATTTGCTAAAGACGAACTAGTCTCTGCATATCATAAGTTCAAAGGTCAGATTCAAAACAGTGATACTGTAGAAGAAAGAATTAGAAAGAAACCAACAAGAACTAATTCAGGTGTGGCTGTTGTTACTGTTCTAACCAAACCTTTCCCATGCCCTGGTAACTGCATCTATTGCCCCAACGAACCTAACATGCCTAAAAGCTACATTTCATCGGAACCTGGAGCACAAAGAGCCCTAACAAACAAATTTGATCCATATGCACAGGTCTACAACAGATTAATTGCATTAAAAAATATTGGTCACAATATTGAAAAAGTAGAACTAATAGTGTTAGGAGGTACATGGTCCTTCTATCCAGAAGAGTATCAACTATTCTTCATCAATGAGTGTTTTAAAGCTATGAATGATATGAAAGAAGAAAGCTTTAACCTTATCAAACCAAAAGAGGGTTACTTTGAACAAACTTCTTGGAATGAACTTACAAAAGAGCAAGAGAAAAATGAGAATGCATACTGTAGAAATGTAGGCCTTGTTTTAGAAACTAGACCTGATTACATAACTAAAGAAGAGGTAATTAAAATGAGGAGGTTTGGATGTACAAAAGTACAATTAGGAATACAGAGTATGTCTAATAGTATCTTAAGAAAGAATAATATAGGGAGAGATAGTAATGATGTAATAGAAGCTTTTAAACTCCTTAGATTTGCTGGCTTTAAAATACATGGACATTGGATGCCTAATCTTTACGGCTCTACACTAAAAAAAGACATCTCTGATTACAAAAAACTTTGGTCTAAAAAATTATCTCCTGATGAATTAAAAATATATCCAACCTCAATCATTCCAAACACAAAACTTTTTTCATTGTACAAAAAAGGCTTATATGAACCGTATGATGATTCTGAATTACAGTATGTTCTTAAAACTATCCTACCTACAACACCTAGATACTGTAGATTAACCAGAATTATTAGAGATATCCCCTCTCATGAGATAACTGCAGGAAACAAAAAAACAAACTTAAGACAATTAATAGAAGACCAATTAAAAGAAGAAGGAATTACCCTTCAAGATATACGAAGTAGAGAAATAAAGGGGGAGAAAATTACTAGAGAGGATATTGAGATGGAGAAGATTGAGTATATTACTACTGTAGGAAAAGAAGTTTTCCTTTCTTACAAAACAAAAAAAGATGATAGGCTTTGTGCTTTTTTGAGATTGTATCTACCTAGTAAAAAATATCTTAAGAATCACTTTATTGAAGAACTTAATACAAGCGCTATTATACGAGAAGTTCATGTATATGGAAAAGTTCTTGGACTAGAGGATGAGAGTACTGGAGAATCTCAACATTTAGGATTAGGTAAGGAGTTGATAACAGAGGCAGAGAGGATATCAAAAGAGAAAGGGTTTAAAAAGATATCCGTAATATCTGCTATTGGTACAAGAGAGTATTACAGGAAAAGAGGATATGAGCTCATTGATTTGTATATGACGAAGGACATTTAAATCTCTCCCCTCTATAGGTTAGCGGGATGGGTGTACAGGGTCTCGAACCCTGAACCTAGCGGTTAAGAGCCGCTTGCTCTACCAATTGAGCTATACACCCATAACAACAGTGATAATACCAAAGAGTTAGAGTTCTTTCAATGGCTCCATCAGTTCTTCTACCTCAGTACTATCCTCTAACCTCCTAATTAATATCCTGTTAGTTAAAATATCTCCTCTCTCTTTCTTTACCTCTATACCCATAACTTCCTCTTCATTAACAAGCCTAAGATTAGAATTCAAAACTCCCAAAACATATATTCCCTTCTCTACTGCAAACCTATACCTACCTAACCTATCTGTCACCCTAGTAGCAATTAACTTGCCTGTACTCACATCAGTAAGGGAAACCATTGCTCCTTCCACAATCTCTTCTTCCTCATCTAGTACAACCCCATACCTATCCTTTCTATTAAACAAATTAAGAAACAAAATTATCCCAGCAAATATGTATGTCACTATTATTAAATAGTTCCACCAAACATTTGCAACTTGAAGAACATATATACTTAAAAGGAAACCTACTACAAAAAGTAGAAAGTGGAAGAATTTCCATACCCCTTTAGTTCTAGACAGAAACCTCCCAACAGACCTCTCAAATTTATTTAAATCTCTCTCATCAATTGGAATTGCAAAATTAGGAATCACACCCTCCTTAATCTCAAACTCTCTCCCATGATATATATTTTCTAAAGGAAAATCTGTTCTGCCTACTACTACTTTAGAAGGAAAAGTATAGTACCTTGATACAACATCCATTCTGTAAGAACCCTCTTTTAAATTAGGCAGTAGGTAATACCCATTCCTATCAGTCATATCCCACCACAGAATATTATTCTCTAAATCAAACAAACGAACCAAAGCTTGAGATACAGGCTCCTTTGTAAATGAATCATACACATATCCTCCTGTTTTAGTTATCCTTCTAATACCAAAGAGTGTCTGAAGAGATAGTATCAACTGAACTATTAAGTATGGGAAATATCCAAATACCAAAAGCAGTGTAGCCAAACTAAACGAAATATTAATTAATGACATAGAAAGAGAAAGATCTTGCAAAGTTTCAGGCTTTATACTTTCTACAATTATGTCAAAAGAATCATCCAAGCTTCTCATAGGTCTTCTTATCTTAAATGGGATTTTTAACAACGCATTACAATTCCTACTAACATTACCTACTAAATCAACTGCTTCTATACAAAAGCCATACTCTTTGTACAAATAGATTAGATTAAATCTCTCCAAATCACTTAATTTAATAGATACTGTTAAAAAGTCTCCATCTACAACCATTGTATGCCTACAATTAAGCTTCTGTCCTTTCCTATCCAAGCACCAAAAAATCATTTTACTAACCCCTATATTATCTGTAATTCTGTACTGTATATTTACAACAAAATTAGAATTCCACTCCTCTGTAGTATCTCCATCCATCTCTGTAATATTTATAAGCTCTATTAACGGAGGTTGAGAATCTTGAACAGAAAAAACAATATTAGACCACTTACTCTCTCCTCCATATGAGTTTCTGGCCTTTACTCTATAGAAGTACATACGCTCATTTTCTAAGTTATCAAACTGGTATGACCTATCATCAATCCAACCGCTAGAGTACAGAACTGATTCAAAAGAGGGAGTTAAACTTACCTCTACATAGTACTCATACACCCATATCCCTGACATATTCCACATAACATTACAGCTATCTCCTCTTGTATATTGAGGAAGCTCTAACATAGTAGGAGCAGGAACTGGAGTCACATAGAGAGCTTTACACTCCTTTATATCTATAACCATACTCTCAGTAATATCTCTAGCACATATCATATATGTACCTGGAATAGTTGAAGTTACAAAACCAACTGTACTACCATTGGAATCTGTAACGGTAGTGGGTTGTATAATAGATATTCCTGTAGAATCTCCCTCTACATACAACTGAATCATTCTACCTGGCTTAGGACTCCCTCCAGGATTAAGCGTAGTAACTATTACTGCTGATGGTTGCAATACTTCTACTGTTGGAGGGTTTAGTAGTATTTGCGAATGTAAATCTACATTTATCGAGGCTTGTATATTAACATTAAGCTGATCAGTAACAAAATCTCCAAACTGAGCAAAAATATTAAAAGGAAAGAGAAATAGAAATACAGAAATTAGAATTATTCTTTTTAAGGCAGTTTTTATTTGCATTATATTTCTTCTACTATTCTCTTAATATAGTTATCTATTATTTCTGTCAAAACGGAAGATCCATATGGATCCTTCCCTAAAGGTTTACTATTGCTATTACTGTAGCAATTTTTACACACTAGTGCAAAGTTTTTACTATCTATATACTGAATATCCTTCTTACTTCCACAATAAATACAGGAGGAAAAATCGTTTAGAAATCCCATCTCTTTAAGAAACTTTATTCTCAGCTTATTCATAGATCTACTATCTAAATTCAATGCTAAAGCTCTTTGTAAAGCATCAAAAAGATTAGGATATGGATCATACTCCTGTAAAAATTTGTTTAACAGAAAGAGAATCCTTTTTGCATTATTCATATCTAAATTATCTATATCCAAACTTGCTACAGACTCTGATTCTGTAAGTAAAGGCATACCTTTCCCTTCATAGAAAGATATTTTACTAGTATACAAAGTCTGTATATTTCCCCTATTCTTACTATTTATTTTCCTAATACCTCTAGCAAAAAGAGTAAACTTACCTAACTCTCTCCCAAAAACAGTTACAATCCTATCTGCTTCTGAATAGTTTATAGATTTTATTACTACCACTGTATCCTTACTCATAGGCTCCCTTTCTTGTTAAAACTACATATGGTGTTCTCAGTAATATCTTTAAATCTAGTAGGAAAGAATAATTGGTAGAGTACTCTGAATCCATTTTCAACCTATCCGAAAACGTTATCTCATTACGCCCTGATACTTGCCATATTCCTGTAATACCAGGTTTAACAGAGAAAATCTTTTTTAAATATTTCTTGTCTCCTGGATATTTTTTAAAATGTCTTTCTAACTCATCCTTGTATGGAGGCCTTGGTCCTACTATAGACATATCACCCTTTAGAACATTAAATATTTGAGGTAGTTCATCTAAATCAGTTTTTCGAAGAAACTTTCCCACTTTAGTAATTCTAATATCTTCATCTATTCTCAACTTGTTACCATTCTTTTCCCACTTTCTTTTTAATTCAGCATACTCCTCATTTTCTAAAATATCTCTATGTGCATTAGGAATCATAGTCCTAAACTTAGCCATCTGGAACTCTTTCTCATCTTTTCCTAATCTAACAGGATCTTTTACAAATATCTCTCCACCATCGGTTAATTTTATTAGAATACAGATTACTAAAAGCAAAGGGGAAAATATCACAATTAGCAATATTGAAAAAAGGAGATCAAAAATCCTTTTACTTTTGCTGTATAGCGTCTTTGACATAGTTCTGCAGTTTATATACAAATATTTCAGATGCAAAATTATCTGCCTGTTTCCTGCAGTTATCTGGGTCAAACTCTTCTGATTTGAAATTCTTCAAAATCTTAGATAGCTCTTTAACACTGTATTTATCAAAAAAGATTCCTGTTTTAGGATTCTCTTCAGATACCGTTTCTTGTACTCCTCCCTGTCTAAATGCAATGACTGGAGTACCTGAGGCATTTGCCTCTACAGGAACAATACCAAAATCCTCATCCCTGACTGGAAAGATTAAAGCTTTTGTCCTTGCCAGCAGGTTGAATTTCTCTTCATCTGTTACATAGCCTAAAAACCTAATTAAACCTTTTGCATTTAATTTCCTAACTAACTCCTTCATGTTTTCAAAATCTCCTCCCATTCCTGCTATCTTAAGAGGTACCTTTGCTTTAACACATGCCTTTATCGCTAACTCTACTCCTTTGTATGTTTCAACCCTACCTAAATACAAGAACCAGTTTTCCTTCCTGTTCATTTTCTTTTCTTTACGTATTCTTTTTACTTCTACCGGAGGATATATTACATCTGCATCCACATCGTAATATTTTTTAACTCTTTTTTTAACTACATGAGAGATAGCAGCTATTCTGTCACACTCCCGAGCAGCTTTTCTGTCTGCTTTCCTTAACATCTTCTCAATTACAGTCCTAGAAAAGAAATCGTATACTTTGAAAAGAAACCTATCAAACCCTTCTAGTTGATCTGCACTCTTTAATGTTCTACTCTCTTTCTGCCAAATGAATTTGGGAGGAGACATACATATATTTATGTGAGGTATGTTCTTAGGTCTAGCAAACTTAGAGAAAGCTATTGATAGGGATACTACAGCATCATACCCTTTAAACTTAAAATGTCTGTATGCTAACGGTTGAAAAAGAAGATAGAGATGTCTTAGTTTATCTCTACCTAGCAAATGTTGCATAAAAGAGTGATTTATTTTCACATTAGGAAGAAACTCTTTTACAAACTCTTCATTGTAATATGCAGTAAAAAGTTCACAGTTTGGGAATGCATCCAGTATATATTTTAGATGTATCTCTGCTCCTCCATGTTTAAAAAGAGGTTCACTTACAACTGCTATCTTGAGGTTATCTGTCTTCTCTTTCTTGTTCTTTCTCATATACTTTGTTTAAGTACTGTTCTAAATTATTTATGAACTTCCTCTCTGAAAAAAGTTGTGCATGTTTCTTTATTAATTGCCTATTATATCTTGTTTTATGGAAATTAATAAGGGAAGATGTAAGTTCTTCTTGAGTAGTAAAAAACTCTCCTGTTAGACCCTCTTTTACAGTTTCAAGTAATCCTCCATCTTTGAAACCTAGTACAGGGGTTCCTGATGCCATAGCTTCTACTGGTACTAGTCCAAAATCTTCCAATGCACAGAAGAGTAAAACATCCGAGAGAGCATACATAGTTTTAACTTCCATATCATCTTTTACAAAGCCGAGGAATCTAATACTCTCATCTTTCCCTGCTACCTTTTCTAAATACCTCCTATCTGGACCCTCTCCCACTATAATTAATTGTTTCTTTGCTTTTTTACATGCATTTATTGCCCAATCTACTCTTTTGTGGTCATAGAGTCTGGAGACTACTAGTACAAAGTTTTTAGGAAGATTATATTTTTTAATTACTCTTCTTTTCTCTTTTTCTGATGAATCTAAAAAGTATTTTTCTTCTACTCCAGGATAGAGTACTGTTGCTTTTTTCTTGTATGTTTTCCAAATTTTCCTAGCTATATACTTTGAATTTGCTGTCCAGTAATCTACCCTTCTAGATATTGTCCAATCCCATACCCTCATGTATGTGTTTAAAACTACAGAGATGGGTCTGTACAAAGCTCTTAATCTAGAAGCTCTTACATTTAACTCCTTGTCCCAAAGACTTCTTGGAGGGGTCATAACCATAGCTATGTGTGGTTGGTCTAGACCTGTAATGACTCCTTTAGCTGGTCCAGCAGAGATACTAATTACAAGGTCATAGCCCCTTAGATCAAAATTTTCATATGCAAATGGAGTTAATACTTTAAGGTGTCTGAAAAAGTGTTTAGGAAGAACGTTTGATATTTTTTGTACAAAGCTTGTATGGATTATCCTACCTTCTAGTTCTGGATATTTCTCCCTATTAAACACTACAGTAAATATCTCAGCATGAGGAAGAAGTTTTAATATGGAGTACATCTCCCTATCAGCTCCTCCAAAAGAGCTCATTTGGTCAGCTACAATAGCTACTTTAGGAAATCTCTCTTGTAAATAGTTCATTAATGATTATAACGTAGGAATCTCCCCGTCATCAAATCCAAAATCCTCAGCACTAATATTTTCATCCTCTTCTTCATCCAACTGCTCTAAGGCTTTAGTTAAATCATCATCTACACTAACAGAAACTTTTTTCTCTGAAGTCTCGTCTTCTCCGGGGAAAATAACATCTAACGCTCCTTCCTCTTTATCATCGTAAGGATCTATACCATCATCATCTACTTCATTCTCCGCTCCCATTAGGATGATATTAGGCTGTTCCTCTTCAATATCTATTTCTTCTTCTGATACTTTACCTCCATTCTCTATTCTTTTCTCCATTCTCTTAAGAAATCTTTCTGCATCATCCCCAAACTTCTCAACTACATCTATTACTCTCATTGGCTCTCCACATTCGGGGCAGTAATGAATATGGTCTATTTCCTCTCCACAATGAGCACAGGAGAGAAAAATAACATGTACACTTTTTCTCGTAGTTACTAATTGATCTTTTTTGTTTTTGCTCTTTTTTGGCATAGTAAGAAGTATATTATCCGTTTCTTTAGAATAGTATAGGGACTATAGTGTGTCAATAATCCCATAGAAAAAGAATTTATTCGTATTTAGGATAACAACATTTCTTGTATTTTTTACCACTACCGCAAGGACAAGGGTCGTTACGTCCAACTTTCTTGTTCCTTTTTATAGTTTTTTGCTTAACTGTTTGACCAGGTCTACTATCTTTGTCCTTCTGAATTTTAACAGCTCTCTGCTCTTCCTGTTTAACTACTCTTACTTTGAAAAACCTTGTTACAACAAAGTCATCTACCTTTCCAAGCATCTCATCAAACATTTTAAACCCTTCATTTTTGTACTCTACTAGAGGGTCTCTCTGTGCCAAGTTTCTCAGTGATATACCCTCTCGAAGATCTGTCATAGTATCTAAATGTTCCATCCAAAATCTATCAAAAGATTGTAAAATCAAGTATTTAGAGAGCTGTTGCATAGGTTCCAAACCTATGGAATATATATGAATGATAAAAGAGGTAAGTATTAACTTTTTAAGAAATTGCACCCTCTTAACTTCATCATCTAGCTTGTAAAGGTGCCTAAACATCTCTACAGTGGATTTAAAACCTAACTCTTTACTAGAGAGATCTACTAATTCCTGTGTTAGGAGAGTAATAATCTGTAGATACAGCTTTCTTTCCTCCACATTATCTATCTTCATATCATCCTGAAGCTGCGCAGCTACAAGGTAGTCAATATGCTCTAAAACCTTTTTTAATATCCACTTATCCAAAGGAGAGAAAGGATAGGAAAGAGATTCAAATTCCTCTATCTTCCATGTATCCTCTCTAGCTAAAGAGAAAGCATCCAAATCATCCTGTACTCTCTCTACATCTATTTTTTCTAATAGTTTTAACTCCTTCTTTAAATCTAATTTCGATTTTGGAATCCTCTTTATTCTCTCTGCTTCCAGTATTTTTCTCCTTAATGTATATATTATTTCCCTCTGCTGGTTTAACACATCATCATAATCTACTAATCTTTTCC
>ERZ795058.4397-NODE-4397-length-13735-cov-18.302412_pt1 | contig 13735 bp, 8 predicted proteins | sample MGYA00375142_ERZ795058 | MGnify/ENA primary metagenome ERZ795058 (study PRJEB30187, sample SAMN05720210) | activated sludge metagenome | isolation source: anaerobic digester from wastewater treatment plant | place: Japan | collected 2015-04-20 ...
CGCCAATACCATCGGCAATGTATGGGTGGATCTGACCCGTTCGCTTATTTACATTCTGTCGCCCCTTTCCCTGGTTACGGCGTTGTTCCTCGTTTCCCAGGGGGTCGCGCAAACACTGCACAGCCCGGTAAAGGTTCAGCTTCTGGATGCGATACCATGATTCTGTTACAATACGGTTGAGGTATTAAGGACATTATCATTTTGAGAACGGCAAAGACATGGAAGCGAAAAGACCGGACCCCGATGAACTCCTGGACAGGGCGCTAACCGAAGAAAAGCGTCAACGCCAGGGTCAACTCAAGATTTTTTTCGGCGCCGCTCCGGGAGTGGGCAAAACCTATGCGATGATCGCGGCCGCGCGGCAGCGGCGGGAAGAAGGCCTCGACATCGCCGTCGGGATTGTCGAGACCCACGGCCGCCGGGAAACGGAAGCCCTCCTCGACGGTCTGGAAATCCTGACGCGCCGGACAATTGCTTATCGCGGCCGGGAAATAGAGGAATTCGACCTCGACGGGGCGTTAAGCCGCAATCCGGCACTGATCATCGTCGATGAGCTGGCCCATACGAATGCCCCCGGGGCCCGTCACAAGAAGCGGTGGCAGGATGTCCAGGAGCTCCTCGATGCCGGCATCTCCGTTTATACCACCGTCAATGTCCAGCATCTGGAGAGCCTGAACGACATTGTCCGCCAGATCACCGGCGTCATCGTCCGGGAGACCATGCCCGACTCGTTTCTGGACCGGGCCGATGAAATCGAGCTCATCGATCTGCCGCCCGACGATCTCATCCAGCGCTTGCAGGAAGGCAAGGTCTATCTGCCCGAACAGGCGGAACAGGCCCGGGAGAACTTTTTTCGCAAGGGCAATCTGATTGCTTTGCGGGAGCTGGCGTTGCGGCGCACCGCCGAGCGGGTGGACGACCAGATGGAAAGCTACCGGCGCGATCGGGGCGTCCGGGAGATCTGGCCGGCCGCGGAAAGGATTCTGGTCTGTATCGGCACGAACCCCCGCTCCATCCGGCTGATCCGTGCCGCCCGCCGGATGGCGGCGGTGCTCCGGGCGGAATGGATGGCCGTGCATGTAGAGGCCCCGTCCCATGTCAAGCCGTCCGCGGAGGACAAGCGGCGGCTGGCGGAGCATATGCGGCTGGCGGAAAGCCTGGGGGCGCAAATCGTGACCCTGGCGGGGCACAAGGCCAGCGAGGAGATCCTCAACTATGCCCGCCAACGCATGGAGCAGATGTTGACCAATCTCCTGGAAAACGCCCTGCGGCACACACCCCCCGGCACCCCCATTGAAATCGCCGCCGAAGCGCAGCAGGGGGCGGTCAGTATCGAAATTGCCGACCGGGGTCCCGGCATTTCGCTCCATGAAGAAGAGGCGATTTTCAGCAAATTTACCCGGGGGGCCCGGACGCTCATGGGCGCCGGCATCGGCCTCTCCATCTGCCGCGCCATCGTGGAGGCGCACGGCGGACGCATCTGGCGAAAACAGGCCGGACGGCGGCGCCGTTTTTAAATTTGTTCTTCCCAGCGAGGGAGCGCCGCCGGCCATGATCCCGGAGAAGGAGTTGCCATGACGAAAAATACGGGGACCGTTCTTTTGGTGGAAGATGAAAGACAGATGCGGCGGTTCCTCAGGTTGACCCTTCAGAGTGAAGGCTATGCCGTGATCGAAGCAGAGACCGCCGCCGAGGGGCTTTCCCAGGCCGCCATGAGGAATCCCGACATTATCCTTCTCGATCTGGGACTTCCGGATATGGACGGTTTGGAGGTAATCGCCAAACTGAGGGAATGGACCGCCCTGCCCGTTATCGTCATCTCGGCGCGGGACCAGTAAGGGGATAAAATCAAGGCCCTCGACAACGGCGCGGACGACTACTTGACGAAGCCTTTCGGCGCCGGGGAACTGCTGGCCAGAATCCGCGTCTCCCTCCGGCACGCGGCGTTAAAAGGCGCGGAACCGGGCGAGGCGATTTTTGCCGCCGAAGACCTGAAGATCGATTTCCTCAAGAGACAAGTTTATCGCGGCAATCGGGAGCTTCATCTCACCCCCATCGAGTACCGGCTGTTGACCGTCCTGGTCGGAAATGCCGGCCGGGTCATGACCCACCGGCAACTCCTTAAAGAAGTCTGGGGGCCGCCCTATATCGAGCAGACCCATTACCTGCGTGTTTTCATGAACCAACTGCGAAAGAAAATCGAGGCCGATTCCACCCGCCCCCGCTTCCTGCTGAACGAACCCGGCATCGGTTACCGCTTCCAAGGGGATATTAATTGACAAACTAAGGAGGCAAGGGGGAAACATTCAGCGCCGTTCAACGGTCGGGGTTTTCTTTCTCCAGGATCTCCCGGATCTTTTGGGAGAGGACCTCGGGGCGGAAGGGCTTCTGGAGAAAACCGTCACAGCCGCGTTCCAGAATCTGCCTGGCCTGGCCATCGATGCTGTACCCGCTGGAGAGGAGTACCGGAACTCCCGGAACGATCTCCCGCAGTCGGTCGAAGGTCTCTCCCCCCGACATCCCCGGCATGATCATGTCCAAAATCACCAAATCGACCGTCTGCCCCCTGTCCCGACAAAAAGCCACCGCCTCCTCGCCGGTGCCCACGCCATATACACGGTAACCCATTGATTCCAAGAGACCGCGACCCACCTCCAGGATAATCTCCTCATCATCCACCAGCAGTATCGTCTCCGTACCACGGCTTAGCGCCGCCCCCGACTGCTCCTCGCCCTCAAATTCCTTATCCGAAGCGGGAAGATAGATCGTGAACTTAGCCCCCCGACCAGGTTCACTGTCCACCTGGACCATTCCCCCGTGTCCCTTCACTATCCCATACACGGACGCCAACCCCAGACCCGTTCCTCGTCCCATCCCCCGGGTTGTAAAAAAGGGATCGAATATCCTCTGCCGGGTCTTCTCGTCCATTCCCACTCCCGTGTCGGCAACGGATAGGCGCACATACCGCCCCGGACACAAAGCGAGGGTCGTCCCGAAGGCCTCATCGAGATCCACGTTCGCCGTCTCCAAAAAGATGTACCCACCCCCCGGCATCGCCTGCCAGGCATTGACAAATAGATTCAACAACACCTGCTCCATCTGTCCCCGGTCCACCTCCACCCTCCAGAGACCCTCACCATACTGTTCATGCAAACGGAGCTCCTTCCGGGTACGCCCGAACATCGCCGCCCCCTTCGTCAGCAATTCGTTGAGGTCCGTCACCTTCACCTCATAACGACCTCCCCGGGCAAATCCCAGCAACTGCCGCGTCAATTCCGCCCCGCTGGCCACCTGCCTCTCAATGGCCTGCAAACGCTCGCAATGGGGATGACCCGGCGGCAAATCCAAAAGCATCAACGACGCATACCCCTGGATCCCCATCAAGAGATTGTTGAAATCATGCGCTATTCCCCCCGCCAGCGTCCCTATCGACTCCATCTTCTCCGCCCGCAACAGCCGTTCCTCCAGCCTCCGCCGCTCCTCCTCCGCCTTTTTCCGGGCCGTTATATTCCGGGTGCTGCCCTGGATACCCACAACCTCTCCCCGTTCATCGTAGAGCCAGGAAACGGAAACCTCGACATCGAGAAGAGAACCGTCTTTTGTATTCTGCCGCAATTCCAGGATACGTCGTTCGGCCCGCTCGGCCCGCGGTTTCAACAGTTCCTGAGCAAGGAGATCGAGGACCCAGGGCAGATCTTCCGCGCACATGTAGGTTACGATGGTCATGGCCATGGCCTCTTCGACGCTATAACCCGCATGCATGGTGACGGAGGGGCTGACAAAGGTGAAGCGGCCGTCCAGGGACATGGTCCAGATCACGTCCGTGGAATTCTCCGTAATGAGTCGATATTTCTCTTCGCTCTCCCGCATCTCCCTCTCCGCCTGTTTCCGGGCGGTGATGTCTTCCATGATGCCCAAGGCGCCCATAATGGCGCCCGCGGCATCACGGAGGGGGGAAGTGTAGATGTTGATGTCGATCAAGGAACCGTCGCTTCTCTGCCGGCGCAGCTCCCGGGAATAGGCTTCCCCAACCAGCACCCGCTGGAAATCGGTCCGGTATTCCTCAATCTTGTCTTGAGGGATGATGGGATTGAAACGACCGAGGACATCCTGCTCATCCCATCCGAAAATGCGTTTGGCCGCGGGACTCCAGGAAATCACCTCCCCTTCCCGATTCAGGGCCATGATCGCCAGGGGAGAGGCGAGAATAATCGCCTTCAACGTCTCACCGGTTTCCCGCAGCGACTCCTCTATTTGCTTACGTTCCGTAATATCGGTAAAAAAGCCGACCTTACATTCCCTGCCGTCCAAAACGTTCGTGGTCGTACTGATATCGGCATAAAATACAGTCCCGTCCTTATGGAGGCAGGGGATGTTCCGGGCCCAAATCTTTTCCCCCCGGGCCTGGGCATCGAATTCGGCCAAGACATGGGCCAGGGTCTCCTTGGGGTGAATATCCATCACCGACAAGGCCGGGATCTCTCCTTCAGTGAATCCGAACATCCGGCATAGAGCCGGATTGGCGTAGAGAAATCGCCTATTCGGCAATTCCGCCACAAGGATGCCTTCGGCAGCGCCGTTGAACAGCTTTTTGAACCTGGATTCCGTCTCTTGAAGGTTTTTGTATGCCTTGTCGCGTTCCGACTCCGAGTTCTCCAACTCCCGGATTCTTTCCTTCAACAAGGCATTCTCTTGGAGGATTTCCTGAAACGTCCCATAGGAATCGCCCATAGGCAATTGCCCCATAATTATTAGTAGTAATTAAGCATGTACAGATAATTATATATTGTTATTTTAATATATTATCCTCACACTATCGCATAGCCTCTTCTCTGTCAAATGAAAAAAACCGGCGGTCCCCGTGCTCCCTTCGACTCAGTCAACCCGGTATGGTTATCTGCTCCGAAAACGTGAGGATAATCCATCCCCCGGGTTAAGCACGGCTGATTCCTAAAAATCATGGCTAAACAACCTCGGGGGTTCGGTTATTTCCGGGACGATCGTCGTCGCTGTGTAGAGGGGAGAGAAAGGGATATGGGGGCCGAGGCGGCATTTCCGTCCTCGCCGCGGTCCCCGTTTCCATGAAAAGAGGAGATAGTTTAACGCTTTTTATGCCGGGTCTTTCATCCCCGCTTGTTGCTTCTTCTCCAGATGTTCTGCGCCTCCGCGGCCTTGATGAGCTCCTCGCGGGTATCGGGATGAGAAATATTGATCAGCCCTTCGGCCCGCTGCCACGTATTCATGCCCTTGACATTGAACTTTCCATATTCCGTCACGAAGATATGGGCGATGGTCCGGGAAACGGTGACGATTCCTCCCGGGGGCAGGAAGGGCACGATCCGCGATTTGATATTGCCGTCCTTGTCCTTGTAACTCGAGGGCAGGCAGACAAAAGACTTGCCGCCCTTTGATTCGTAGCCGGAGAGGACAAAATCGAGTTGTCCCCCCGTCCCGGTTATCTGGCGGAACCCCGAGGATTCGGAACAGATCTGACCGTACAGATCCACCTCAATGGCGTTGTTGATGGTGACGAGATTGTCGTTGGCGGCGGCGATGGCCGGCTTGTTCGTATAATTCACCGGATAAGTGGCGCAGCGGGGGTTGTCGTCGATGAAGTCATAAAGGAGCTGCGTCCCGAGGGCAAAGGTATAGACGATCTTGTACGGATCGATGTTCTTCCGGCAGCCCGTGAGCTTGCCCGCTTCGAACATGTGAACGTAGGCATCGACGAGCATCTCCGTATGGCAACCGAGATTCTTCAGGTCCGATTCGGCAATCGTCTTTCCCACGGCGTTGGGCATGCCGCCGATCCCGAGTTGGATGCAACTGCCATCGACCATTTCCGAAACGATGAATTCCGCCACCTTCTTGTCGATATCCGTGCAGGGCGGCGAGGGGAGCTGGGTCAGGGGAGGGTTTTCCCCTTCGACGATATAATCGACCTCGCTGATATGAACGGCCTCTTCATAACCCCCCAGACAGCGGGGCATCTTTTCGTTAACCTCGACAATGACCTTTTTGGCCCGTTCACAGAGGGCCTTGGAATGGGAGCACTGGGGACCGAAATTGAAGAAGCCGTGTTTGTCGATAGGGCAAACCTGGAGCATGAAGACGTCCAGATCGTCCATATCTTCACGGACATAACGAGGAACTTCGGAATATTTGACGGGCGTGTAATATACGGGAATTCCCTTGTCGGCAAACTTCCGGTCGGCCCCGGAGAAATGCCAGCTTACCCACGTAAATGATTCCCCCTTCGGATCGGCGACCACGACCTCGGGAAGATAGGCGGTTACGCAACTGCGGACCTTGACGTCCCTCAACTCCCCTTTCCGTTTGGCCAAAGCCTTGTCACAGGCCCGCACCATACCCAGGAAAGAACCGTACTCGACCCAGTCGCCGTTCTTGACAATCCCTGCCGCCCCTTCGGGGGTAACCAGTTTCCGCTTGTACTCATCCATTAAACTCATTCCAACCCGCCTCCAAATAAATAATAATGTTTTTATCTAAACCATTTCCAGGACCACGTCCGTGGCGACATCGCCGCCGCAGGTGGCAAGGCCCAAGGTCCTGCCCTTTTCTTCACGGCGGGGAGCAGCGCGATGATGTTCCTTGTCATCCCAGCCACAGTTGTTTTAGTAGGGAGTGGGATCGGGGTGGCAGCAGACAGCACCCCGGTCCCGGAGGGAAATACTCGTGTAAGGAGGAGCCGAGATGTTGGCGTCTATCCCGAATCGATACCTTGCTCGCCCAACGACTGCGTCTCCCCGTCGCCTCCCTCCCTGACGCGGGCGAAACTTACCCCTTTGGCGGCAATTTAGGGGAATGCCGACTGATAAGTGTTTGTCATGTAAAGGAAATTTAAAATACGGTCAATGAAATAAGATTAAATATTGAATATAAACATATAGCTTATATTAGATGAGGGAACGGAGGTAAGTTCGGAGGTTCATCTTCTCCCTGTTCAGGCCGAGCTTCTTGCGGATATGATTCCGATGCAGGGAAACGGCGCCGGGGCAGACACCCAGCAACAAGGCGATGTCTTTCGTCGTCTTGCCGTCCTTGACCATGTTGGCGACTTCGAGTTCCTTGGGAGTCAGACGGAGATGACGCGAGGAGAGGCGCTGGGCGAAGGGCGAAACGATGTTCTGCAGATTCGTTTCCAACACCTGGACAAAGGAGCGTTCCCTTTCGCCAAGACGACTTTGTTTCAGTCTCTCCAGATAGGGCAGCACCAGGGTCTGGACATTGGAGAGGACCTTGTCCTCCATCTCCGTGCGGTCCTCCTCCCGCTGTTTCAGAAGGACCTTCAGGGCGGTGTTCACCTCCTGAAGATTCCGGGACTTCATCTGGATGTCCTTTTCCCTTTTCCGCAGGGCCGCCTCGGCCCGTTTCTGGTCCGTAATGTCCGTTAGGGAAGCCACGCTCTTCTTTGTCCCCGGGATCATGGCAATGGTGTTGAGGATATGATGATGATTCCCTTTTCTGTCCGCCAGGGAAAATTCATAAAGACCGGGCGCCGAGGCCGGGTCCTCCCGTCGGGCCCGGTGATACTTCATCATCCGGGGGAGGTCTTTCGCGGCCACGATTTCCTTCCACTTCCGCTTCCCTTCCCAATAGGATTTCGTTGCCCCGGTGAGGGCCTCGAACTCCGTATTGGCGAGACTGATCGTCATATCCTCTTCGATGATGATCGTCGCCGTGCCGGTGGTCTCGAATATGGTCCGGTAAAGGGCCTCCGATTCCCGGAGCTTAGCCTCCGCCAGTTTGTGCTCCGTGATGTCGGCGAAAGAGGCCACGCTCTTTTTCGTTCCCGGGATCATGCCTACGGTCAGGGCCACGGTGCGGATCCTTCCGCGACTGTCGACAAACCCGAACTCATAGTTTCTCGGCACCGAAGCGGGATCGATACGGCGCTGCCGGTGATACTTAGTCATCCGCTCAAAGTCCTCGGGGACCACAAAGGCCGTCCAACTTTTTTTCCCTTCCCATTCCCGGCGCGGATAGCCCGACATCATGACGAACTGTTCATTCACCAGGGAGATCTTCGTATCCTCCTCGATTATAATCGTGGCCGTACCGGTGTGCTCGAAGATCGCCCGGTAGAGGTTCTCCGACTCCCGAAGGCGGGTTTCCACCGTCTTCAGTTCGGTGATGTCCATGGAATTTCCCAGGATCGCCGGCCGCCCTCCATAGGTGATAGAGGTGACGGTTTCCATTATCCAGCGAACCTGTCCCTGTTTGGTGATGATCCGAAATGTATGAGGAATGCCTTGGACGCCCCGGAGCATCTCCCGGGCGTTCCTTTTCACCAGTTCCTTGTCTTCGGGATGGATGATACCGTCCGATTTCATGCCGATTAGTTCGGACACGGTGTAACCGGCATAGGAGGCGGAATTCTCATTGGCATTGCAGAACTTCCCGTCCTGAACAACATAGATCCCCGCCAGGGATTTCTGGGAAATGGTCCAGTATAATTCCTCACTTTCCTTTAGGGCGCCGACGGCGCGACGATAGAGATCGAGTTCCGTCTCCAAATCCCGGATCCTTTTTAGTTCCTGCTCACAATTTTGACAACCCATGGCGGTATTCCCTTCCTATCCGGCGAAAGTCCCGGCTTCTAATGAACTGTCATGTTTATCCGATAGCCACGAACGATAAAAAATCTTCAAGGGAGATGGCACGGATGTATTTTCATATAAATATTATTGTGCCGTCGTTTGATGCATCCGTGGATTTCTTTCCTCACCCGTCCTATCACGCCTAATATACGCATGATGCAAACATGTCGAGATTTTTCACGGTAAAACCCGTTTTACCTCCCGAATGTTTTATGTCTTTTTCCATTCCGACCACGGGCTGCCCGCGGTGCGATCCAGCCCGTCCGGCGGGGTAAAATTCCTTTGACACCCCTGCCGCCCTGCCTTATACTTTTTTTAAAAAGTCCCGCGAGGAGGCGCCATGTTTAAGCATCTGTTCACCCCGTTCCAGATCGGAAAGATGGAGCTGCGGAACCGGATCGTCATGCTGCCCATGACCACCGGCTACGGCGAGGCCGATGAAACCGTCGGCGACCGTTTCATCGCTTTCTTCGCCGCCCGGGCCAAAGGGGGGGCCGGCCTGATCGTCGTCCCCTTTTCCCCCGTTGCCGCCGGTTCGCCGGCGGAACCGGGGCTCTTCACCGACCGTTTTCTGCCCGGGGTGCGGCGGTTGACGGCGGCCATCCGGGCGCACGGGGCGAAATCCTCCTGCCAGCTCATCACCTCGTATCATGTCATCCTGGGAAACGGCGCCCCCGAAGCTGTGGGCCCTTCCCCCGTCATGAACCAGGTCCTGCGCCGCACGCCTCGGGCCTTGACCGTCGCGGAAATAAAATCCATCGTCGCGGCTTACGGGAGCGCCGCCCGCCGGGTCCGGGAGGGGGGATTCGATGCCCTGGAGGTCCTTGTGGGTGGCGGCTACCTCCTGAATCGCTTCCTCTCCCCCCTCGCCAACCTCCGGGAGGATGAATACGGCGGCAGCCTGGAAAACCGGCTGCGGATCGTCCGGGAGGTAGTCGCCGCCATCCGGGCGGCCGTCGGCGAGGATTTCCCCGTGGGGGTCCGCCTGAACCTCGACGAACAGATGCCCGGGGGGCACACCATCGCCGAGTCCATACCGGTCGCCCGGGCACTGGAAAAAGCGGGGGTGAATTTCATCGACTCCTACACGGGCTGGCACGAATCCTCCGTACCCACCGTCGCCCCCTCCGTGCCCAAGGGTGGTTTCGCCCATCTGGCCGGGGCGATCCGCGGCGTCGTGGGCATCCCGGTCATCGCCGCCAACCGGATCAACGATCCGTTCACCGCCGAGAAGATCCTGTCCGCCGGCCAGGCAGACCTCGTCGGCATGGCCCGGGCCCTCCTGGCCGACCCAGAGCTGCCCAACAAGGCCCGGGAGGGAAGAACGGATGAAATCGTCCCCTGCATCGCCTGTTCCCGCTGCCTGGGCGAGATCATGTCCATTTACAAAAGCTGGGGCGACGGGACCAACGCCTTCTGCAGCGTCAATCCCCTGGCGGGCCGGGAGGGAGAGTGCCGTCTGGAACCCGCCGGCAAGTCCAAAAAGGTCTTCGTGGTCGGCGGCGGTCCCGCCGGCCTGGAGGCGGCCCGCGTGGCCGCCTTGCGGGGCCATCGGGTCACCCTCTTCGAGCGGGAGGGGGAGACCGGCGGCTGGCTCCGGGTCGGATGTCTGCCGCCTCACAAGGAGGAGATCGCCGCCCTGGCCGAAAGTCTCACCGTGCGGGCGCAAAAGGCGGGGGTGGAGATCCGTCTCCGTCATGAGGCGGATCCCGGAGCCCTGGCCGCCGCGGAACCTGACGCCCTCGTATTCGCCGCCGGAGCCGCCCCCATGGTCCCCCCCATCCCCGGCATCGACGCCCCTCACGTCGTACCCGCCGAAGAGATCCTGGCCGGCAGGAAGACGGTCCGCGGCGCCGTGATCGTCATCGGCGGCGGCCTTGTCGGCTGCGAGACGGCGGAATTTCTCCTGGACCGGGGCGACGGCGTCGCCGTCACCGTATTGGAGATGCTGGACCGCATGGCGACCACCGTATCCATGACCTACCGGCCCTTTTTCCTGGCGCGGCTGAAGGAAAAGGGCGTCCGCATGGAAACCCGGACCCGGGTGGAGGAAGTCTCCGCCGGCGGCGTGCGGGTGAACCGCGGGGGCGTCACGGAGTTCATCGCCGCCGACTGGGTGATTCTCGCCGCCGGCCTCAAGGCGGACCCGGCGGCGGCGGAGCGTTTTCGGGTAGTGGCCCCGGAGTTCCACACCGTGGGCGACTGCGTCCACCCGCGGATGATCAAGGAGGCGGTGGAGGAGGGTTTCGCCGCCGGCGTGGGGCTCTGAAAAAGGCCCTCTTCCAGCGCCCGCCCCGTGGCGGAGCATTGAACCGACCGGCGGGAACGCGTGCGGGAACCCCGCCGTCAGGGCAAAACACCATCGCATCATGATAGAAGCATTTGTCGAAAACGCCGCCCATTATCTTCAGAGCTCCTCGCTGCTGGCCTATCTGGCGGTGTATGCCGGCGGCGTTCTGGTGAGCTTCACCCCCTGCACCTATCCGGTGGCGCCCCTGACCGTAGCCTTCATCGGGGCCCACAGCAGCGGTTCCAAGCTGAAGGGATTCGTTCTCTCCCTGGTTTACGTCTTCGGCATGGCCCTGACCTACACGGCCATCGGCGCGGCGGCGGCCCTGACGGGGCAACTGTTCGGCCAGATCCAGAGCAATCCCTGGATGTTTTTCCTCATGGCCAATGTCTGCCTGCTCATGGGCTTGTCCATGCTGGACGCCTTTGCCCTGCCCATCCGGACACCCCGGTTTGTCGCCCGGCTGCAGCCCCGGGAAAAGACAAGGGGGGCCGTCGGCGCGCTCCTGGTCGGCGCCGCCTCGGGACTCGTCATGGGACCCTGCACCGCCCCTGTCCTGGCCGTCCTGCTGGGCTTCGCCGCCACCCGACAGAGCGTTCCCTACGCCATGTCGCTGCTGTTTGTCTTCTCCTTCGGCATGGGCACCCTCCTGATTCTTCTCGGCACCTCCGCGGGCGTCCTGGCCAATCTGCCCCGCTCGGGAATGTGGATGACCAGGGTGAACAAAATCTTCGGGTGGCTGATGATCGCCGCAGGGGAGTATTTCCTCCTCCAGGCAGGGATGCTCTGGTGCTGACTCCGGGGCCGGCATGATGGATTTTACGGAAGGCAGGAAAAAACGGAAGGACTGTCGATCCAAGGAGACAAGATGACAAGACTCGCACGCTATTTTTGTGTGGCGGCCGTGATCGTCGCGGCGGCACTGTGTCCGGGCGCCGATGGGTGTTTCGCCCAGGAGCGGGCGCCGCTATTCAGCATCCGGGACATCAACGGCCGGATCTTCAGCATGAACGACCACGGGAGGAAAACCGTCCTCCTCGTCTTCGGAACCACCTGGTGCTCCTCGTGCCGTTCCGAAATCCCTCATTACAAGGAGATATACAACACCTACGCCCCCCGGGGGATAGTGATGGCCGGCATCGATATCCAGGAGTCGCAGGGAAAGGTCGCCCGTTATGCCAATCGCCACAAGCTGCCGTACCGGGTCCTGCTGGATGAAACGGGAGCCGTGGCGGCGGCCTACCGGATCGTCGGGGTCCCCACCATGGTCCTCATCAGCAACGGGGTGGTCGTCACCAGAAATTACCGCCAGGTGGACGGCGCGCTGCGGAAGCTGTTTCCCAAATGACTCTAAACCGCCGGCCCGCCGGGAAAAAGAGATCATCGGACCGGCCCGGGGACCTCACGAAAGCCCGCCGTAGCTAACCGGGGCGACCGGCATAGGCCAAGACGGTCTCCAAGAGCTTGGCCTTCTTGATCGGCTTGGTCAGGTGGTCGTCGCATCCCGCCGCCAGGCTTTTTTCCATGTCGTCCTTCAGGGCATAAGCGGTCAGGGCAATTACAGGGGTGTGCCGGCGGCCCCGTTCCTGTTCCCAGGCCCGGATTCTCCGGGTCGCGGTATAACCGTCCATAACGGGCATCTGCATGTCCATGAACACGAGGTCGTAATCGCCCGCCTGGAATTTTTCCACCGCCTGCGCCCCGTTTTCCGCCATCTCCACCTCATGGGGGGTGTTTTTGAAGTAGGCCGCCATGAGAAAGCGGTTGTCGTCCGAATCGTCCACCAGAAGGATCCGGAGCCGCCGCGGCTCCTCCTCGGGGACGGGCGCCTTCGGAGCCGCCGCCACCGTTCGTTTCTTCAGGGCCCTGGCGATGGCCCGGATCAGGTCGGCGCGCTTCACCGGTTTGATGAGATAATCGTCCAGACCCATGGCCGCCGCCCGCGAGACGTCCGCATCGCGGTTCTCCGAGGTCAGCATGAGAATGGTCGTTCCCGCAGGTTCCGGTTCCTTCCGCATCGCCGCCGCCACTTCCCAGCCGTCCATCTCCGGCATGCGCTGATCCAGGAGGACCAACTGGAACGGATCCCCGCGCCGGCGGGCCTCCCGCACCATCAGCAGAGCCTCCGGGCCGCTCCCGCATTCGGTGACGACGCCCCCCATACGGGCCAGCGTCTCCTTGAGGATCAGCCGGTTGGTGGCGTTGTCATCTACCACGAGGACACGCAGACCGGCGATGTCCGCCTCCGCCTTTTTCGCCGCGTCTTCGGGATGTTCCTGTACTTGAAAGCGGGCCGTAAAATGAAAGATGCTCCCCTTGCCCACCTCGCTTTCCACCCAGATCCGACCACCCATAAGTTCGGCAAGCTGGCGGGAAATGGTCAACCCCAGGCCGGTGCCGCCATAACGCTTGGTGGTGGAAGAATCGGCCTGGGTAAACCGCTCGAAAATACGATCCAGTTTGTCCTGGGGAATGCCGATGCCCGTATCCCGGACGGAAAAATGGAGGATGCAATCCCGCTCCGGCGGGGAGGCTGGGAGCGGCGTTTCCCGATCGACTGCAACCACCACTTCCCCGACCTCGGTAAATTTTACGGCATTGCCAATGAGATTGATCAAGACCTGCTGGAGCCGGGCGGCGTCCCCCAGCAGCTCCGGACAGACATCCGTGGTGATCCGGCAGGCAAGTTCAATGTTTTTCTCATGGGCTCGCATGGACATGATCTCACAGGTCCTTTCCACCACGTCGCCGAGATGGAATGGGGAGGCATCGAGGGTCAGCCGCCCCGCCTCCACCTTGGAAAGATCGAGGATATCATTGATCA
>ERZ795058.4399-NODE-4399-length-13727-cov-3.698508_pt1 | contig 13727 bp, 19 predicted proteins | sample MGYA00375142_ERZ795058 | MGnify/ENA primary metagenome ERZ795058 (study PRJEB30187, sample SAMN05720210) | activated sludge metagenome | isolation source: anaerobic digester from wastewater treatment plant | place: Japan | collected 2015-04-20 ...
ACGACCTCCAGGGGATCACCCTGAACGCCTGGGTGAGCGCGACGGACACGGTAAAGGCCCGCCTTCAAAACGAGACGGGAGGAACAATAGACCTTGCGTCAGGCACGTGGACGATGCTGGCGCGTCGCATTTGATGAGAAGAAAGGAGGACACACATATGAGAAGTGAGTTTACGGGCATGCTGCCCGGCGCCATCGAAAAATTCGAGGCGTTGCATACGGCTCTGGCCACGGCAGGGCTGAATCCACGGATCACGGGCGGGTATGCGGGACATGGCGACGATGACGATCTGAGAACGTGGGGCGTGGTCTGCAATATCACTTGTGATGATATGGATGCGCTTTCAGATGAGGCGGCGAATCTGGGAATTGTGATCCAGGAAGATGGCTCGCTGGCTTATACCAACGGCCTGACGCTTGATGATTTTAAGACTTACCGCGTGCAGGCCGATCTGACGCTGGCGCCGGAACAACAGGAGGTGCTCTAATGCCAAGTGGATATAAGAAAAACTTCAAGAACCACGCTGTCATGATACCCCGGTTTTATGGAACGGACACCGGACTGACCGGCATCCTGTTTGGCGGTTTCCTGGTGGACAAGTACCCTTGTTCCCAGCCGAGCGCCATCAACGAGCAGGGATCGGCCTGGTACGATGTTGCGCATGTCGGCAACGCCGGTAGTGTTCCCGGCATCAGCAGGCCTGGCGTGCCGATCTGGGATTACATCACCTTCCCGCAGGCCATGATCGCCGCCGCCAATAAGGGCAAGGGCTGGCATCTGACGACGGATTTCGAGTGGGGATCGCTGGCGTTTTTGGCCAAAAAGCTCGGTACGCAGCCGCATGGCGGGAACGCTAATACCAACCCACCGTCAGATATAACCTACACTACCGAAACAGCGCAGTTGGACAAGCACTTGAAGGCTGAGTACGCATCGTACAACCGTCCCCTTCCAGGGACCGGCCCCAACACATGGGCGCACAACCATTTGGCCTCCGGCGTGTTTGACTTGCAGGGCCTGGCATGGCAATGGGTCTGCATGTTTATGACTACGAACGGCTATCCACAGATCAGCGCCAATTTCGACCTGAGCTACGAGGGCAGCCCCTTCGGGCGGGGAACGGTTAGCGGGACGAACACCCTGACGTGCGATGGAGCGGGGGTGAACTGGATGAAGAAGTGGAAGACTATCTTACGATATGACGCAGAGGAAGCTGGTTTCACTGTCGGCCATAACTTACAGGGTCTTACCTCCGGCGCGGCAGGCGTTATCACCAAGGTCATTGACCTGGGAGTTACAGGCATCCTGGAAATCCGGCGGACGACCAGTGCGGCCTTTACTGACAACGAGATCATTGCGTCACCATCCACCTCATTGTCCAGCAAAAACATCACTGGCGCTGCGGATAACGGATCGGGACTGATCCGAATCACCTGCAACAGCCACGGCTATTCTACAAACAACAAGGTCAGCATCCTGAGCGTGGGCGGCACGACGGAGGCGAATAACACCGATACCAATCCCTCGTGGACTATCACCGTCATAGACGCTAATACTTTCGACCTCCAGGGATCCACATTCTCTAACGCATATACTTCTGGCGGCACTGTGCGCGTGGTAACCGGGGTCGCGGCAGCCAATGGCACAGAGGTGGGGGAGTTCTCGGTTCAATACCTGGGCTATGACGGGCAGATCGGTAATTTCACTCTGGGTGATACGGTAACTGGGTTGACCTCAGGCGCATCCGGTATCGTGTTCTCTGATAATGATTCCGGGACATACGGCACGCTTGGTCTGATCGGGATAAGCGGCGCATTTCAGAACGATGAGGAGTTGCAGGCGTCGGGGGCTACCAAGGCTTACGCTAACGGCACGCTGTCTTCCTGCCAGGCATACATCGCCGAGGCGTCATCGGGGACGGGGGTCTCCTACACTATCACAGCCAATACCCCCACGACCCTGACCCTGTCCGGAAGCCCTGCCAACGGGACGGCGACGTTCTGGATTCACAAAACAATCGTGCGGGATGTTACCTATGATATGGTATCGGGAAACAAGATTGTCACTCTCAGGGACAGCGATGCCGACCTGAACGCCCTGGCCCTGCCCGCGACATCCAGTAGTGGAGGGTCTGCGACCTACGGGAACGATATTTATTATCACAGCACGTCTGCTTTGCGCGCGGCCTTACGCGGCGGCAGCTTCGGCGACGGTGCCAATGCCGGCGTGTTCGCGTTGATCCTCAATCACGCGCCGTCGTCCTCGTCCTACGGCATCGGGTTCCGCGCCTGCAAAGCCCTGTAATCTGATGATCTGGCACCTGTCTTTACAGGGGCCACGGAGATACGCTATGTCGGATATGGGAAGCCTGGTTCTTTATCAGAAATACTACGACCTAATGATGTATTCCTTCCCCATCGTCAACAGGTTTCCGCGGGATCAGCGGTTCGTTCTGGGACAACAGATCCAGAACCAGATGCTGGAGATCGGCAAGATGATCGTCCACGCCAACAAGCTCAAGCAGAAAAAGGGCAAGCTCTACGAGATCGATGTCGAGCTGGAGAAGCTGCGCCTATTGATCCGCATGGCGAAGGATCTGGGTCTTATGAGTATCAAGAAATACGGCATCCACTGCGAGCGTACCGACGAAATCGGCCGGATGCTTGGCGGCTGGATAAAAAAGGTTGATCCCGGCTATGGCGCCCAATCGGCGCCCGCCGGTCATCAATAGGGGCATGGTTGCAATCGCGCGGCCTTACGCGGCGGCAACTTCAACAACGGTGCCAATGCCGGCGTGTTCGCGTTGAACCTCAACAACGCGCCGTCGAACTCGAACTACAACATCGGGTTCCGCGCCTGCGAAGCAAATGGTTTCATGGCCTGACGGGCGCGCCGTAAAACCCGCGTCCGCTGTGCATAGTTACTTTGGAATCATGACCCTCACCGCAAGGTGGAAAACAAAAAACAGGGTGCGCCCCTGGTAGGCAACGAACGGGGTGCATCCCCCCCTTTTCTCCCGAGGAGCACTTTTGCATGGCCAAGACATTCAAGCATTTATATTCGCAGATATGTGAATTCGACAACATCCACCGGGCCTATCTGAAGGCCAGGCGCGGCAAGCGATACAAGCGGGACATCCTGCGTTTCTCCGCCCGCCTGGAGGAGAGCCTCATCGATGTCCACAACGACCTGTCCTGGAAATCCTACACCCCCGGGCCATACAAGCTGTTCACGATCCATGAGCCAAAGGAGCGGGTCATCGCGGCCCTGCCGTTTCGGGATCGCGTCGTTCACCACGCCCTATGCAATATCATCGAGCCCATCTTCGAGCGGTCCATGATCTACGATTCACACGCCTGCCGCCGCGGCATGGGCGTCCTGACTGGCGTGCTGCGCACGACGAAATTCTTGCGGGCCGCCAGGCGTCGCTGGGGACGTGTCTATTGCCTGAAGATGGACGTCGAAAAATTTTTCCCCAGTATCGACCATGACGTGCTGAAACGCATCATACGCCGCCGCATCGCCTGTCCGGACACGCTTTCCCTCATCGACATGATCATCGACAGCCACACCGCCGGCCGGGGACTGCCCATCGGCAATTTGACCAGCCAGTTGTGGGCTAACGTCTACCTCAATGAGCTGGACCATTTTGTCAAGGAGCGTCTCCGCGTCCGGTACTATATCCGCTATATGGACGACGTGGTGGTATTCGACGGCGACAAGGCGCGTCTCCATGCAGTTCTGGCGGAAGTGCGCGGATTCATGGCCCACGTCTTGCGTCTGCGCCTCAATGGAAAGACCCAAATCTTTCCCGTCGATCAACGCTGCGTCGATTTTTTGGGCTATCGGATCTGGCCGGATTATCGCCTGCCGCGCAAGGCCAATATCCGGCGCAACAAGCGTAAATTCCGGAAGCAATGCCGGCAATACCTCGATGGCTCGGCTCCGCTGGGCGTCATCCTGTGCTCCGTCGCATCCTGGATCGGGCACTGCAAGCATGCGGACACCTGGCGCCTGCGCCGCCGGGTGCTTTCCGGCATGGCGGACGTTGTTACGGGCGGGACGACAACCGGCATTTTGCCGGAGCTGCCGGGCGCGGACGACGATAAATGGGAGGCGGCATGATCTGGCAGCTACTGCGACGATTGATGAACGGCGAGGAGATTCGCCTGGATCGCGGGCAGGTCCAGGCGTTGAAGGCGTTATGCCCCAACGAATTCGGGGCCGCATTCAACCTCAACCAGGAGGGGTTTTCCCGTCTGCCCGATGCGGACGAGGACCTGGACATGATGGTGACGTACCGTCTGCGGGCCTTTGGGGACAACAACCGCAAACGGGCTGTCATGGGCGCCGAATTCCCCGGTCTTGCACAGACGATCAACCCCTACTGCATCAGCACCAACCCGCCCCAGATCGTCGTGGACCGCAAGATGATCCGCTTGCCCGACGGCCAACTAAAGTACGTCGAGGCCGCCCACCAGGAGGGCCACGAGGCCCAGCACGCCAAGCGCGTCATCCTGAGCCGCTGGACCCTCCGCAGCGAGGACCCCGCCACGGACGGCAGCCCGCTTTTGAGCCCGGACGAATACGTCACGGTTTAGCCAGGTCCGCCCCGTTGACAAATGTTGACAAATGAAAAAGGGGTTCCGAGCCGGAACCCTATATTTGGCTGGGAGACGTGGATTCGAACCACGATTCACGGAGTCAGAGTCCTTTTAAGAGCAAATAAAATCAAATGGTTATGAGCGGCCGCGTTGACGGGCCTTCTGGCGGCGCGGCGTTTGTGTTGACAAGCCCCTGTTCATCAGCATTTCATCGACCATATTTGCGGCCCCCATGAGGTGTTTCGCCGCCACGTGGGTATAAAATTCCGTCGTTTCGATGTCCGCGTGCCCCATGAAACCCTGGACGATCCGGGCGTTCATGCCGGCCCCCATGAGGTGGGTCGCGATGGAATGCCGGAACAAATGGGGCGTGACGTGCTTGACCACGCCAGCCTTCTGGCATAGCTTACGCAATGCCGGCCGGATATTGGCGATGGGTTCCCCGGTTTTTGCATTGGCGAACAAATATTCGGTTTCCTTCATTTGCGGCCGGGTGGCGATCAGTTCGTCCAGGGCCTCACGCAGCCTTTTTCCCATGGGCAGGAGCTTGAATGTCCCTCCCTTTTGCCGGACGGAGACCGTGTTATTCTGGCGATCCAGATCGGCCAGGCGGATATGCGTGGCCTCGGCGATCCGCAGGCCCAGGGCATACAGGCACAGGATCAAGGCCCGGTAAAACGGTCCGGCGGCATTGATGATGCGATATATCTCATCTGGCGACAGGACGATGGGGACCGGGCTGTTGTAGGGCAGGGGAGATATATCCGTCACGTTTCCCGTCACTTTTTTCTCCTTGCGACACCAGGTCATGAATCCGGAAAAATATTGCAGCTCCTTGTTTATCGTGCGGTTCGAGACGGGCCGCTTCCCGCCTGCCGACACCCGCGTCCGCGCGTATTCGGCGTGCCGTATCTTCTGGTAGAGGCTGATGTGGGACGGCCCAAGGTCCTGGACCCGGTACTTGCCCAGGATGCGCCCAATGTGGGCGGAATAGCATCGTTGCAGGTCCCGGTATGTGTTGGGGCTGCGGCGGATGCGATACCAGGACAGATAATCGTCCCACAGGTCGGACACGACGGTGGACGCGATCGGCGCGTTCGTCTGGGCCGCCCTGGACCTGACAACGGCCCGCATCTCCTTTTCGATGGCCAGGGCGATCCGCTCATCCGGGATTCCCTCGGGCAGGGCTGTGCGGATGCGCCTGCTATGCCGGCCGTTTTCCATATAGTCGGCGACGTACCGCCGCGCCGACCCGCCGCATGCCGGGCATGGCGCCTCGCCGGACCCTGGCGGGATGCGGCGTCTGCAATCACGGCATGTGATGATCAGGGCCATGGGCGGATGCTTTACCTATTTTCAGTATCATACCATTGCATATGAGGGCATCATTGGTATAGTAAAATCAGGTTGCTCTCGCATATCAATTTCACGGGCCGCCGTCTCACGAAACGCCAGGTTCCGACCCCTCGCGTTCTTTGATCAAATAGTTGATTTCGTTTTGCATTTTATCCATCTTGATTTTCATACCCGATATTTCGTCCTGCTGTTGTTGCAGCAGCACCTTGCAGCTCGACAGTTCGTCCGCCTTATCCACGGCGGCGGATAACTGTTCCAGGTTTTTCATCAGGGCATGGGCGATGTCGGGATGGCGTGACGAGATGATCTTCGTTGTCAGCATCACGGCCCTGGTCGTTTCGTCCATCCCGGGATTGTCTGAAACCGGCTTCGCGGCCTGGGGCTCCACCCTCGGGACCACGGCCGACGGCGCCAGTTTATTGTCCGCGACGATCTCCCGCCAGATCGCCGGATCGATGCCGGCATTCTCCAGGATGTGATGGAAATCGTCAGGGATGCCTCGCGCAATCCAATTAGTGATAATTGATAGGTTTTTTTGCTTCAACCTTTTTTGCAGCGCAGATTTCCATCCGTGTTTGACGGGAATATCAAGTTTTTTTGCAAGGGCTACAAAATTTTTTTCGTGAATGTTATCAGCCATTTACATTTATGCCAAAATATATTTGTTTATGATGAAAAATTTTAGCTTGACAGATCGTTTATTTTGTGTGTAATCAATCACCCAACACGAACTCGGAGAACGTCTCATGAAATCCAATAACGATATCCACGCCCTCCGCAGGGAGGTCAAAACCATGCTCGCGGCCCGCGACCTGGACATACGCGGGAACCGAGGCCCGCTTTGCTCCCGACTGACGGAGCGCATGGGGCGCAACATCAGCATCAGCACGCTCTCCATGGCCCTGAACGGGTACAGGGTGACGGAGCCGTATGGGCAGGTCCTGCATGCCTTGCGGGAACTGCTTGATGGTGAAGATATACACCATCCAAACATCCGCGTAAACAAATAAATTCGCGGCGGATAAGCGGCATCGGCAGCACGGCGGTCAACAAATAACAGGAGGTAGCCCCAGAGGTGATCCAAATGAAATTTGATTTCTCTCGGCCCATACATCCCATCGACGACGAAAAGAAAACCGAACTCATCTCCTTCCGGGCAGGAGGGCGATTCAAGGACGACCTGACGGCCATCGCCCGCGCGAAGGGGGTTGACCTGGCTGTCTTGATCCATGAATACGCCATTGCCGGATTCCTCGAAGACTACAAACGCATCGCCCTGTTCCAACTGAACGGCAAACGGACCGTCCAGGAGCTGTTGAGGCAAGGATGATCATATTTTTTTTGATCTGTCACGTATACATTCGTATACATTGCGCTGCGCTTTGTATACGTAGCAAAATCTAAAGGTTGCGATATGACGGAGAGGGATTTTAACCAGCTTTTGGCGCGGATCGAGGACCAGGAAAGACGTCTGTCTGAGCTTTCCGCCGAGGTGGCGTTCCTGTCATCCGGGGTGGCGATCCATGACGGATCGCCGGCGGAATGGGAATACCGCCGCGCCATCGAGGCCCTGGTGGTCCGGCGCGACAACCGACCCCTGGCGGCGTATCTGGCCCGTGGCGGAAAGGTCCCTGGAATGGATACCGGTCATGCTCCCGGACAAAGAGCAGCGGAATCACCGTAAGAGGAACCTGTCTGCCGGGTCGTCCTTCCGAGGCCCGGCAACGGTTTTGCCCGGACATGAAGGAGGGGGACATGAGCAAGAAAAACATCATGGATAACGACAGGATGACCACGGGAGAATGGGTGCTGGCACTGGCCGTCGGCGCGGTCATGGCAATAATGTTCTGGATGATGCTCTACACCTGGGCATCCATGCCCGTGCAACTGGCCGTGCTTCACGAGGACCGGCTGGCTGGCCCGCAGGAAAAGCGGTTGATGTCATACCACGGCGTCCTCCAGGCAGAAACAGAACACGACGGCAAGATGTACGCCTATCGAGACGGGGTCCGGTTCCACTTGTGGGACCCGGAGGCGCGGAAAGGAGCGGGCCGATGAAGGAGAATCCCATGTCGGATCTGGCCGTGTCGCTGCTGTGCCTGGCCGTGGCCGCCATCTGCGCCGCCGCCATTATCCTGACAAACTGAAGGAGATCGAGTCATGAACCCTGAATGGAAATTCTGCGGAAAACATGAGCGGGTGGGATGCGAGATCGGCGCCCTGGTGGACCGGAAGAACGCCGCATACGGGGATTCCTTTGCCAAGGCGGGCGCGTTTCTGTCGCTGATCTATCCGCACGGGATCGCGCCGGACCAATATCCGGACGCCCTGGGCCTGGTCCGCGTCTTCGACAAGATGATGCGAATCGCCACGAATCGGGATCGAGATCCCTTCGGCGAGGACCCCTGGGAGGACATCGCTGGATACGCCATCCTCATGTCCACCCAGAGGCGCGACCTCAAGGGAGGCGTCAATGCAGATTCCGGCTAGATACTGGGCCCGTCTCAAGGACGGCAGGTTGCTCCATGTGTGCGGCCGCCATCTGGACACGGTGGCCCGACGGATCGATGATAAGGGCCGGATGGAACTTCATCGCGGCGTCCGCTGCATTGGATCGATGCCGGCATACACCAGGAAATCGTGCATAGTTTGCCAGGAGGACCATGCCGGGAATCACTGAAACCATCCTCCAGAATCCGTATTACTTCCGGCTGGACGAGTCGCGCTGCTGGTGGCTCGAAGGCCACATCCATTAGGAACCGTTTATGGGCATCGCATCCAAACACCTGTCCGAAGCCGACCGGGCCCGCATCGCAAGTGAGCTGTTTCCGGTCAAATCCCGGGAGCCCGCCAAGGGCGAGATCCACGGCTATTGCCCCATCCATCAGGAATCGGAGCAGTCCGCATCGCCGTCGTTTTCCTACAACTGCAAGCGGGATGCCTACCACTGCTTTTCCTGCGGCGCCGCAGGCGACCTGTTGCGGCTCTGGACCGAGGTGAAAGGCTTGGGCCAGAAGGAGGGGTTCAAGGCCTTCTGCGAGGCCTACGGCATCCCCTTGGGGGAAAACGCCCCGGACGCTGAAACAGGCGCCCGGAAGGCCAAAATGGACGACCGCCCGGACGTGGCCCTTTCCCTGGAGGATACCCTGGAGCGAATGCGCCAGGCATGGGAAAGGTTCCCGTCCCTGCCGTCGGATTGGATCGCCCGGTTCGAAAAGGAACGGGGATGGTCGGCGGAGGTGATCCAACGCCTCGATATCCGCCTTCAGAGTTGTCGCCTGGACAAGAAAACGGGCCTCCTGAAGGAAATTTCGAGGCCGTCAAAGGTCGCCCTTCCCGTCCGGGACGGTCATGGAGCCCTGAGGAACGTGCGCCTCTACGAACCGGGCGCCAAACAATTCAAAATCATCTCCTTTGCCAATTCGACGGGCGAGTCGAGACTTTTCCCGTCCGCCCCCGGCCCCGAAGGGGAAATCCTCCTGTGCGAGGGCGAATCGGACACGATCTGCGCCTTGTCCCACGGCTTCAACGCCATCACCCAGACCAGCAAGCTCAAGCGATGGCCGCCGGAGCATCTGGAGCCGTTCCGGAACCGGGATGTGGTCATTGCCTACGACGCGGACAAGCCCGGCCGGGTCTATGCCGACTTCGCCGCCGAATGCCTGATCCGTGTGGCCCGTTCCGTGCGGATTCTGTCCTGGCCGGAGTGCATGGGCGTGGCCGCGGACGGTTCCGTGCCCAAGGACCACGGCCAGGACCTGACGGATTTCTTTGTCCGCCACGGCAAATCTGCCGCCGATCTCCAGGACCTCATGGCATCTGCCCGGCCCTGGAAGTCCCCCATCCCCCCGCCGCCCCGGCAGGAAGAAATGGGACCGAAGACCGAAGGCATCTACCGCTTCTACGACTACGGCGTGAACAACCGCTACTCCTTCCGGCCCCGGCTCTTGGCCGAGCAGCTCCTGAAGGATATGGCCCTCATGTACGAGCCCTCTACGGGCCTGACGTACAAGTGGAACGGCCGGTTCTGGGACGTCCTGCACGAAGACTACATCAAGGCCGCCTGCCTCCGGTACCTGGGGAACGAGGCCCAGCAGGGCCGCATCCTGGATGCCGCGTTTCAGGCCCGGATGCTCTCCACCATCCCCGAGGGCAGGCGCATCAACGACCGGGAGGGGTTTTTCTGCGTCGAGAACGGCATGTACAGCATCGGCGAGGACAGGCTTTATCCCCATAGCCAGGACTATTTCGCCACCTATATGTTCCCCGTGATCTACGGCCCGGAGACCGTGCCCCGGTGCATCCGGTGGCTGCAATTCCTGGAGGAGGTCATCCAGACGCCCGAGGTGATCGCCCAGGTCCAGGAGTTCTTCGGCTACTGCCTGACCCCGTCCACGGCCTTCGAGAAATGCCTCCTGTGTCTGGGGCCGGGGGCTGACGGGAAATCGACCATGCTCAAGGTCCTGCGCGCCCTGGTGGGCCCCAAGAACTGCGCCGCCGTCAATATCGAGGATCTGGACGACCAGTTCCAGCGGTCGTCTTTGTACGGCAAGCTCCTGAACATCTCCACGGAGGTGGGCTCCAAGGCCATGGAGAGCAAAATCTTCAAAGCCATCGTCTCTGGCGACTCGGTCCAGGCGGCGTTCAAGCACGAAAACTCCTTCGAGTTCGAACCCACCTGCAAGATGGCGTTCGCCGCCAACCGCTTCCCACGTGTCCTGGACAACAGCGACGGGTTTTTCCGGAAGATCCTACCCATCCAGTTCAAGCGGCAGTTCCTCAACGGGGGCGATAAGGGCCTCCTGGACACCCTCAAGGGCGAGCTGTCGGGCATCTTCCATTGGGCGCTCATCGGCAGGATGCGCCTCTGGCAGCAGCAAGACTTCACCGATTGCGACGAGACGAGCCGGATCATGCTGGATTACCGGCGCAGCAACAACCCCGTGCTGTGTTTTGCCGAGGACGAGCTGGAGTTCGGGGATCCGACGGACGAGGCCTACGAGACCCCAAAAAAGGACGTGTACGACCTGTACGAGACCTACTGCAAGGACAAAGGCTACCAGAAATTCAGCGAGGAGAACTTCTTCCGCGAGCTGAAGGCGGCCAAGCACAACCTCGAACAATACCGGCCACGGATCAATGGCCGGCGCGAATATCGCCTGCGGGGCGTCAGGATCGCCCAGAAATCGCCGGAGGGGATGCAGTGAGCGACGGCCTTCCTTTCATTCCTTTCTCGTCTTCCCGGGCCTCAGGCAATGCCCAGGGAAACGCCTTGACGCCGCCCCCGTCCGTCCCACAGGCGTCACTGTGCGTTACGCCAAACGCCCCTTGTCCCCCGGGAACATCTCCGGAGCAGCCAAAATGCCCAACGAGGATTGTCCGGCGCCCGGCGGGAACACCCCCGACGCCCCAAACAGTCGGGCAACATGCGACCTTCATGATTCCCGTACCGCACCGAGACTTAAGAATTTGTACCTCTGCGAACGCCGCCCTGCGTGCCTCTGTCCCCCTGCCCCCTCGTTGTGCTACCTACCCCCCAAGGCTATCATATCCGCCGCTGCGTGGTCCGGGTGGTCCGGGTGCGGTCCGGGTGAAAAAATCCGCCCGGACCACGTTTATCCTTTTATCATCAATCGCTTATGAATGGTGGTCCGGGTGGTCCGGGCAAAATGCAACATATTGCGCGCGCGCGCACACGCATGCGCGCGCGCGCGCGCGGTGATTCTCGTTTTTCATTCTGTAATGTTTTTTGCTTTTTATTGAAAAACACCCGGACCACCCGGACCAAAGAATGAAATCGCATACTTGACCCGGACCACGGCCCGGACCGCACCCGGACCACCCGGACCGCTTCTTCAGGAGGGAGACATGGGGCTTGAACACTTGATAGACGTTTACAACCCGCTGGCCAAAGAGAGACAGACGCCCATCCATGGGGACGAAACCTCACCAGACGCAGGACTACCCAGTGGCCGCGGCCCTGAGGGTCGATTTCCGACAGGCCCAGGCAATGCCGGCATTCGTTTGTGTTGCCCTGACGGCAAGATCTACGGTCCAGACGGCGACCGCGTTTCAGGCGTCCCCGACACTACCGATGTACCCGCCCCGCCCATCCAATCCTGGCAGGACAGCGGACCCATCTGCCGACTGTCAGAGTACCTGAAGGCAAACGACGGCCATGGTATTCGTGTCGTGCTGCGCCACGGCATTCCGGCCCTACGCTTCGAGCCTGGCTTGCGCCGTAGCGACACCCAATCCCGCTGGCAAACCGCGTGCCAGGCAGAATCCCTGTTCTGGTCCGCCTTCGAGGACCTCCGCTTCTGTATCACCAACAACCTCATCTCGCTAAAGGAGAAATGACCATGGAAGTCCGTATCCAGATGACAGGCATCAAAGAGGCGATGGAACTCTTTGACCCGAACAAGGTTCACGCCGCAGCGAGATCGGCGATCAACAAGACCGCAGACCAAACCAAAACCTTTGCCTCCCGGCAGATCCGCACCGAGTTCAACGTCCCGGCAGGAAAGCTCAACCAGTTTCTGAAGATCACAACCCGATCGAGAGGCAATGATCTGCAGGCCGTCATCACCGGCCACGGCCAGGGTATGGCCCTATCATACTTTGGCCCGAAGCAGATGGGCGTGCAGGTCAGCAAGAAGAGCGGATTTCGTTATACCAGGAAGGCAAAGAGTGTAGACGGCAGGAAGCGAGGCGGCACCGTAACCGTGGAGGTCAGGAAGGGAAACCGAAAGGCGGTAATCGGCAATCCTCAGCCATTCCTCACCATCCTCAAGTCCGGGCACATCGCCATCATGCAGCGGACAGGAAGCATGCGTCTTCCCGTCAAGCAGCTCCTCGGCCCCGGCATCGGCGGATTATTCGGCTCACGCCTGTTCATGCCCAGAATAATCGAGTTTGCCAATGAGAAGTTCGCCCCGATCTTCCAGCATGAACTGGGATGGAGACTGTCGAAATGATCGCGGGTCCTTCCGCCAGATCACCGTTTTACGGGTTCCAAGGGCGCGAGTTCTCGCTGCATTTGAAAATAAAAAACGGGTGGAAGAATGGAACATACTGAATGCAAAGCAATATTTGATAATCTGATGGAGGACCTCCCCGATGCGGACACGTTGGAGGTATCCGTTATCCAGCCGGGGGTATTCACCCCGGCGGACGTGCTCCAGGTGTTCAATGCGGCGTTCCTTGATTATGAATTCTCCCGTATATGGATCCTGAAGCGGCTGCATCCAGCCGGCGCGTTCTGTCCGCGCTGCGGAGAAGTGGTCCCCGATCATAAGTTGCAGCGCTTTTGGTCTGCGGGCCGCCTGTCCTGCCGCACTTGTGGGAAATTCTTCACGGCCCTCACCGGGACGTTTATTGCCGGGTGCCAGCTTGATTTTCGTAATCTCATGCTCCTGTCCGTACTGATCGCCCTGGGCGTTGGTGACAAGCAGATATCCACCATTGTTGGGATGTGCCCGGACAACGTCCGCCTGTGGCGGTATAAATTCGACTCGTTTCGCAGGTTACCAAATATTAAACCTTAACTTTAAGGAGACGATATGAATAACCGTTTTCACCTGTCAATTCACGGAAGCCGGTCTTTGAAGGATGAGCGCGTCAAGATCATCATCCTGGAAGAAATCAGGCAACATAACCCCACGGCCATTGTCACCCACGCGGAGCCGGGTGGCGTCTGCGAAGTAGCACGAAGCATCTGCCGCGAACACGCCATTCCCCTGAAGCTGCATTTCCTCAATTACAAGT
>ERZ795058.4409-NODE-4409-length-13698-cov-6.694935_pt1 | contig 13698 bp, 12 predicted proteins | sample MGYA00375142_ERZ795058 | MGnify/ENA primary metagenome ERZ795058 (study PRJEB30187, sample SAMN05720210) | activated sludge metagenome | isolation source: anaerobic digester from wastewater treatment plant | place: Japan | collected 2015-04-20 ...
CCATGACGCGCAACCCGATCGCCGCCTTCACCCACCGCACCGGCTTCAAGCTGGGTGCACCGGTGGAATTCAAGGATTTTCTGTGGGAAGCGCTGAACGACTCTGCGGCCGGCATCACGATGATCCAGACCGCCGAAAACCTCGCAAAAAAATACGGCATCACCCGTGAGGAGGTGGATGCTTTCGCGTCCAGTTCCTTCGCCAAGGCTGTGGCGGCGCAACAGGCCGGCTTCCATGCGGGCGAAATCGTGCCCGTGGTCACCGAAACCTTCGAGCTGCCGGGCTACGCCCCCCGCGGCATCAAGCTGCAGGGCAAGCTCACCGAAGTCGCGCAGGACACCCACGCCCGCATCTCTCCCGTCGAAATCCTGGCCAAGCTGCGCAGCGTGTACCCGGGCGGCGTGCAGACCGGCGGCAACAGCTCGGCGCTGGTCGATGCGGCCGCGGCCGCCGTGGTGGCCTCGGGCGCCTATGCCCGCGCCGAGGGCAAGAAGCCGCTGGCCCGTGTGGTGGCCGCAGCCGTGGTGGGGGTGGCGCCGGAGATCATGGGCATCGGCCCGGCCCCCGCCATCCAGCTCCTGCTGGAGCGCGCCGGCCTGAAGCTGGACGACATCGGCCGCTTCGAGATCAACGAGGCCCAGGGCGCGCAGACCCTGGCCGTGGGCCGTGAACTGGGCCTGGACCTGGACAAGCTCAACGTCAACGGCGGCGCCATCGCGCTGGGCCACCCGCTGGCGGCCACCGGCGTGCGCCTGACGATCACGCTGGCCCGCGAACTGCGGCGCGCCGGCCTGCGCTACGGCGTCTCCAGCGCCTGCATCGGCGGCGGCCAGGGCATCGCCCTGCTGCTGGAGAACCCGGACGCAGCCTGAACCGGTCCGTCGCTCTGATTTCAAGTCCTAATTGGCCTGATCCCAGCGTAGAACGGCCATAGATTGCTATCACTTCAATAGTTAACCGGAGTCTCAAAATGAACATTCAAGGACAGGCCGCCCTCGTCACCGGCGGCGGATCGGGCCTCGGCGAGGCCACCGCCCGCGAACTCGCCCGCCTGGGCGCCAAGGTCGCCGTGCTCGACATCAACCTGGCCAATGCGCAGCAGGTCGCTGCCGACATCGGCGGCGTGGCCATTCAGTGCGACATCACCGACGGAGCCAGCCTGCAGGCCGCCATTGAGCAGGCCGCCGCCGCGCACGGCCCCGCGCGCATCCTGGCCCACATCGCCGGCATCGGCGCGGCCAAGCGGGTGATCGGCAAGGACGGCAACGCCGCGCCGCTGGAAGACTTCGCCCGCATCATCAACGTCAACCTGATCGGCACCTACAACGCGGCACGCCTGTTCGCCGCCGCCTGCGCGAAGCTCGATCCGCTCGAAGACGGCGAACGCGGCGTGATGGTGTTCACCGCCTCGGTGGCGGCCTTCGACGGCCAGGTCGGCCAGCAGGCCTACAGCGCCTCCAAGGGCGGTGTGGTCGGCATGACGCTGCCGATGGCGCGCGACCTCGCGCAGCACGGCATCCGCGTCTGCACCATCGCGCCGGGGCTGTTCTCCACCCCGCTCATGCGCACGCTGCCCGAGCAGGTGCAGGCCTCCCTGGCGGCCAGCATCCCGTTCCCCCCGCGGCTGGGTAAACCCGAAGAGTTCGCAGCACTGGCTGCGCATATCGTCACCAACACCCACCTGAACGGCGAAGTGATCCGCCTGGACGGCGCGCTGCGCATGGCCCCGCGCTGAACTTTTCCGGACATTCTGATGAGCAAATCTTCCGTCTACGAGATCAAGGTGCAATTCGGCGACTGCGACCCGGCCGGCATCGTGTTCTTCCCCAACTTCTCGAAGTGGATGGACGCGGCCTCGCTGCATTTCTTCATGGACTGCGGCGTGCCGCCCTGGCGCGAGCTGAAGAAGACCACCGGCATCATCGGCACCCCGCTGCTGGAGATCCACACCAAATTCATGCGCCCTGCCACCTATGGCGAGACGCTGCACGTGCACACCAGCATCGAATCCTGGGCCGCCAAGACCTTCGTGCAGAAGCACGTGGTCATGCGTGGCGACACGGTGCTGTGCGAAGGCCGCGAGACGCGCGCCTTCGTGGTCCACCCCGAGGGCGAGCCCGACCGCATCAAGGCGATCCCCGTGCCCGAGGACATCAAGGCCCTGTGCAGCTGACTTTTTCCCTGTCCCCCCCGCGCTTCTTCAACCCACCTTTATCAGGAGACAAGCATGAGCTTCAAGAAAACCCTGTTGGCCTTGGCCATCACCACCACGGCCGGCACAGCCGCCTTTGCCGATGTCAAAGTTGGCGTCACCCTGTCGTTGACGGGTCCGGGCTCCGGCCTGGGTATTCCGATGCAAAAGCAGCTCACCCTTTTCCCCAAGACGATTGCCGGCGAAAAGGTGGAACTGATCATCCTCGATGACGCTTCTGATCCTGGAAAAGCAGCCGCCAATGCACGCCGCTTCGTGACCGACGACAAGGTCGATGTCATCTTTGGCGCAAATCTGACACCGACCTCGGCTGCCGTAGTACCCATCGCGTTCGAAGCCAAGACAGCCCAGGTTTCCGGTGCGCCCGTGCCACCCCAGGGCGACAAGGAATCGTTCCTGTTCCGCCTGCCGCAAGGTTTTGAAGTGATGGCCCACGCCGTGGTCGAGCACATGAAAAAGCAAGGTGTCAAAACCGTCGGCTTCCTGGGTTATGCCGACGGCTACGGCCAAGGCTGGCTGGCCAACATGGGTCCCATGCTGGACAAGGCTGGTATCAAGATGGTCGACGTGGAGCGTTTTGCCCGCACCGACACCAGCGTGACCCCTCAGGCCCTCAAGCTGACGGCTGCCAATCCTGACGCGATCCTGGTCGTTGCCTCCGGCTCCGGCGCGGCGATGCCGCAACTGGCGCTGGCCGAACGCGGCTACAAGGGCAAGGTTTACCAGACCCACGCCGCCGCCACACCTGACTTGATGCGCATCGGTGGCAAGACGGTTGAAGGCACCTTCGTCGTCTCCGGTCCGGCCTTGCTCGGCGACCAGTTGCCCGACAGCCACCCGTCGAAGAAGCAGGCGATCAACTTTGTCACCAACTTCGAAAAAGCGAACGGTGCCAATTCACGCAACCAGTTTGCGGGCCATGCCTACGACTTCCAGATTGCCATGGAAAAAGTGATTCCGATGGCCCTGAAGACCGCCAAGCCGGGTACGCCCGAATTCCGCATGGGTATCCGTGACGGTCTGGAGACCATGGGGCGCACCGTGTTTTCCCATGGTGTCATGAACTGGACCGCCAAGGACCATGACGGCTACACCCTGGAAACCGGCGTCATGACCAAGGTCGTGGACGGCAAGTTCATCGTCCAGTAAGACCTTGACCCCAGGGGCGGTGCAATACCTCTTGCAACGCCCCTGCCGGTTTTCCGGTGCTTCACCGACCGTTCTTGCATTCCCCAAAAAGGCCCTTCATGGACTTCTCGATAGCCAGCATCCTGATGCTGGACGGCGTGACCAACGGCGCCATCTATGCCCTGTTGGGACTGGCCACGGTGCTGGTGTTCACCGTCACCCGGGTGATCTTCATTCCGCAGGGCGAATTCGTCGCCTATGGCGCGCTGACCCTGGCCATGCTGCAAACCGGAAAAATACCCGGAACGATATGGCTTCTGTTGATCATGGCGGCGCTGGCCGCCCTGATGGAAGGCGTTGCGCGCTGGCGCCACAGCGGACATCCTGGACGTGCCTTGAAGGCCGCATTGAAGACCCTGATTTTTCCGGCCATCGTGTCGGGCCTGTCCATCTGGGCCGCACCGCAACAGTTTTCACTGTGGATCCAGGCGGCCTTGAGTGTGGCCATCGTGACAGCTTTCGGCCCCCTGGTCTACCGCGTGGCCTATCAGTCGCTCGAATCTTCTCCGCCCCTGGTGCTGCTGATCGTTTCGGTCGGCGTGCATTTCGCCATGACCGGCCTGGGTCTGCTGTTTTTTGGCGCCGAAGGCTTTCGCAACCCGCCCTTCTGGGACGAGCGATTCAATCTCGGCCTCGTCGCGGTTTCCGGCCAGACGGTGATTATTTTTGCAGTGTCTCTGGCGCTGATTGTCTTGCTGTGGCTGTACTTCGAGCGCTCATTGCGCGGCAAGGCCTTGCGGGCAACGGCCGTCAACCGCACAGGCGCCCGCTTGATGGGCATTTCCAGTCATAGCGCAGGGCAATTGACCTTCCTGATGGCGGCCTTTATCGGGGCTTTGTCAGGATTGCTGATCGGGCCGACCACCACCGTTTTTTACGACTCCGGTTTTCTGATTGGCCTCAAGGGTTTTGTGGCTGCGGTCATTGCAGGCCTGTCGAGTTACCCCGGCGCGCTCATAGGCGCCCTGTTCGTGGGCATCGTCGAAGCGTTTGGCGCTTTCTGGGCCAGCGCTTTCAAGGAGGTGATCGTGTTCACCATCATCCTTCCCGTTCTCCTCGTGCGCTCGCTGCGCAGCGGTCACTCCGACGAGGACCACTGAAATGAAGATCAAGAATTTCGCCCTTGTCTTGCTGGCCATCGTCATCCCGGCCGCGGCCTTGCTGCCCTTGCCCGATTTCTGGATCGTGCAGCTCAACTACATCGGCTTGTATGCGCTGGTGTGCCTGGGCCTGGTATTGCTCACCGGCGTAGCAGGACTGACCTCCTTCGGCCAGGCGGCCTTTGTGGGCATTGGCGCGTACACGACGGCATGGCTGACACTGAATACCGGCATGTCCCCGTGGCTGACCCTGTTTGTCGGTCTGGCCATCACTGCCGCCAGCGCGTTGATCGTGGGGGCCATCACCCTGCGCATGTCCGGGCACTACCTGCCCCTGGCCACCATTGCCTGGGGACTGTCGCTTTACTATCTGATGGGCAACCTGGCGCCATTGGGAAAATACGACGGCCTGCAGGGCTTGAAGAGCTTGTCGGTCGGCAGCCTGGATATCGGGCAGGGACGCCTGTTTTTCGTCTTGACCTGGGCGATCCTGCTGGCCGGCGCAGCGGCACTCCTGAATCTGCTGGATTCGCGCCCTGGGCGCGCCATCCGGTCTCTCAAGGGTGCGTCGCAAATGGCTGAAGCGATGGGCATCAACACCTTCCGCTACAAAGTCAGCATTTTCCTGATCGCGGCATTGCTGGCTTCCATCGGTGGTTGGTTGCTGGCGCATTTCCAGCTCACGGTCAACCCTTCAGCCTTCGGTCTGAAGATGGGCATTGAATACCTGTTCATGACCGTGGTGGGTGGTGTCGGCTATGTCTGGGGCGCCATTGTCGGCGCAGGACTCATCAAACTGCTGGACGACTACCTGCAGGTCGCCCTGCCCGCCTTGATCGGCACCAGCGGCAGCTACGAGGTGATCGTGTTCGGCGTCGCCATCGTGCTGGTCCTGAAGTACCTGCCCGACGGCCTGTGGTCGCTGGTCGCCCGCTATCTTCCGGACGCACCGCGCAAGGTCGACTGGCAGAACGCCGGAAACCTGCCCAGTCGCAGCAAGCCGGCCAGAGGTGAGTCGGTGCTGAAGGTGGAGAAGATCCGCAAGCAGTTCGGCGGCCTGATCGCCGTGAACGACATCAGCTTTCAGATCGATGCCGGGCAGATCGTGGGATTGATCGGCCCCAACGGCGCCGGCAAGTCCACCACCTTCAACCTGATCACCGGGACCCTGTCCAAGACCCGTGGGCACGTGCTGTTTCGGGGTCAGGACATCAGCACCTTGCCCGCACGGGGTATCGCTCGCCAGGGCATGGCGCGCACCTTTCAGCACGTCAAGATGATTCCCGACATGACGGTGCTTGAGAACGTTGCCATGGGCGCCTACACCCGCGGACACAGCGGCGTCATTGGCTCCATGCTGCGCATCAACAAGTCGGAAGAACAGCGCATGATGAAAGAGGCTCAGCGCCAGCTCGAGCGCATCGGCATGGGTGAGCACCTGCACGAACAAGCCGGCAATCTGGCCATGGGCCCGCAACGGCTGATGGAAATCGCACGTGCCTTGTGCTCCGACCCCGCGCTGCTGCTGCTGGACGAACCGGCTGCCGGCCTGCGGCACAAAGAGAAACAGGACCTCATCGCGGTGCTGCGCCAACTGCAAAGTGAAGGCATGAGCATCCTGCTCGTGGAGCATGACATGGACCTGGTGATGGATGTGTGCGACCACCTGGTGGTAATGGAGTTCGGTACCTTGCTGACCCAGGGCACCCCCGCAGAAATTCAGGCCAGCCCCGCCGTGCGCGCGGCCTATCTGGGAACGGAACACTGACATGACCCACCCCTTGCTCAAAGTCACCGACCTGCACGCCGGCTATGGCCGCGCCGAGGTCCTGCATGGCATCAACCTGGAAGCAGCGCAGGGCAGCGTCGTCACCGTGATCGGCCCCAACGGCGCCGGCAAGTCCACCCTGCTCAACACCCTGATGGGGATCCTGCCTGGCCAGGGCCGCGTGGAATTTGATGGCCAGAACATCGGCGAACTGACGCTGGAAGAGCGCGTGATGCTGGGCATCGCCCTCGTTCCCGAGAAGCGTGAGTTGTTCGGCACCATGCCCGTGGAAGACAACCTGGTGCTGGGGGGCTATCGTCAGATGCGCCTGGGAAACAAGCGCTGGCGTGATGGACTGGAGCAGGTTTATGCGCTGTTCCCCCGCCTGAAGGAGCGGCGCACCCAGCTGGCCGGCACCCTGTCCGGGGGCGAGCGCCAGATGCTCGCCGTCGGCCGCGCGCTGATGTCGCGCCCCTCCCTGCTGATGCTCGACGAGCCCAGCCTGGGGCTGGCGCCGCTGGTGGTGCGCGAGATCTTCCACACCGTGGAGAACCTGCGCAAGACCGGCGTGACCATCCTGCTGGTCGAGCAGAATGCCCGCGCCGCACTGGAGACCGCCGACTACGGCTACGTGCTGGAAATGGGCGAAGTGGCGCTGAACGGCCCGGCGGAGGAACTGGCGCACGACCCGCGCGTGATCGACACCTACCTCGGTGCGGCGCGCAAGAAGGCCGAAGCCTGAGCCGCCCGACGGCAGACCGGCCCCACCGTGGAAGACAAGGAGACACTCCATGCCCAAGCATCCACCCTCGTTCTGGCTGCAAGGCCTGGGCTTTTTCCCTGCCGCTGCCATGCTGGTCGCCTGCGGCACGATGCCGGGCACGGCAGCAGCACCCACACCGGCGCCGTTGAAGGCAGCCACCGGCGCGCCTTTGCAGAGCTGCGCGGCGCTGGCCACACAGTTCCGCTTTGACCAGACGCAGGTTACCTCCGCCACCCCGGAGGCCGCCGGCACACTGAAGCTCGGTGCAAACCCGGTTCCGGCGCATTGCCTGGTCAAAGGGCGTATGCATCCACGCAAGGGCAGCGACGGGCGCGACTATGCCATCGCCTTCGAGATGCGCCTGCCGCAGGCCTGGAACGGCCGCTTCTACTACCAAGGCAATGGCGGGCTGGACGGTACGGTCCAGCCGGCACAGGGCGCGCTGGGCGGCGGTCCGCTCACCGGTGCCTTGCTGCAGGGCTTCGCCGTCATCAGCTCCGACGCCGGGCACACCGGCGCCCAGACCCCGTTTTTCGGCCTGGAGCCGCAAGCCCGATTGGACTATGGTTACCAGGCCGTGGCCAAACTCACGCCCATGGCCAAGGGTCTGATTGCGGCGGCCTACGGCAAGGGGCCGGACCGCTCCTACATCGGCGGCTGCTCCAACGGCGGGCGCCATGCCATGGTGGCCGCGGCGCGCCTCGGGGACCAATACGATGGGTATCTGGTCGGCGCCCCTGGCTACCGGCTGCCCAACGCCGCGCTCGCTCAGCTGTGGGGCGCCCAGCAATGGGCCACCGTCAGCACACCCGGCGCCACCATCCCGCACCCGATGAACCCCTCGGCCACCCTGGCCGATCTGGGCAGCGGGTTCACGCCGAAGGAGCGCCAGTTGCTCAGCTCGGCGGTCCTCGAACAATGCGATGCGCTGGACGGCGCGCGCGACGGCATGGTGCAGGCCACGCAGGCCTGCCAGGCCCGATTCAACCTGCAGAAAGATGTGCCCACCTGCCAAGGCGAGCGTAATGGCCAGTGCCTGACCGTTGCGCAAAAGCAGGTGGTCGCGGCGGTGTTCAGCGGCGCGAAGACCGCCGCCGGCCAGCCGATCTACGCCAGCTTCCCTTATGACACCGGCGTGTCCGGTGCCAACTGGGCCACATGGAAGTTCGTCAATGCGCTGGCGCTGGACCCGTTGGCGGTGGGTGCGATGTTCAGCGTGCCACCCGGGCGCGTGGACCCGCTCAAGGAAGACGTTAGCACGCGTTGGCCCCTGTTCAGCGCCACCGATGACAGCTTCCGGGAATCCGGCCTGTCGCTGATGACGCCCCCGGGCCAGGACAACCCGGTCAACCTCGGGGCGCTGCGCGCACGCGGGGCGAAGATGGTGTTGTTCCACGGCGTGAGCGACGCCGTGTTCTCGGCCGAGGACACCCGCCGGTGGATCGAGCGTCTGGACCAGGCGCAGGACGGCAAAGCCGCGGACTTCGCGCGCTACTTCCCGGTGCCCGGCATGAACCACTGCAGCGGCGGCCCGGCGGCCGACCAGTTCGATCTGCTGACCCCGCTGGTGCAATGGGTGGAACAGGGCGTGGCGCCCCAGGCGGTGCCGGCCAGCGTGCGCGGCGCCGGCCACACCGGCAGTGCGAACGCCGAACTGCCGAAAGACTGGTCGGCCAGCCGCACCCGCCCCCTGTGCGCCTACCCGACCGTGGCGCGCTACGCGGGCAGTGGCTCGCTCGAAGATGCCGCCAGCTTCTCCTGCCGTTGAGGTCTTCCCGGGCATGGCGCCGGGCGCCACATTCGCGAAACTGCCCAGGCCATGCCACCGGGCGGCCAGCAACGATATTACGGAAAAATAGAGCCATAACCCAGCGTCAAATGGTCTTCTGACGCTATATTTTGAGTAGCAACATGAACGCGTACCAACCCCGCACCGACGACATGGCCTTCATCCTGGCGGACGTCCTGCGCGCGCCCGAACACCTGCAGGCGCTGCCGGCCTATGCCGAGGTCGATCCCGAGCTGATGCGCCAGGTGCTCGATGAGGCCGGCAAGTTCGTCGGCGAGGTGATCGCGCCCTTGAACCGGGATGGGGATGAGATCGGCGCGCGCTTTGAAGCAGGCAGCGTCACCATGGCACCGGGGTTTCGGGACGCCTACCAGGCCTTCTGGCAGGCCGGCTGGCCGGCGCTGGCCTGCGCAGCGGAAGACGGCGGCCAGGGCCTGCCGGCGGTGCTGGAGGCCACGCTGTACGAGATGCTCAGCGCCGCCAACCACGGCTGGACCATGGCGCCCGGCCTTCTGCACGGCGCCTACGAGTGCCTGAAACACCACGGCAGCGACGAACTGAAGGCGCGTTACCTCGGGAAGATCGCCACCGGCGAATGGCTGGCCACCATGTGCCTGACCGAACCCCACGCCGGCTCCGACCTCGGCCTGTGCCGCACCAAAGCCGTGCCCCGGTCCGACGGCAGTGTCCACCTGTCGGGCACCAAGATCTTCATCTCCGGCGGCGAGCACGACCTGAGCGACAACATCGTGCACCTGGTGCTGGCCCGCCTGCCGGACGCACCGCCCGGCCCGAAGGGCTTGTCGCTGTTCCTGGTGCCGAAGTTCTACGCCAACGGCCACCGCAGTGCCGTGGTCTGTGAGCGCATCGAGGAAAAAATGGGCCTGCACGGCAGCCCGACCTGCGTGATGCGCTTCGATGAGGCCACCGCCTGGATCGTCGGAGAGCCCGGCAAGGGCCTGAACGCCATGTTCGTCATGATGAACGCCGCGCGCCTGCACGTGGCGCTGCAAGGCATCGGCCTGCTCGACGCCGCCTGGCAGAAGGCCGACGCGTATTCGAAAGAGCGCCGCCAGATGCGCGCGCCCGGTGCGCGCGACACGAGCCTGATCCAGGACCATCCTGCCATGCGCCGCATCCTCGACACCCAGCGCGCCTGGATCGATGGCGGGCGCGTGCTGGCCTACCGCACCGCGCTGGAGCTGGACCTGCTCAAGCGCCATCCGGATGCCGGGCGCCGCGACGCCGCACAGCGCTGGTGCAGCCTGGTCACGCCGGTCATGAAGGCCGCCTTCACGCACCAGGCGTTCTACGGCGCCAGCGAATGCCTGCAGGTGTTCGGCGGACACGGCTACGTGCGCGAATGGGGCATCGAGCAGATCGTGCGCGACGCGCGCGTGGCCATGATCTACGAGGGCACCAACGAGATCCAGGCCATCGACCTGCTGGTGCGCAAGGTGCTGCCCGACGGCGGGGCCGGGCTGCTGAGCCTGCTGAACGAACTGCGCGCCGACCTGGATCCCAGCCATGCGCCGGATGCGCTGGCGCTGCGCCAGTTTGCCGCGCTCGGCGAGCTCACGCTGGAACTGGTCGAGGCCGCGGCCCGCGACGGCGCACTGGCCTTCTGGGTCGCAGACGACTACCTGCGCGCCACAGCCCTCGCGCTGCTGGCCTGGGCCTGGGCCAGGATCGAGCGGACGTTGGCCGCCGAAGGCGCCGACCGCGCCCGCCAGTGGCTGCCGGCGGCGCGCGCCATGCGCCACTGGGTGCTGCCCGAGTTCGACATGCGCGCGTCCATCATTCGGGCACGTTGCACCGCCAGCGAGGCCGCCCGGACAGACTGACGCGCACTCCGGCCCCGGACCCGGCGCTGACGCTGGACCGCCCGGTGATCGCGGTTATTCTCGATCGTCCGCCCTTTCATCGAATGGCCACCCGAACCCGAACCTCGCCCCCCATCGCCGCCGCAAAGGCGCGCGCCGTCGCGCCACCCGCAGCTGCCGCAGTGGACACGGTCGACACCAGCTACCTGGAAACCCTCGTCGGCTACAACGCGCGGCGTGCGGCGCTCTCGGTCATCGGCCTGTTCCTGCAGCGCATGGCGGTGTACGGTCTGCGGCCGGTGGATTTTTCGGTGCTGTCTCTGATCACCCACAACCCCGGCATCACCTCGAGCCAGCTGTGCAGCGCCCTGAGCATCCTGCCGCCGAACCTGGTCGGCATGGTCAACGCGCTGGCCCGTCGCGGCCTGATCCAGCGGCTGCCGCACCCACGCGACGGCCGTGCCCTGGGCCTGCACCTCACGGCCGAGGGACAGGCCCTGATGCGAGACGCCGAGTGCACCGCGCGCAACCTCGAGGACGAAGCCACCGGGCAACTCAGCACCGCCGAACGCAAGACCCTGATCCGGCTGCTGCGCAAGGTCTACCTGCCACCCGCGACCGCGGCGACACCGCCACCCCCGGACAAGACGCCGCAGCCCGGCAAGCTATGAAACTTGTAGCAGCGAGAAATTTGCGCTATAGTCGCACCGCCTGACAGGCTGGCAAGCGGACACGGCCTGCAGCCCATCCCACCGATTCGAGGAGTACAAGCCCATGAGTTCAAAAGAAAACGTCGCCATCAACCAGTTGCTGGCCCTGCTGGAAACCCGTTACGCGCTGCGCGTGCTCTGGGCTCTCAAGGATGGTCACCCGCAAACCTTTCGCCTGCTGCAGGACAGCGTAGGCGGCATCACGCCCAACACCTTGAACACCCGGCTGAAGGCGCTGCGTGAAGCCAATCTGATCGGCCATGGCGACAAGGGCTACAACCTGACGGCCGGTGGCGCCGACCTGCTCAAGCGCCTGTCCGACCTGCAGGCCTTCGCCGCCAAGTGGACGGCCAGCCAGGCCCGCAAGAAATAAGGCTCCCTGCGGGGAGCGCCACAAGGACAGGTTCGCCTGTCCTTTTTTTCTGGTCCGGCGTGCAGCAGATGCCCGGGTGCGGTGCTGGCATAATTCAGGGCCTTTTTCAGTGCTTTTTATGGCCCATCCCTGCACAGGATGGTCATATCAAGCTATCAACCTAATAGCAACAGGAATTCCCCATGATCACCACCCCGAGCGGCCTGCAATACCTGGACACCACCGTGGGCGAAGGCGCCGAAGCCAGGAAAGGCCAGAGCGTCACCGTGCATTACACCGGCTGGCTCTACAACGACGGCGTTCAGGGCGGCAAGTTCGACTCCAGCAAGGACCGCAACGACCCGTTCGTGTTCTCGCTCGGCGCCGGCATGGTGATCCGGGGCTGGGACGAAGGTGTGGCCGGGATGAAGGTCGGCGGCGCGCGCACCCTGATCATCCCCGCGGCGCTGGGCTATGGCGCCCGCGGCGCTGGCGGCGTGATTCCGCCCAATGCCACGCTGAAGTTCGACGTCGAACTGCTCGGCGTCAAGGGCTGACCCGTCGTCGGCCGGGCTGCCGAAACCGCAGGCAAGCGGCCGCGCCCGAAGCGCCCGGCCCGTCCGCCGTTTCCACATGCCGGCGCCCGGCACCTGAATGGACGGCCATCCCCTCCAAAAGTGCGCCTCTTTTTGGCGGCCAATGCCTTGAAACAGGGGCCAGCGCCCCAATTTCCTCCGCGAAGCCACCCTTTATCCATCGCCACACCCGCATGTCCGATCCCATCCAACCTGAATCCCCTGCCCCGCTGACGGGCGAACCGAGTCCCGAAGAACTGGAAGCCGCGGCCGCCGCCAGCGAAGACGCACTGAGCCAGACCCTGGCCGAACTGGCCACGCTGAAGGCCAAGAGCGCCGAGCTGGCCGACCAGTACCTGCGCGCCCAGGCTGACGTGCAGAACGCCCGCCGCCGCGCCGAGGACGAGATTGCCAAGGCGCGCAAGTTTGCGCTGGAGAGCTTTGCCGAAAGCCTGCTGCCCGTCCTGGACAGCCTGGAGGCCGGCCTGGCCATCCAGAGTGCCACGCCGGAGCAGATCCGGGAGGGTGCCGAAGCCACGCTGCGCCAGCTCAGGAGCGCGCTGGAACGCAACAAGGTCCTGGAGATCAACCCGACCGCAGGCGCGAAGTTCGATCCGCACCACCACCAGGCCATCAGCATGGTGCCGGCCAACCAGGAAGCCAACACCGTGGTCACCGTGCTGCAGAAGGGCTACAGCATCGCCGAGCGCGTGCTGCGTCCAGCGCTGGTCACGGTTGCGGCGCCGAAATAAAAATGACTTGAAACCGCTCAAGTTATCCACACGTTATTGACATCCAAACTTCATCAGATCTCGGAGAAACATCATGGGAAGAATCATCGGCATTGACCTGGGCACCACCAACAGCTGCGTGTCCATCATGGAAGGCAACACCACCAAGGTGATCGAGAACGCCGAAGGCGCGCGCACGACACCGTCGATCGTGGCCTACCAGGAAGACGGCGAAGTGCTGGTTGGCGCCAGCGCCAAGCGCCAGGCCGTGACCAACCCGAAGAACACGCTGTACGCGATCAAGCGCCTGATCGGCCGCAAGTTCACCGAGAAGGAAGTGCAGAAGGACATCGACCTGATGCCCTACTCCATCGTGGCCGCCGACAACGGCGACGCCTGGGTGGAAGTGCGCGGCAAGAAGATCTCGGCCCAGCAGGTCAGCGCCGACATCCTGCGCAAGATGAAGAAGACCGCCGAGGACTACCTGGGCGAGACCGTGACCGAGGCCGTGATCACCGTGCCGGCCTACTTCAACGACGCCCAGCGCCAGGCCACCAAGGACGCTGGCCGCATCGCCGGCCTGGAAGTCAAGCGCATCATCAACGAACCCACCGCGGCGGCCCTGGCCTTCGGCCTGGACAAGAACGAAAAGGGCGACCGCAAGATCGCCGTGTATGACCTCGGCGG
>ERZ795058.4413-NODE-4413-length-13692-cov-21.032998_pt1 | contig 13692 bp, 10 predicted proteins | sample MGYA00375142_ERZ795058 | MGnify/ENA primary metagenome ERZ795058 (study PRJEB30187, sample SAMN05720210) | activated sludge metagenome | isolation source: anaerobic digester from wastewater treatment plant | place: Japan | collected 2015-04-20 ...
ATATATTAATTAGTATGCTTGAAAAGATTGAGCGTATTCATATGTTTGGCTAAAGACCAAACATTTTTCTACGCTCATTTTCTATAAAGAAGGTGCTAAATCTTTAGCTTAGCATTAGTTCACCAGATGCAAGTGTTCGTATTTGTGCATCTGTGAATGCGAGACTCTCGAGAACAAAGGTTGGACAATTACTGACGGCGGATTGCAACAGTTTGAGGAATAATCCGTGAAGTCTGCAAGCATTTTTCTCGACCTAAAAATCTAACTAACTTCTTAGAAGACTTCTTAGAAGACTTCTAAGAAGAAGGGAGATTAGACTTATTAAACGATTTGACCAATTAGCAATAGCACAGCGACTCACACAAAGACTTCAGGTAAAAGAAGACTGGGCCAACATTCTCGGTGTTGGCACAATTGGAAACTTAATTAGTGTAATAGCCGAAGGAAACGCAGAGTTAGCTCGATACTTAGAATATTTATATAACGAAAAAAAATGGAGGAATGCTCGAAATATGAGCAGCCTCACTCACCAAGCAGACCTCATTGGATACAAGCGCCAACTTCCAAAGTCGTCAATAGGCCACGTTGTTGTATCACACACCGATGTTGAAGGAAAAGAAAGACTTGGAAACTTTGGGTCAACTTTTTTCGACCTAGGGCAAGCTTCCGATTATGACGACCTTCAAAAAAATGCACAAGCGTCTTATATAGAAAAGTCGTCTCTTGTTCCGTGGACAGCTGACACCTCATATATTATCCCAAAAGGCACAATCTTTAAAACGAGTAAAGGCCTCAATTTTTTCTCAGTCGAAACGGTTGAGTCACGTGCACTTAAAGAGCCTTTCTCACAAATAAAAAGCAACGAGCAAAAATATGCCGACTTTATAAAAGCCGGTAGCTGGGACGGCATTAAGTATGTTAAAGTGCCCGTCATGCAAGGTATAAAAAGAACGGTCGACTTCGGAACCGCGAGCTCTACTCGATTTGAATCTTTCGCTATATCTTCTCTTAACGTTGAAAATGCGAGTAATATAATTTCTGAAGACTATTTTAAAGTCATAATAACTCCTCAAGGCGGAGATCCTGATAAGGTCGAAGTGTGGGAAAAAATTGAAAATATTAGATTAGCAGGTCCTTATGATAAAGTCTTTGAGGCCAAGATCTTAAATAACGAAGATAAAGTACTTATAAAATTTGGTGACGGCATAACGGGCCAAATGATTCCGGAAGGTTCAAACGTAAAAGTTGAATACATTGAAACGGAAGGCGCTAATGGAAATGTTTTAGAAAGATTTCAAGTCACTCAGATAATTTTTCCTCCTGGATACGTCCAAGTAGATCCAAGGACGAATGCACAAACGAAGTTTTTAAGCGTGATCAATACGTCTCCAATTATGGGAGGGCACGACATTCAAGATGAAGAGGATATCCGTGAAAACGCGCCCGCTTCTTATTTACAGTCCTATTCAACTGCGACTAAAAGTAACTACTATGAACAAATTATGAAAAACAGTCCAGTGAGCTTGCTTCATTGTAAAATTTTTCAATCCGATGTGTTCAGCGCAAAACCTTATACAAGAACAAACAACTTAATAGAAAATGGCGTTGTTCAAGAACTGAGCATGAATAGAACGTCACTTCTTATCACAGCTCTCCGGTCTAATGGAACCAAATTAGATAATCCACAAGAAGAACTCATTGATCCGCTTATCAAATCTTTCCAAGATTCAATATCGCCGAATGACTCTTTCGATTTTATACAGCCTAACCTGGTCGAGATTAGGCCAAACATTATCATAAACACAACAGATTCTATTTCTGAGAACGAGATAGCCGCGAACATCATACCTCGAATTCTTTCAAAATATAGTTTATTTAGCACTTCTTTTGAAAAGCCATACTATAAGTCCGACATTGTGGACATTGCACAAGATTTTAGTTTTAACAAACACTCTGAAGTATTTCTAGAAGCTAAAACGACTGCCTCTTTAAACCCAATAATTCTTAGTGAGGCTTTATGGCACGGGGAAAACGTTTTTGAAAACGCACGTAAAAACCTTCTCGCTTTTCCTTTCAAGTTTGATGAAATCTTTGCTCAGAAAAAAATTAATCCTGGCTTTAAAAATTTCCGGGTAAATGCTCCTTATATTGTACGAGCCGACGTTTTATTTAGAGAACGTCCAACAGAAAACAAATCTTTTTTTCTTTTAGATGAAAGAACTCTTTTGCATAATGAAGCCACTTTACTTGAAGCTGAGCTCCTTCCAATAGATCCAAACGTTCAGGTCCCCGACCTACTTAACAAGAAATATGTTGGTTTTGAAGAAACGCTATACTTTTTTGATGAATATAGCCCCTACTTTTATAACCAACAAGTAAGAACGGCTCAATTTAACTTTATAGAAAAAATAACGTCGCCTTCTTATACGCATCGAATGAAAAGTTTTAGTTCTGAGCCATTCGAAATCAGGCCACTTCACACCGATGAAAACGGGGATAATAAACTTTTCCCTGTAGAAGAAGTTTTATCGACTGAAAGAGTGTCTCTTAATTTTGATAAAAACATTTTTGGAGATGTTTGTTATAGAAAAAATACTCAATATGTTCCAGATTGTAAAATACTTTTTAAAGAAAATTATAGCACACCAGAAAGTATAGATTATGCTTCAGGCTATGTGATTGTTCCATTAGACTATATTCTGGAAAAAGATCTTAGAGATATCTTAGCTGCATCTTTTTCAAGAGACTCCAATTTAACAAGTCTTGCAACTGAGATCGAAATGTATATAAAAGAATTTGTAACTATAAATGTATATGCACTTCCATTAGAAGAAACTTTCTCGTGTGAAAAGCCATTCGACATTATCTATTCAAATAAAGAGTCAATCTTAGTTCAAAAAAACTTCATGGCGAACTAGCACAAAATGAAAGAGTCTTTTCATTTTGTGAAATGTGAACTAGTTAATTATGGAAATTACTAAAGAAAACGAGTTAACTACAGACTCTTCAACGGATACTATTCTCACTAAAAAAGGGCATGAGAAAACTTTTTTCCAGAAAAAGTTAAATAATGTTCTGAAGAAAAGTCCGGTTGAAGAAGTTATTAAAGACTTAATCAAGCTGCATTATTTAAGAATTGCCTCTAAAGATGAATCTAAATATGTTCTTGTCGAGATATACGAATTACTAGGCTCAGAGAAATTTGCCGAACTTATCGAAATTATAAATGGAAGAACGATCAAATTCCCAGATAGGGAGTCTTTTAAAGAAAGCGTTCAAATTGCGCTCTGTTATTATTTTAAGTATATCAAGCATAAAAAATGGGACGAAATAAAAGAAATTCTACAAGATGATGACGTGAGCTCCGTTAAGTATGGAATTAATTGCAACAAGCTCTCTCAATTCATTAATGAAATGTCGGCGAAAATGATCTCCGAAAAAGGGACACCAAATGACTAAAGTGTGTGGGCTCGATAATTGTCAAGAATCTTTCTATTTTGAAATAGTTAAGATTTATTTTTACCTAGAAAAGGTGAAAGAGCATCAAAAAATACCTATTGAAAGACTTATCTTCAAATATTTAAATAGCTTCGATTTTCATTTGCAAGGAACTAATTAACATGAATACAGCAGTTATATGTTTTAAAGGTGGCAATAGTTACACCCGTGAAAAACAATTAAGACGGGTTCTTTTTGAAGAACAGGAACCTACGGCAATTGAATGCACCGACTATGATGAGTTAGAGCAACTTATTCCAGTCCTTTATGAAGCCGGTGTATCTAATATAGTTCTCATGCATGAAGATTATAATATCGACCGTTTTGAATCCGTGGTACTTTCCGAATATGAACATCTCTTTGAAAGAATTGAAGTCATTCCAGATTTTAGTAAAGAAAGGCTCTTTGAAGATAACATAACATTTGAACAGTCAGGCAGTACAACACAAAATCAAAGAAGTGGTTTAGCAACTGTAGGTGAAAAAAACACAGGCCAATCGACCCTGCTTATATATCCGCTTAATCCACTTGTGAAAGGTTCTAAAGCCCTCATACCTCAAATACATAAGCAGTGTGAAGAACTAATAAATAACAAACAAAGCTCCGTATTATTCACAAATGTATCATCGCTCACCCCAGATAAAGACGGCTGTTGGAACTTCAATGCGAGCTTTGCGAGCTCTCTTTTAGGAGGAAAGGCATTTTCTGTGAAGCCGGCTTTTTGTAGAACGATAGGTGGCGCGCTCTCAATGTATCCAAACATCAGTGAAGTGCGGGGACCTGCTCACTTACAAAATGCCTTTATGTCAAATAGTCCTTCTGGCATAGAGTACATTCCGTTTGATGACTATAAAATAGCTTCGGCAGGCGTTCAAGCTTTTCAAATCGGAAAGAAAATATTTGGAGAGCAGACTAAAGTAACTATTGATAATAAGAAAGTTGAAGAATGGATGGATCCAAAAAGATCTAATCGCCTCGCTTTCTTGGTGAAAGCTCTTGGTGAAATTCAGTGGTCCGTTCAAAACTACAACAGAGACTTTTATGCAGTAGATGGTGACTCTTTTTCAAATGAAGTTTTAAAGCAGCTCGGCTTTTATAAAGACTTAGAAACATTTAGCAAAAATATGAGACAAGCCGGTATGGCATTAGTTATGGACGCTGCCTCTCTTATAGCAGATAAAGTTGCTAAGTCAAATAAAACTAAAGAGGGATCAAAAATGATGCCAATAATTTCGCATCCAGATTTTGACCAATTTGCATCTTTATTCGAAACGGATGATAATGCATATTCTGAAGGGGTCATCTAATGGCTTGGGAAGATTTTTATTTACAATCACTAACGGCACCTGATCGTTTTGGTGGTCTGCGAGAAAGCGATCTTGCAAGTGGTACCATTTCTAATCTTAGTAGTCTCATAAGCAATTTAGTTAAAGTTGATTCTCCTGGCGTCGTTATTAACGAAGAGAAAGCACAGGCCTTTTGGTGGAATGAGAAAAACTTGTTTCCATTATTAGATGGAGGTCAACCTTCTTTTAAGCTGATCGAGCCTTCAAAGGATTACGAAGGACTAGCGCTGAAAAGTCCTTTTCAAGAATTTTATATTTTAAAAGGTAATTTCAGTACGGATATGCTACAGCTTCTTAAGAAAATAGGTTTTAAAAAACCTGAGGTAGGAAAAAAAGCTCTCACAGAGGCCGACTGGTCAACAATGCATACTAATTGGAAGTCGGCAGAAAATATTAGGCTTCAGCAGAATCAAGCAAAACAGTCAGAAATTTTAAGGTCAGTCTCATCTTCGCTCAATACGGGAAAAGCTTCCTGGGCGGAATAGTTGGCTGGAAAAGGAGAATATAGAGAATGTATTTAAAAAACATCGAATATGGCTTAGAAGAATTTTTAAGTTCACTCAACTTCATTGCTCCACCAGGCACTACAGTTGCATATTTTGTGACACCACCAGAAGGAGTAGTCTTACCAGAAGGTTCTCCTTTTGAATCTAATGAAGAATCGGCAAATCTTCCACCAGATGAGTCAATAACGTACACGCGAGTTTCGAAGCCTTTTGATAAAATTGATCAGGCTCGCTCACCAGAAGAATATTTTGATCACGAAGTTCCAACTCTTGGAAGAAGACCTCCTGAGCCAGAACAAGAAGTGATGCCTTCTTATGAGGTTGGAAGTTTAAGAAGTCCTTATGTTCAAGTACTTAGCGAGAGCTTTCTGTATGGAACAGACATAAAACTTTTAGAAAGATATAAAATGTTTCCAAAAAACACGCTTTTTCATTGCGTGCGGAAAAAAGTAAAGTAGCCGTACAACTATCAAAAATCGGAAAACTAATTTAATAGATTTAGAATACAAAGGAGAAAAATATGGCATTTAATAATCGTCGAAGCTGGAGATTACAGTTTATAGATATAGACAGTTCTTTTGTAATGGTCGCAGCAGACGAACCTCTCAATGGGTATATGGTGTGTAGAGCACCAAAAGGAAATCAACGGGCTACTTACTTTCCAAAAGGAAGTCATGAAGCTATTGATGCACTTATGGGCGTTGGTTCCGCGGATTGGCCAGATCTTTTAGAAGCAAAGGCATTTAATGCCGAGTATCCTTTATACATCTCGGCACCTTCTGGAACAAGTGAAGCTTACCCATCTACTTTAGGTGGATTTTATTTTACTAAAAATGGGCTTTATAAATTCCACAATATTTCAAACAAACTTGAGTTACAAGACGCGACTGGAAATGCTTTTAAAGTAAAAGTACAACCAGGGAAAGAAAAAGTATTTAATTCCGATATTGCCAAAAGCACTATAGTACTTCGTGGGCCAGATCTCGAAAATTATGTTCCAGAGGCTCATGAGCCTGGATTCGGCTTTTTAGAATTTGCACATGACGAAGACAACTATTCTTTAACGATTACTAAAAACAATAAACTTAATGTCACCGAAATCGTTTATGATGTTATGTTTAGCAGCGTGGATGGTAAAGCTATTCTTTCTAAAGCCGGCGCTGAAACGGTATATTGGGGAGAAAGTGGAGAGCTTTGGACTTTTAGTGGACAATCAGCTGTTCTTAAAAACTTCGGATTTAATTTAGACAACATAGATAAAGAATCTAATCCTTTAAGAGAATGGATCGGTTCTAAGAACTATGACGCTTTAATTGGTGAAGACAACCTTAAAGGCCTCATGGATCTTCTCGTTAATGGAAGCACCTTAGATAATAACGGCGGAAGCTACTCTATCCCATTAGCTCTTCAAGATCTTTTTAGCTTCTTGGTATCTATTAAGTCTGAAACTTATGCATATTTCATGCAAAAAAGTCAAACCGAAATTCCAACGAATGTTCGTATATCTATGATAGGCTATGATAAATATCTTTATGATAAGATTTTACCACACGCTGCGTTCGATGAATCGGTGTTTAATGCCACTGGAAAATTGAGAGTTACTGAGCCATCAGGAGCCGATGAGAAGAATAAACTAAAAAATGCCATGGAAAATAATGAATATGTCGTTTTTTATGATGCAGCTTCTTCAAGCAAAATTTCATACATTGGACAATATGTTCCAGAAGATAGTTCAGATGATGGAGAAGCTTACTATGAAAACGTGACTGCAAATTTTGTGACACAATATATTAGCTGCGACACTCCTTTATATGGAATATTAAATCCAGAACTTTTTCATAAAATTTTCTATGTAGAGAGTGAAAAAAATATTAGACTCCTTCTTACTGAAGAATCTAGCATTGCTCTTTATGGGTATGAAGAAGGTCTTAAGAAGTATGAAAAAGGTTTTATGACCAATGAAAGTGCTCCTAAAAATCCTAACTTTAATGCACTCACTGTTGGTTGCTCAGAAGAAGTATATCCTGGAAAAACGATTTCAGGTGGAGAATTTACTGGTTCTTTAGATGACAACGGAAAGGACACTTATGGTGGAGATATTTATTTCCCAGAAATTTTACAAGATGATGACGTATCATTTTTAGAGGTAAGAGTTCTTAAGAAGTTCGGTGATGATGCTGATGACTTAGACGAAAATGGATTCTGGAGACACAAGCGCGTTATCGATCCAATCGACTTAGATAAAGACGGCTTCTCACCAAGAGAAAAAGTTTTCACAATAGAAGGAAGCCGATATTGTTCGCTTCTCGTAATGATGAATAAACTAGAAAACAAAGTGGGTGGAGTTTGGAGAGATGCATTTGAACCAATTATTCGAGAAGGCTTAGAAGAAGCCACTCTCCCAGAATACGATGATGTATACGTTTTTATGGAACCAACCGGACAAGAGTCACTTAAAAAAGATTTAGCAGCTATTAGTAATGCAAATGATCTAGCAGCAGTGATTTCTCCAAAGATTTTGGTACCAAATAACCGGAATGTTGTAACGGATCAATTAGCTCAACGGGTTGTTGTATCTGGAAGAGTATCTCAAAAGTCGAATGCTCAATATGCAGGAGAATTTGAAGTGTATGACTCAGTCACTAGAAAAAAATACTGGTGCCAACCTATTGGTGATGTTGGATGTAACATTATGAGAATCATTGAAAAGAAACATGGCGGATGGGCACCTGCTTGGTATAATATTTCTGGCGACCTTGGTGGACAACTTAAACGGAATGTACTTCGAAGCAAATACTCATTTGAAGATGAAGCCTTAAAAACATTAGACATAAAAGGAATCAATCCAATAATATACACCTCTGATGACGGCTTAATGATAGTCTCACAGAAAACGACGCAAGATCCTAACTTTACTTCAGACTGGTCTTGGCTCGGACACTCACTCTCTTTCCAATTGGTAAAACGAGAAATCAGAGACAATGTTATGAGACCTCAAATTATGAAACCGATAAATAATTATTGGATGGGACTACGACAATCTCAAGTTGATACTATATTATCAAAACGAACAGGTGGGTCTTCTCCTATTTGGTCTTATGCTAAGTGTGATATTGCTGGACAAAATAATAACCAAACTAAAGCACAACGTAACTTCGTAATCAAGGTTGATGTTCGGGTGTACACTTTCTCAGAAACGGTAACACTCATTTTAGAAAATCTTCCTCAAGAGGACTAAAAAAATCAATGCCCATAGCTAAAACTATGGGCATTCATTTAACTAATTCACTATGAAAGAGACTCTTGAAATACTATTTGCAACAACGCCTGGAATCATTTTTGCATTCGTGTTTGGCTTCGCATTTATATTTCTTATTATATACGTGCTCGTTAAGATTCTATCTAATGTGTCTTCGGTTAACTTAAAAGATAAGTCGATAAAATTTAAAAATAAAAAGAAAGAAAAAGATGACTTTAAGATTTTTAAAAACTTAAATCTTATTAAAAGCATTATCGGGGATGAGTACGAGAACTTCTTAAAAGAAGTCGACAATTGTAATAAAGAGCTTAACCGTGAAAATGAACAGAATAAAAAAGTCGCACTTCATAATGCGATAGAACACTTATGCCTTGAGTTCCAGGACTCTTATGACGAGACGGCAGAGTATTCTATAAGCCGAATGGCACAAGTGTTAGAACTCTATTTATTTAGAGACTTAAACAGTATTCTTCTAAGAAGGTTTGATGAATTGAGAAACTCGTCTCTTTTCTTAGAAAGCTCCGAAAAAGATTTAGAATGTGAAATTCAAAGAATAACGGAAGATATCGTTCGAACAATGAAAAATAAAAGCAGAGACTACTTCTTAATAGACAACCCGAGATTAATGCACAAGGTGTTCGATTCGGGTACACCAGGTCTTCAAAAAGGTATTGGAAATGCTATCAGAGATTTTCATAAGAGATCAAAAGCACAAAAAGAAAAAATAATTGAACTCACAAAGAAAAGGACTGAGTCGATAGAAAAAAAATTAAGTGAGCTTCTTAACGGCACAGACAACGCTCAAGAGTAATCTCACTCTCTTTTCTCAAGACTAACTATTATGAAGTTCTCAATTTGTCAGGTGACCCTAAACAAAATTACGTATATTCCCTATAGATCTATTAGAGGGCTTAGAATTAAGTCCTCTATAGAAGATGGTTTACCTTTTGGCTTTATAGAAATCAATGACAGTGACAGTCTTCTTTTAGCTCAATTTAATAATCTTCAAGTTGGCGCTCTTGTCGACATAGTTCTGCTTAATCCTGAAACTGGAGAAGAAGGACTAAAATTTCCTCCTTTTTATATTTTACAACTGGAAGGCGACAACAGTATCACACCAAACATATTTGCAGGGAACTTTAAGATTTGGTTCGGGCATCCTTGGTTCTTATACAAAGACATAAAAAACCATGCATATAAGCCTGGAAATAATGCCGAAATTATTAAGAAAATTCTAAGAAGTGAAGATCGTGGAATCGCGTTTGAAGTCGACAATAAAAACTTCGACGCGACTGATGATACGAGCTCGAGAAGATTTAAAGTAGGTGAAACGGACTGGGATTTTATACAAAACAAAATTATTCCTTTTACAACCTCTGACCTGCAGCCTGTTCATTTTTTCTGTAGTGATGCTGGAGATTTCTATCTTAAGTCATTTAAAAACATGTATTCTAAAAACCCTAAAGCCCTTATACTCCCAGCGGATGGGAGTATTACTGAAGCGGCATCTGTAGAAGAAGCTAACACCATTTGTAAAAACTTTAATATTAAGCCAAACGCAATCTTTTCTATTATTAAGGCGGACTACACCATAGGCGGTCATGACTTAACTCAGAATTTTTATCCATCTTTCGCTTTTGAAGATGTAAGAAATAACACGCAAATCACGGGAAGAAAAACGATAAAAAATATGCTTCAAAAAAGAAGCGGCGGCTCTTTTGGAAATATTCTTCCCGTTGATAAATATTTTATGCTTAAGGTTGCCGGGACTTCTACAAATGTTTTAAGAAATAGACAATTAGATGACTCTCTTTACTTTATATATAATTTAGGAAAAAAATTAGACACTTTTTTCAAGCTCGAAGTCTTCACCAAATTTGCAGGTGATGTCTTATCTATAGGAGATTGTGCTGAGATTTTTTTAGAAAAAGTTCTTATACAAGGCGTACTAAAAAAACACTGGATGTCTGGAAAATGGCTTGTGTACGAGCTAGATCATTTTACTGACCCGGAAAAAAAATCGAACCAACTTTGGACGAGAATGATTTTAATCAGACCCACCTTTGTTGGAAATAACGGAACAACAACTTTAGGACTAAAAGAGTTGATGTTCGAAACGGTTTAGAAAAAGGAGATTTGAATATGCATTTTAAAGATTTAATGAAGCACTCTAATGATCAATATGACACTAAAAATAGACAAGCAGCTTCTTACTCAGATGAGCTCGTTTTTAGAAAAGCTAAAATTTATAAATGCTTGGGCCCAGGAAATGACAAATTAAAATTGCAGGTTCTTCCTGAGCTCGCCGATTTACCTGAAGAAGAATTTGAAGATCTTCCAGAATATCCTTCTTTCTTTAAAGGACAAGTTATCACTGGACTGAGCTACGAAATGGATGGCGATAATGCAGAATTTGTCTGGGTCGTATGCACACCAGATCTTCAGGTAGGATACGTATTAGGAAAAGTTAATTCTTTTGGAGAGGTCGGAAAAGACTTTTTAGAAAGCTATTCTCATGAAGATGTTGAAGAATACATGACACGACGTAGAGTTCCTTTCACAGATTTTGACTATAATCATTTAAGCGTAATAAATTGGGTAAGCACTTCTCAAGGTGGAATGCTTCAAGCTTTTAATTATGTGACAGGTGACTTCGTCATATTAAATACATCCGGCTCCGTAATTACGATTCAACAACAACAAATTTTTATGAGAGTTGGTTCGCCGGCAAATCCGCCAACTTCACCAACTGCACACTCATTTGTTCTTTTGACACCAGACAACATTCATATAAAAGCACCGACTATAGAGCTCGATGCTCAAGATCTCATTTTAGGAAAAACGGGAAAAGTACTGGGCGGAGTGCTTAGTGCATCGCCCGTTATCGGAACTAATGGACCTTCAGTCACGCCTGTCTCTCACATTCACGTCTAAGAAATCTTCGGTGGTCCAACAGGCGCAAGGCCTATAGGGTACACGCTGTATGCAGAAGGACCTAGTAGCGAAATTGCAGCGTCATTCCCAACATCACTTCCTAAAGGTGCTCGATATGCTTCAAGCTTAATTTCATTTTGATATCCTGTAGCGCGTGGCAAAAGATGTCCAGGAATACTTACCGTCCAAAAATCAGCACCTTCCTCTATGAGACAAACGAGTTCTTCTGCAGACACTGAGGCGGAAGAATATTCTAAAAGCCCGTTGAGATTAATGGTGTCAAAAATGTTCCATCTTATCGGAGTTAAGTGTTCAGAGTCTCCCCAGTTAATATTAAAACTAACTTCATCATAGTCTTTAGTCACTAGTGGTTTCTCAGGATGATTTTTGTTCCAAAGTTTATCCAATTCATTTTTAGTCCACTCTTTTGAAACGAGTTGATACATTCCGTCTTCTGGCTTCTTCGCATAGCGGACAATTTTGTTATGTTCAATTTTAATGACTTCAGAAACTTCAAAATTATCTATTGGATTATCTTTATATCGAAGCCATCTTAAATAATCTTCTTTTTCAACCCATTCTACTTTTACATACACTTTTTTAATTCTATCTTCTTCTAGCAAAGTGTTATTGATAAGAGCCGCTCTTTTATCATCTGAGCTATTTTGAAGCTCATAAAAAGCTATTTTATAAGACGGAAAATCTTTGAGCATCATAGAAAGTGGAGGAGGTGGAGGTGCAATAGCATTAGGCCCTTTTACTATTTGGTCTATAACGGATTCGAGTGCTCGCATTATCCACATAGTACCATCTTCCTTATTGAATCTCTTCGCGATAAAAAAGAATCTATAGTTATATAAAATATGTAAATATGAAAATAAGAATGTTTCAACTTCATCTCGTTTGAAAATATTTTCTGCAGATTGAACCACTTTATAACTATCAAGAATTTCCTTGTATGACCAGTCTTCTAGACTTTTTGCACAAGACGTTTTTAGTTGTTCTATGCACGCCTCAAGTTTAACTATTTTTAATTCTATTGCATATTGTAGAGCTTTTTTGTTTTTGGTAAGATCTTTTTTATTTCCAAATAGTTTGATAGCTTGTTCTATCCAATAAGAATAAAGCACGTGATCTTTGTCTGGATCGACAGAATTTCCCTCCGCATCTCTTCCGCTCGCTTTAAGAACACACTTATCCACACAGGTGTCTAAAGCGACATGAAGAACTTCAAAGCTTACTGAGTCAACATATCCTTTAAGAAAATAAAAATAAGAAAGTTGACCAACAACAGCTGACAAAAAATTTCTAACGGGAACATCTAGCCCAACAAAGAGAGGTTTTGAGTCTCCATCTTCCTGGTCAGTGAAAAACGTTGCGCGAGTATACATATTTAAAATAGCTTTTTTAAGCCCTTCGTCTACTGGTGATGATGTATAACTTATGTTAGGTTCTGGCGACCACCATGTAATATTATTGATAGTGTCCCATCGTACAGAGCTCCACTTCGACTTTTTATGAGTCTTAAAAGACAATGACTTAATTGGCTTTTCGAGTGATCCTGCTGGTAATCGCACTAAAGGATTTGTATGTCCTACTGGGTCCACTCCTTGAATAGAGGATAATATTCCTATTCCACTTATCCCCATAGTAGACCTAGACGACCACAAACCTGTGTTTCCATTATTTTTAAGGATGTCTTCTTTTCGATCTTCAAATCTTTGAAGAGGGTGGAATTTACTTTCAATTAATTTTCCCGTCCGTGCTGCGTCCATAGACTGAAGATGAATTGGAACATCATGACCATTTAAGTCCTTATTAGAATAGGGCTTTATGTGAACATTATCTTCGAAGAAGTCTACTGTCGACATATCAACGTCAATATAGGGAGTATAATAAGAAACTGAATTATAACGGCTTATCCACCTCCACCATAAAAATCTTCTGTATACGGGAGTTCTCACTAGGTTCCGAAAAGACTTTACTGTGCACTGTGCTCTAAAAAAACTACGCGGTCCTTTTGAATATCTTCCACCTTCGTTTCCTTCACAGAAAATAAGCTTGGCGGATGGATTTCTTCCTTTGTTAATTCCTAACATATAAGTTATTACTTTTCTTTCCGTTTCGCTATTTTGAAAACGAAGCACAT
>ERZ795058.4420-NODE-4420-length-13676-cov-6.796050_pt1 | contig 13676 bp, 10 predicted proteins | sample MGYA00375142_ERZ795058 | MGnify/ENA primary metagenome ERZ795058 (study PRJEB30187, sample SAMN05720210) | activated sludge metagenome | isolation source: anaerobic digester from wastewater treatment plant | place: Japan | collected 2015-04-20 ...
CCTCCCTATTCACCGGCAGCTAATCCCTGTGTCCACCAAAACGGGTACGGTCCAGACCGGCCAGGGCTGTGGTGAGTTCCTGCCAGTACGCGTCTTGCGCGGCTTCGGTCATGGTGTCGAAGGTCTCGACGGAGATCGGTGTCGGGAGTGGACGGGGCGGGGTGGTGGCTTGCTGGTGCCACAGGCGTGCGTCCATCAGATGGCCTCTGCGTCGTAGTCGGGGAAGGGCGAGTCGAAGTCGAGGGCGGGAGGGGCTCCGAGCGCGTCCGCGTCGGTGTCGCTGGTGTCGGAGTTGGAGCGGAGATGGCCGGTCTCAGTCGGGACCGGTTGTCCGTCGACGAGGTCGCGGGCGGCTTGGGCGTCGGCGTAGTCCATGAGGGCTTGGTCGTGCCGTACGGATGCACGGATGACCTTGGCGCGCCAGGAGTCATCGGTGGGAGCAGTGGTCAGTTCGGTGATCGCTGCGACGATCTCGCGGGCGACGTTGCGGCGGGCGACAACGCCGTTGCCGCCACGCGCTTTGATGAGCTTGCGGGCCTCGTCCACGACGACGTCAGTCAGTGGGGCATCGAGCAGGTGAGCGTCGCGCCAGAGCAGTTCGTGGACGCGGTCGTCGAGACGGCTGCGGTGCCACAGGCGAGATCGGTCGCGTGGGTCGTAGAGGAAGGGGACCTTGGCGTCCGCGGCACGGTACGTGCCGGGACGAACCCCACGGACTTCGTCGAGGATGTCGCCGTCGTAGGTGAGGCCGCGGAACTCGATTCCGCCATTGCCGGGTGTCAGCCACTTCTCGGGCAACAGACTGAAAATCAGGTCGGGGTGCTGCGGGACCAGCAACCGACCGGTGATCGCCTGAAGCAGGTCGAACCGCTCGAGCGGGGTGAAGTTGCCGTCCTCGAGCCCAGGGATCTTCACCCCATCATGACGGTTGCGGTGGTAGTCGATCGCGATGAACCGGTGTAGGTGCTGTTGGAGCTCGCGCCATGACCCGAGCGGTTCGAAGCCGACCCAGCCGACGAATCGTCCCCGCTCGTAGACGGCGCGGCCTTTGAAGCCGGCGCCGTTGCGGAAGGACTGGTATGCCGCCTGAAGACGGTCATGCCAGCGCTCCACGATGTTGTTGTCCAAGGGGCGTCCGGGTCGGCTCGGCATGAAGTCGACGCCCCAGTCGCGCAGCAGAGCGAGCACGGGCGCGCTGAGGAAGATCTTGCCGTTGTCCGAGCGCAGCGAGACGAAGGCGATGCCGGGCTTGACGTGGCGCCCCTGCACCTCTCGGCGGGTGCGGACGCGGCTGGCGTGTGCGGTGATGGGGTTGTCGCCGAAGTCGAGACTGGCCGGTATGCCGCACCACCGGAAGTCGTCGATGGTCGTGCCCTCGACCACCATGGAGAACGGTCGGATCGCGTCGTAGAGCGCGAGAGCGATCTCGAGCGCGTTGGCGGACTGGGGCACGACTCGGCAGGCCACGACGACGCGGCTCGGGACCGAGATGATGGTGATGATCTCGACCGAGTAGACGCGCTCGTACACGTCGTCCCAGACGAGGTTGTCGCAGCGAGTGACGTCGACTGCGAAATGACCGGGGTGCGTCGCCGGGTAATTGGCTCGGGCGGCGTTCCTGCGCAGCGAGGTGGTCTTGTGCTGCTTGGTGGTCCGGCCGAGGGCAGCGAATCGGGTGGACAGGTACTGCTGGGTGATCCGCTGGGGCAGGTCGATATCGTCGATCCCCTCTTGCTTGAGCCGAACCAAGATTCGTCGCTCGATCTCGACCATGCTGACCTTGCTCTTGGTGCCGTCGAAGGCCGCGAGCTCCTCATCGACGATGCGCACGAATCGCGGGTCGATGACCTCGAAGCCTTGGCGGCCTTTGGTCTTGCGCCCGTCGACCAGCCCGCGGAGGCCGTCGCGCTGCCACGCCTTGATCCAGCCACGGATCGTGTTCGGGGACACGCCGTTCTTGATGATCTCGCCGGCGAGCACCCGACGGACTCTCGTCCTATCGACGCCGTACTCGAACGTCAGCTGTCGGGCCATCGCCTCGATGCGTTGGGTCAGGCTCGCGTCGAAGCCCTCACCGAATGGATAGAACGGCTCGCCCTCGCGGGCCATGAGCGGGTGACCATCGCGATAGCCCGTGAGCACCTCGAACACGACCTCGAGCTTGAGTCTCACCTCTGCCTTGATCTCGGGCGAGAGGCTGTTCCACCAGGGCTGGATCGACAGGTGGATGGCGTCGAGGCCGTCCTCGCCGATGCCGGTCACCGTGAGCTGGTCGGCGCGGACGAAATGGTTCTCGCCCAAAACATCCTTGACCGTCACACCGTGGCGACCGATTTCGACGACGACACCGGGCCCGAACGACATCAACACTCGGGCGCTCTCAAACAGCTCGACCGCCTTGCTCATAGCGACAGCGCCTCAAACTCATGCACGATGAGCCGGGTCTCGCGCTTCAGCGGGAGGTCGAGCTCACATTCGATCTGCCCGCTCCAGATTCCGTGCCACATCGCCGAGATGACGTGTCCTCCGCCCGCGTCGAGAGCCAGGACGTTCGCGATCGTCCCGTCGCCCTCGAGGTACTCGCGAATCAGCCGCAGCGACCCGGCGTACCAGGGCATCTCCCTCCGGTAGGCGTGGATCCACATCAGATTGACTCGGCGCACCCCGGAGATGCCGCCGAATATCTCGTGCTTCCAACCGATATCCGCGCAGGCCTCGGCCGTGAGCCTGGTCTTCAGCGTGAAGTCGGCGTCCTGCCGCTCGGCTGGTCGCACGTCCCACACACGGATCGTTCCGTCGTCGTGTCGGCTGAGCAGGTCGGGCGTGTGCTCGAGGCGTCGGCCACGTCGCTTCACCGGCAGTCGGAGCAGGCAAGGCTGGGCCACAAGCCACGTCACGTCCGGTCGTCGGTCCAACTCCCGGACCAGATCGTGCTCCAGTCCAGACTCCAGGTGCAGGTGGGACCGGGTCGTGACGCAGAAGGCGAAGACCGGGATGTGCCCAGACTTCGCCTTCACCTTCGGAGTGCGAGTACGACGCAGCTGCGTCACGTCCGGCCGCTCGAACCACGGCCACACGGCCAACTTGGCGCCGACATCGAAGAGCCATTCGACATCGAGACCTGGGTCCAGCACCACAGGGGCTGGCCGCTTCCGGGCATGCGAAATAGACTCGTCCACGCGACGGCACCTTCGTTTCTGCGCAACAGATTCATCAGGGTCGGCGTCGAGGGGTGCCCGGTGCAACGGGCGCCCCTCATCCATGTCTGGAGTCAGGACCCTCTCGGTCGACCTGATCGCAGCCTAGACCGGGCAGGAGCACGCAACAAGGGAAACGCGCCCATTAATTTCGTGTGCTGCGCCGCCTCGCTTCTCGTTTAACGCTAGGCATTAGCCACAGCCTGCCGCGCAAGACGCAACTCTGCAGGTCGCAGCGTTACCCGTTTAATGTGCAGCACTGCACATAAACTTGGGCCAGGCAGTGGCGAGACGAGGGGAGGTCGACTAGCGTGACCGGAACCAACCCTTCGGACGGCCTGACCAGCCGTCCCCGCGAGAACCGTGGGATCGTTCCAGTGCCTAGGCTCCATCGAGCAATGCCGCCCGGTGAGCGCTCTGTGCCTGCAGCCTTGGATTGCCTCCCGAGTGCCACCGCTGCTCCGGACACTTGGCCCTGTCTAAACCCCGGCTGTCAAGGGAGGGACCCAGAGTCTGCAGGGCCAGCTGAGCGTTCCGGTGTGTGCACTTGGCCAGCGAGGGGTCGACCCAGCTACTTCTGTTCGAGCGCCTGCCGGGAGCAGTACGAGTACGAACGTGCCCAGTTGGCCGAGGACATCAAGGCCCTCGAGGAGGCCCTCGACGCTCCTGATGGCAGCTACAGAGACCGCCGCCGAGTCGAAACCGAGTTGGCCAAACGCCGGTGGGGGATGCAGCGCTACCTCTTCGACTCCGCCCAGCTCACCCCGTCACGCAAGCGCAGAAAAGGAAACGCATGACCCCCGTCGGGTTCCAGGACAAGGTCGCCTTCGTCTGGAAGGTCGCGGACAAACTGCGCGGCACCTTCAAGCAGCACGAGTACGGATCGGTCATGCTGCCGCTGCTCGTGCTTCGCCGGATGGACGCTGTGCTCGCGCCGACGAAGCAGACAGTCCTGGATGCAGCGGCTGGCATGAGCGACATCGGGGAGGGTCAATCGGCCCTCCTCAAGAAGAAGGCCGGCCACCGGTTCTACAACACCTCACCGCTGACCTTCGCCAGTCTGCTGGGGGATGACAAGAACCTCGCAGACAACCTGCGCACCTACATCCGCAGACTCTCCCCCGAGGCGTATGCCGTGATGGAGGCCTACGACTTCGACCCCAAGCTCGAGCGCCTCGACCGCGCCGGGATCCTGTATGCCGTTGTCGCGGACTTCGCCGATCTCGACCTCCGCCCATCCGTCGTGAGCAATGAGGCGATGGGCTACATCTTCGAGGAGTTGCTGCGGAAGTTCTCCGAGATGAGCAACGAGACCGCCGGTGAGCACTACACGCCACGCGAGGTCATCAGCCTCATGGTCCACCTGCTCGTCTCGGGCGAGACCGCCAAGGAACTCACCGAGAACCCCAAGCCGGTCCGCACGGTCTACGACCCCGCAGCCGGGACCGGCGGGATGCTCATGACCGCCCTGCACCACATCAAGGACCTCAACCCGGCCGCGATCGTCAACGTCTTCGGCCAGGAGCTCAACGACGAGACGTGGGCGATCGCCCAGTCCGACCTCATGATGCAGGACACCGCGCCGGAGCGGATGCGCAACGGCAACAGCCTCACCGCCGACGCCTTCCCTACCGAGAAGTTCGACTACATCCTCGCCAACCCGCCCTATGGAGTGGACTGGAAGGCGTATGCCGCGCCGATCAAGGACGAGCACACCAAGCAGGGCTTCCACGGCCGATTCGGCGCCGGCCTACCGCGCGTCTCGGACGGGTCATTCCTGTTCCTCCAGCACATGCTCTCGCACATGAAACCCACCGGCTCGAGGGTCGGGATCGTCCTGTCCGGGTCACCACTCTTCTCCGGCCAGGCGGGCTCCGGGGAGTCCGAAATCCGCCGATGGATCCTCGAGAACGACTGGCTCGAAGGCATCGTCGCGCTACCGGACCAGATGTTCTACAACACGGGGATCTCCACGTACGTGTGGATCCTCACCAATGACAAAGCCGATGAGGATCGAGGCAGCGTCAAGCTCATCGACGCCCGCGAGCTCGGCACCAAGATGCGAAAGTCTTTGGGCAACAAACGCAAGGAACTCACGCCCGCCGCGATCAACGAGATCGTTCGCCTCTACGGCGGAGCCCGCGGCGAGTACGCCAGCGACCTCCGAGTGAAGGTCCTCACCAACGAAACCTTCGGCTTCCAACGGATCACCGTTGAGCGACCGATGCGGCGCCGCTGGGAAGTCACCGCCAAAGCCGTCGCCGACGAACCGTATGCCGCGTACGCCTCGTTGGTTGGTCAGCGATACGAGACCGAGAAGCTGCTGTTGTCCGAGTTGCCCGCGCTGACGACGGCGCAGAAGAAGGCCTTCGCCAAGTCATGCGCCGTGGTCGACTCGGAAGCGCCGATCTTCACGGGCCGTGGCTGCAAGGTCGAGCCCGACCCGGATCTGCGCGACCAGGAGAACGTGTCACTCCCCGCCGGCTGGCTCTCGCTCGACGACCAGGCACGCGAGAAGGCACTGATCGAGAGCGCAGAAGCCCACCTGGAGAACGAGATCCGTCCCTACGTGCCCGACGCATGGATCGACCACGCGAAAACCAAGGTCGGCTTCGAGATCCCCTTCACCCGCCAGTTCTACGTTTACACACCTCCTCGTCCGGTCGCGGAGATCGCCCAAGAGATCAAGGATCTCGAAGGGCAGATACAGCAGTGGATGAGCGGACTCGCGCTGTGAGGCTGCGATTGGCTCAGGTAGCCGAGGTTCGGCTGGGTCGTCAACGTGCACCGCAATACGAGCACGGCGACCATCTCATCCCATACCTGCGTTCTGCCAATGTCGTGGACGGCGGCCTCGATCTGACTGATGTGAAGTCGATGAACTTCGAACCCGCGGAACAGGCCATCTTCGGCCTGTCAGATGGCGATGTCCTTATGACCGAAGGCAGCGGGAGCGCCGAAACGGTGGGCACGAGCGCAGTGTGGTGTGGTGAGCTCCCAGGCACCGTCTGCTTCCAGAACACTCTGCTGCGGCTTCGGCCTCGTTCGGGAGTGACTGATGGCCGGTTCCTGGCGTGGTGGGCTCGGCATGCGCACGCTTCCGGCCAGATCGCGGCAGTGTCGAGCGGCGCCAACATCCAACACATTGGATCTGACGGGCTGAAGGATCTCAAGATTCACGTCCCCGACCTTCATGAGCAGCGGCGGATCGCGGACTTCCTCGACGACCGCGTCGCCCGCATCGACCAGATCATCGTCGCGCGCCTCGGACAGGTGGACTTGTTCTCCGAATGGATCTCCTCTTCGGTGAATGGCTTGCTAGCCCCGGATGGCGTGCCGGGTCGATGGCTACGCGTTAAGGATGTGGCTTCGAAGGTCGGAAGCGGCAAGACCCCACGCGGCGGAGCCGACGCCTACGTTGAAGAGGGCGTCGCATTCCTGCGGAGCCAGAACGTCCACAACGATGGTCTGAGACTCGACGATGTGGCTTTCATCAGTGAGGACCTCGATGAGGAGATGTCTGGCACACGGGTACGGGGCGGTGATGTGCTGCTGAATATCACTGGTGGCAGCCTTGGACGCTGCTGCGTGGCCGACGAGACCGCGCTCCCGGCAAACGTGAGCCAGCACGTGTGCATCATCCGCCCGACGCGTATCGATCCAAGCAATCTCGCGCTGCTACTGAGGTCAAAGGTTGTTCAGGATCAAGTCCGACTTGCCCAGGTAGGGGGCAATCGGGAGGGACTGAACTTCGAGCAAGTGCGCGAACTCCGCTTCTGGCATCCAGAGGACCCCAGAGTCTGGTCACTCTGTCGGTCCAGAGAGGAACAAGGTCTCAAAGGTGCGGCCATTATCCGAAGCAGCGTGTCCGTCCTGCAGACATACAAGCAATCGTTGATCACGGCTGCGGTGACTGGTGAGATCGACGTGACGACCGCAGGCTGCGGGATACCGGGATGAGGCGGGCATGAGCATCACCAAGGAATCGGCGTTCGAGTCGAACATCGAGTGGCACCTGCTCGCTCATGACTGGCAGTCATTGGCGCCAACGGCGTACGACCGAAAGTCCGGGATCTTCGGCGATGAGGTGATCGCCTTCGTCCGGGAGACGCAGCCGAAGCAGTGGGAGCGGTTGGTCACGCGCCACGGAGGCGAGGCGACGGCGCGGGAGAAGTTCCTTAAGGTCGTCGTCGACGCGCTCGACCACCGGGGAACCATAAGCGTGCTGCGGTCCCCGGTGAAGGACTCGGGCGTCAGCGTCCGACTGTGCTTCTTCAGGCCGGCCAGTGGTCTCAACGAGGAGCAGACGAAGCGCTACGGATCGAATCGACTTGGGGTTGTGCGGCAGCTGCACCATTCGGAGTCGAACCCTTCGGACTCGCTCGACATGACCTTGGTGGTCAACGGCATCCCGGTCGCGACCGCCGAGTTGAAGAACCCGCTGACCCACCAGACCGTCGAGAACGCGATGGCGCAGTACCGAACCGACCGCAACCCGAACGACCTGATCTTCCGGGCCCGGACGCTGGTGCACTTCGCGGTCGACCCCCACCGAGTGGCGATGACGACGCGCCTGGCCCGTGAGGCGACGGTCTTCCTCCCCTTCGACCAGGGCAGCAACGGCGCCGGAAACACCGGCACCACAGGAAACCCGGCCGTGACGACGGGCTACCAGACGGCATACCTCTGGGAGCACGTGTGGCAGCGGGACGCATGGCTGGACCTGCTCGGTTCGTTCATCCACGTCGAGGGCGAGAAGACCCTCTTCCCGCGGTTCCACCAGTGGCATGCAGTGCGTTCGATCCTCAGCGCAACCGTTCGCGACGGCGCGGGAACGGATCGACTGGTGCAGCACTCGGCAGGGTCCGGCAAGTCGAACACGATCGCCTGGACCGCTCACGCGCTCTCGCGCCTCCACGGCGCCGATGACGCTCCGATCTTCGACAAGGTCGTGGTCATCACCGACCGCAAGGTGCTCGACCGTCAGCTCCAGGACACGGTCGCGGGCTTGGAGCACACGCCGGGGACGATCGTGCGGATCGATGAGAACTCGGCTCAGCTCAAGGAAGCCCTTGAGGGTCACGCGGCGCGGGTCATCATCACGACCCTGCAGAAGTTCCCTGTCGTTGCTGAGCTCGCCGCGAAGGACGCGACTGGGGGCGAGACGAAGGGCGTGGTGGGGCGCCGGTTCGCGGTCATCGTCGACGAGGCGCACTCCTCATCGAGTGGAGATTCGGTCGCCAAGCTGAAGAAGGTCCTGGGTTCGGGGGAAGGCGACGCCGACCTGGAGGCGGCAGCGGAAGCCGAGCAGGCGGCATACGACGCTTGCGTTGACGCGGCAGACGAGGCGCTGTTCGCCAGCGCGCGGCACCGGGGCAAGCAGAAGAACCTGTCGTTCTTCGCGTTCACGGCGACGCCGAAGCCAAAGACACTCGACACGTTCGGGCAGGTCGGGGCGGACGGGCACAAGCGGCCGTTCCACACGTACTCGATGCGGCAGGCGATCGAGGAGGGGTTCATCCTCGACGTGCTGGCGAACTACACGACGTACGGCGTGTACTACAAGCTCGCCAATGCGCACCCGCGAAACGACCCGGAGATGGAGTCGGGCAAGGGTCGCGCGGCCCTTGCCCGGTTCGCCTCGCTGCACCCCTACGCGCTCGAAGCGAAGGCCGAGGTGATCATCGAGCACTTCCGGCAGAAGACCGCGGGCAAGATCGATGGGCAGGCCAAGGCGATGGTGGTGACCCGGTCGCGGCTGCACGCGGTGCGCACGCAGGCAGCGCTGGCGGCATACATCGCGAAAAAGGGCTACGACAAGGGCGAGCGTCCGTTGCGGACGTTGGTGGCGTTCTCGGGATCGCTGGCCGATCCGGACGCACCGGAGGCTTCCGCGGTGACGGAGAGCTCGATCAACGGGTTCTCCGAGGGGCAGCTGCCGAAGAAGTTTCACGGGCCGGAGTACCAAGTGCTCGTAGTCGCGGAGAAGTACCAGACCGGGTTCGACGAGCCGCTGCTGCACACGATGTACGTCGATAAGAAGCTGTCCGGAGTGGCAGCCGTGCAGACCCTGTCGCGGCTGAACCGGACACACCCGGGCAAGGAGGACACGTTCGTCCTGGACTTCGCCAACTCGGCCGATGAGATCAAGGCGGCGTTCGAGCCGTTCTTCGAGGAGTCGTTCGCCACTCCGACCGAGCCCAACGTGCTGGCCACCATGGAGCACGACCTGATGAGTGCTGGCGTCTTGTCGATGCCGGAGATGGAGGCGACCGTCGCAGCGCTGCTTTCCGAGGATCCGACTCTGCAGTCGGTGCTCTACGCCAACCTGGAGCCCGCCGCCGGACGGTTCGGGGCGCTCGAGGAGGTAAAGGCCGAGGAGTTCCGGAGGACCCTGGAGCACTTCTGCCGGGCGTACGCCTTTGTCGCTCAGGTCATGCCGTGGGCCGACACCGACTGGGAGCGGCTTTTCCTCTATGGCCGGCTGCTGCTGTTGGAGCTGCCACCAGGTGAGAACAGCCCGATGCCGCAGATCTCGAAGTCGGTCCAGCTGACTCACCTGAGGATCGCGGTGACCTCGGAGGCGGCGATCGAGCTGGCCGGCGCTGACGAGCCCGGGACCGCATTGCCCGGTGAGGGCAAGGGTGCACTGACTGAGCCAATGCTGGACAAGCTATCGGCGCTGATCTCGGCAATGAACGACAAGTACGGAGCCGACCTCGGTGAGGCTGACAAGGTGTGGGTGGACCAGCAGTGGGTTGTCGTCAAGGAGGACGACGAGATGCGCGATGTCGCCCTAAACAACGACCGCAGCCAGTTCGAGATGGTGCTCGAGCAGAAGGTCAAGGACCTATTGATTGACCGACACGACAAGAACGGGGTGCTGTTCGACCTGTTCTTCTCGAACCCGGACTTCCAGGTCTCGCTGGTGCGCTACCTCGCCGGCACCTACGACGAGTTCCGCCAAGAGTCGGCCCTCTAATGAAGGGCTCCAAACTGGCGCCAGATCCGCCCGGCCAAACCAGCCGCCGGTCCGCTAGGCGCCCGCACAGAGCAGCAACTCCGCCCGGGATGCCCTGATGACGTCCGACGATTCACAGGACCTTGCAAACGAAGCGCTGGCCGACCTGGGGGCCTTGGGCGTGTCAGAGACGCTACTGCGCGATGTTCCCGATCTGAAGGGCCTCGAAGGCCTCATGATCTATGGCAGCAGAGCTCGCGGGGACGCTGTAGATGGTTCGGACTTGGACCTGCTGGGTCTCGTGCACTCCCCGAGAGCGAGTTCCCGTTCGGGTGATGTCCACCTGAGTTACTACACGCCCGCACAGCTCGGGTCAGGGGTGGGAACCCTCTTCGGGGCTCACCTCAAGCGAGACGGAAGAGTGCTCTTTGACAAGTCCGGAGAGCTTGGCGCCGCACTCGACAGGATGGGTGCAGTCAATACGGCTCTTCAACTTTGAGCGTGGTGGGCCCCTGAAGAAGGGCTCGCGGCCCTACGCCAGCATGGGTGTTGTCTAGGCATCCAAGAGCGAGGACCGCGAGCGTGCACCAGCCTACGTTCGGCGCTGATCCGGCGTCGATCCTGTTCAACCTGTCCGGTTACCGGGTCATCTCGGTGAGCCCTGCCGTCGGCGACCGGCTGCGGCAGGCGCTCGTCGAGACAGTCGAGCGCGAGGGGGCGTGCCCGTCCTGCGGGGTGCTGTCCTCGCGGGTCCAGGCCCGACCGGTGCAGCACGTCAAGGACGTCGCCTGCGGCGGGGCCCGGATCGACGTGATCGTCCGCAAGCGGCGCTACCGCTGCGTCGAACCACGCTGTCCCCGGGGGACGTTCACCGAACAGACCGACCAGCTCCCAGCCCGGGCGCGGGTCACCACGAGACTCACGGAGCAGGTCCTCACCGCCTGCCGGGCCGAGCCGCGCGCCGTGTCCCGGGTCGCGCACGAGGCCGGCCTCGCGTGGCCGACCGTGATGCGGATGCTCACCTCCACCATCGACCTGAGCACCGGCGTCGACCACCGGCACGTGCGCCGGCTCGGGATCGACGAGCACCGCTTCCGCACCGTGCGCTACCTGCGCGACCCAGACACGCACGCCGTCACCCGGGTCGAGCCGTGGTCGATCGTGTTCACCGACCTGGACACCGGCGCGCTGCTCGATGTCGTCGACGGCCGCCGCGGCGCCACCGTCAGGACCTGGCTCGCGGCCCGGCCGCGGTGGTGGCGCCGGCGGGTGCAGCTGGTCGCGATCGACATGAGCAGCGAGTTCCGCGCCGCCGTCCGCAAGGCGCTGCCCAAGGCGCGGATCAGCGTCGATCACTGGCACGTGGTGCGCCTCGCGAACGAGATGGTCACCAAGGTCCGCCGCCGCCGTGTGTGGGAGCTGCACCAGCGCCGCGGCCGGAACGTGGACACCCCGTGGAGGTACCGCAAGCTGCTCACCTGCGCCGGCGACCGGCTCTCTGTGCGGCAACGCGCCCGGCTCACCGAGATCCTCGAGCAGGACATTGAGCTGGCCGTCGCGTGGGGCATCAAGGAGCACGTCCGCCAGCTGCTCGCCGCCCGCGACACGCCCACCTTCCAGCGCGAGTGGGCCCGGCTTGAGCGCGCCGTCAAGGCCACTCGCCTGCCCGAGCCGGTCGCGCTGTTCAAGACCCTCACCGCGTGGCGTCGGGAGCTGCTGACCTTCTGCCGCACCCGTGTGACGAACGCTCGCACGGAGGCGGCGAATCTCACCGCGAAGACGTTCAAGAGGATCGGGAGGGGCTACCGGAACCACGACAACTACAGATGCCGCATCATTGGCTACGCGCCGACACCGATGGCGGCGTGAACACCCAGACCACGCTCAAAGTTCAAGAGCCGTCAATACGGGGTTGGTGGTGAAGCGCTCACGCAACATGTCTCAGTTGTTCACCACTCCGGAGCTCGACCTTCCCCGGTACCTACCTGGCCTGCTCCGCGAGGCGCGATACCTGCTGCGCAGTTGCCTGTACGCCAGCGCGATTGCTGAAGGGCGGCCCTGCTTCTCTGTGCGCGAGTTGGCGCTCCGTCACGGTGACTCCGACCTATCGCGATTGTTGGCCTCACGTTACGTAGAGGAACCGTCGGAGCAGGATTACTCCCAATGCGTGTCCCGGCTGGAGCGGCTGATTGGTCCACTTCCGAGCAGCCAGCACGGCTCGCTAGAGGCCACAATCGTCAACGAGTGGGGGACGAGCGGCGACCTACTGTCCATGGCCTTCATGGCGCTCGGCGCCTCCAGCGGTGAATTCGATGACTACGCCGAGGTCGAGAAGGTGCTGTTGTGACCAGCCAGGTGGCTTTCGTGGGTGACGTCCACGGATGCCTGCCAGCTCTTCGCGGGATCTTGCGGGCCATCGACGAGCGGGATGTGAGCCACACCGTATTCCTCGGGGACTACATCAATAAGGGCTCGGATTCCTACGAGGTGCTCGCTGAAGTCCTACCCCTGGCGGCTTGTGGTGCGGCCACTCTGCTCACTGGGAACCATGAGCAGGCCATGGTTTCCGCGCTCGATGGCCGCGGTCTTGCGCCTTTTCTGAAGATGGGTGGGGCCGCCGCGATCCGCTCATACATAGGCGGAAACGTCGGTCCAGACGTCCTCACGGAGTTCCGCGCATCCGTACCGCTTTCACACCTTGAGGCCCTCCGGTCAATGCCCGAGACCTTCGAGACCGAGGACGTGATTGCGGCGCACAGCTCCGGCGCCATGAACGACTCCCGGTATCGGGTCAGTGCGCATGTGGACGTGGGGCCAGAACCGGTGATCTCATCTCACGGAGCCCAAATTGACACTGGGTGTAGTAGCGCATCGGGGAGACTAACGGCGCTGTTCTGGCCCTCCCTCCTGGTGGTACAGGTCGATAACACTGGAGCGCGAGTGTGAGGGTGCCCGCTCCGCTCACGTCCCCAGTTGGTCCAGGAGCGCCTTCGCCTGGTCAATGCCGTACTGGTTACTCATCTTGATGTTCACGTCCATGCACGCGATCGCATACTGCCGGGCTGATGGCGCTCATCGAATTTCCCCAGGTTTGATCGTTGATTGTCCTCACCTGGTGGCGGGGTCAGCGTAGTGGTTGGCGGGTGCCGGTGGTGGTCGCTCGCAGGGATTCGCCTCGGGCGTGGTGGGCGCGGAGTCGGTAGGAGTCGCCGTCGAGGTTGAGCACGACGGAGCGGTGGAGGAGCCGGTCGAGGAGGGCTGCGGCGACGGCGGTGTCGCCCAGGACCTCTCCCCAGGAGCCGACGCCCTTGTTGCTGGTGAGGATGATCGAGGTCTTCAGGTACCGCTGCGACACGACCTGGAACAGGGCTGAGGCGGCTTCGGCGGGTAGCGGCAGGTAGCCGAGTTCGTCGATGACCAGGCAGGTGGGGCCGGCGAAGAAGCGCATGGTGGTGGCCCAGCGGCCTTCGATCGCGGCGCGGTGGCAGCGGGCGGCGAGGTCGGCGGCGGTGGTGAAG
>ERZ795058.4423-NODE-4423-length-13667-cov-5.170511_pt1 | contig 13667 bp, 12 predicted proteins | sample MGYA00375142_ERZ795058 | MGnify/ENA primary metagenome ERZ795058 (study PRJEB30187, sample SAMN05720210) | activated sludge metagenome | isolation source: anaerobic digester from wastewater treatment plant | place: Japan | collected 2015-04-20 ...
CCACCTCCCCCCCCGCTTCCCGTCAGGGATGCCAGGCCTCACCGCAGCCCCGGCAGATCCGGCAACACCCCCGCCAGCGACCGGTCGGTCAGATGGGGCTCCAGGTGCCCCCGAATGTATTCGCGGTCAAGCTCCTCGAACACCGGCATCCGCCCGAACGACGGACGCCACTGGCGCACGTCGGCCGCCGTGGCCCGCTCCATCACGATCCCCCCCTCCATCACGCGCCGCAAGAGCTGCCCCTCCTGGTCATACCACACGGTCGAGCTGGACGGGCCCACGCGTTCGGTCATGCGCCACGCTTCGATCTTCCCCCCATCGAACTCGATCGTCTCCAACCCCTCTACCTCGACATCCAGATTCAGGTGATACAGCCCGAACAGCGGATGATCGACGCGCGTCGACCAGCGCTGGCCGGCCGCCAGCTGCCGCCGCCGCGAGACGATCGGCAGGATCACGTCGCTCAACACGACGGGGCTTTCCAGCGGCGCGCTGCCGCACAGATCAATCTCCCCCGCCAGCGCCGACCCGCCGTCGAGCAACTCGCCGCCGTTCGCCGCCGGCAGATGCCACAGCGCCGTCGCCGCGGTCGTCGCCGTGGTCGCACTTTCGTCCCCCTCGACTCGAATCCGGTAGAACAGCCGCTCTCCCTCGGTGAAGGCGCTCAGCTCCAGTCGCCGCCCCAGCGCATCGGCCTGGGCCTGGATCGTCTCCAGTTCAAACGCCACGTTCATACGCACCCGGATCGCGAGCGTCAATGGCACCCGCAGCCCCAGCATCCGCGCTTCCAGATAGGTCAGCGATTCCAGATCATATTTCGGCAGCGTCGCCTGGACCGCGGCGGGCGGGGTTGACCCCGGCGACGCCCCCTCCTCGACCGCGGCCGACGCGACCGGCGACTCTTCCTGCACGATCGACAGCCACGTCGCCCCCAGCCGCCGGCCCGCCTGCTGGATCCACAGCACATGCGAGTAGCCGCCGAACTCGACCATCAGCACTTCGGGCGCAATCCCCATCTGGCGCAACGTCGACCCCGGCCGCGTCGATTCGTTGCGCCATAATGTGAACATCACGGCCAGCCAGCCGGCCGTCACCAGCAGCCCTACCCACAGCCGCGGCGAACTCAATCGCCGGCGCCGGCGCCCTTCCCCGGCCGGCGCCATTCCGGCGGGTGGCGGGGCGGCGGGCAGGGGTTCGGTCATGGCGGCGCGTCCCGTCTTAGAAACTCGGCGCGGCGATTTCAGACGCGGCGCCATTGTGACCCAAACCGCGCCAAAGCAAAAGCGATTGCATTGGCGATGCCCGCCCCCGGCCAACTGTGATACAGTGTGACCGCCGCCGAACGCCCCCTGCGGGATCACGACCGGCGGCATTTTGCGACGGAGGATGTTTCGATGAAGTGGTTGTCCGGGCTGCTGGCGCTGCTGCTCATGAGTCTCGCCCTCGAAGGCGCCGCCGCGGCGGAGCAGGGGGACCCCGCCCCCCCGGTCGTCAAGCCGATGCTGAAGCTCGACGGCGCGACGACGACGACGCTCTCGCCGGCGCTGATCCGCCGCCAGCGGGCCATGCTGCGCGGCACTCAGGGCGCCTACACCACCCGCCCGATCGTCGTCGCCGGCACCTTCCTCAGCTACGACGACGCGACCTCCAGCGTTCTGGTTGCGATCGACCGCCAGCGCTCCAGCCTGCCCAACATCCTCCGGCGCCGCGCGCAAAATGCCAGTCTCGAACAGGAATTACTCGACCGCGAACTGCCCCCCCAGCGGGCCTATCGCATCAGCCGCCGCACCCTCTTCCTCGATGGCCGCGCCAGCGCAAAGAAACCGGAGTCCCCCGCCAGCGAGGGTCGCGTCGCCGATGACCCCCAGCGCATCGACTTTGATCAATTCAAGCCGGGCGATCCCGTCTCGCTCCTCTATCGGATGACGAACGATCCGGACGAGATGCCCACGCTCATCAACCTCTCGTTGGTCGACCCCGGCCAGACCGATTTCCGCGCCGACTTCAGTCCTTCCGCCGGCAAACCGGTCTATCGCCTGATTCCCTTCAATCAGAACGACCCCACAACCTCCACAGCCACGCCCGATTCCCCCTAGCGGTTCCGCCCGTGAACGCCTCGGTTCGCTCAGCCCCCCTCGGCGCCCACGACTCCGCCGCCCACGACGAGCCGACCCGCGATGAACTCCCGTTCATCGAGAAGCGCCTCGCCCTGCTCTTCGGCTGCTTCGTCATGGTGATGACGCTCTTTGGCTTGCAGTCCTACAAACTGACGGTCATCGAAGGGAGCGTCTACACCGATCGCTCGGAGAATAACTTTCTGAGTGAATTGCCCCTCATCGCCCCCCGCGGCCAGATCCTCGATCGCTACGGCGCGCCGCTGGCGATCAACGAACCCTCCTTCGAAATCCGCATGAGCCCCTTCCGCCTCAAGCCGGACGAGATTCGCGCCACCGGCCGCCGCGTCGCCGAACTCCTTGGTCGACCCGACATCAACCAGCGCGCCGAAAAAGTCCTCTCGCTGGCCTACGCCTGGCAGAGCACCTCCCTGGTGCAGAATCTCTCGCTCGATCAGGTCCTTCCCATCCAGGAACAGGGCTTCATGCTCCCCGGCGTCATCATCACCCCCCACACGCGCCGCGTGTATCCCGCCGGCGAACTGACCGGCCATATCACCGGCCATGTCGGCCACATCAGCCCCGAGGAAAAGGCCCAATTCCGCGCCAGGGGCTATCTCAATCAGGAACTGGTCGGCAAGCTCGCCGCTGAACTTGCCTTCGAGGACCTGCTCCACGGCCGCGCGGGGAGCGAGATCGTCGAGCGCGACGCCTACGGCCGTCCCCGTTCAAGCTACGTCGACCAGCCGGCCCAGCCCGGCAATGCGCTCTACCTGACGCTCGACCTCGGCTTGCAGCGGCTCGCGCATGCCCTCCTGGGCGACTACCACGGCGCCATCATCGTCATGGATCCGCGCGATGGGGCGGTGCTTGCCGCCGTCGACCGACCCGGCTATGACCCCAACCGCCCGACCCGCGGCCAGCAATACTCCAAACTCATCCTCAGCCCGTCGGCCAAGGGTTTTCCCCCCGGCTCGACCTTCAAGGTCGTCACCGCCGCCGCCGGCCTGACCGCCGGCTTCGCCCCCACCGACAGCGTCAACTGCGATGGCGCCTACCATCTGGCCGGCATCCGCTTCCCCTGTCACCTGCGCTGGGGCCACGACTGGGAAAACCTCTACGACGCCCTGCAACACTCCTGCAACGTCTTCTTCTACCGCTGGGCCCACCTGGCGGGCGTGCGCAACATGGCGGCGATGGCGGCCGGTTTCGGCTTTGGCCAGCCGACCGGTTTCGAACTCGCGCCCCCGGGCAAGGAGGGCGGCGCCACGCTGGTCAACCCCAACCTCACCCGCGTCCCCACCGGCAAGGTCCTCCAGATGGGGATCGGCCAGGGCGAACTGATCGGCGTCACCCCGATCCAGATGGCCCGCGCTTACGCCGCCCTCTGCAATGGCGGCAAGCTGTTCAAGCCGCGCATCCTGCACGAGGTCCGCACGGCCCAGGGCGAACGCGTCCGCGTCGGCCAGCCCGAGGAGCAGGGCGCCCTCCCCCTGGCCGAGGAACACCGCCGCCAGATCCTCGAAGGCTTGCGGCGCGTCGCCCAGGAGCCCGGCGGCACCGGTTCGCGCGCCGGATTCAAAAAGGCGTGGCGCGTCGCCGGCAAAACCGGCACCGCCGAAACCGGCATCCGCGGCAAGCCCTCCAACGCCTGGTTCTGCGGCTTTGCCCCCTTCGAAAACCCCGAGGTCCTGGTCATCGTGATGGTCGAACAGGCCGGCCACGGCGGCGACGTCGCCGCTCCCCTCGCCCGTCAGCTCCTCGCCTTCTACTTTGGCGAGCCCGAACCGGTCATCCAGCCCGCCATCGGCGAGGACAAAAAACCCGCTCAATCAGGCGACTAAGACCACACGGCAATCGAGAAATCCCTCTCGTGTGGGGCGCCCTCCTGATCACCCCCGCAATCCTGGATCATACCAGCCAGTGTAGGGCCGGCGCCCTCGCCGGGCTCCCCACCGCATCCCGGAGGGAAGCCAGGGGCCAGATCCCTCTTTCCGCTGGCGCGTCACACGAATTCTTGATAAGTGTGAATCCAGCGGCCCCCACCCCGTCCGCGCTTCGGGCCCCCGCGTCGCCATGCACCTCCTTCACTTCCCCTCATCCCCCCTCCCTGACTCGTGGCTTCACCGCGTCGATCCCCGCGCCAAGCTCCTCCTCGTCCTCTGCGTCGCCTGCCCCTGCCTCTTGCTCCCTTATCGCGCCACGCTCGGCCTCCTTCCGCTGGCCGCCTTCCCGCTCCTGGTTCTGGTCCGATCCGGCTGCCCCCCGCGCGCCATCGCCCGGGCCTGGCTGACGCCGGTGCCGTTCGTCCTCTTCCTCGCCGCGTGGCACCCGTGGCTCGATCCCTCGCCCGCCTGGCTGGCCGGCTGGCCCGGCGAGCTGACCGCCGGCTGGGTGCGTTTCTGGCGTATTCTCCTGAGCGCCCTCGTGCTCATCGGCTTTCTCCTCGCCCTGGTCGCCACCACCTCCGCCCCAGCGCTGCTCAGTGCTCTGGCGCGCCTGGGCGCCCCGCGCTGGCTCGTCCTGATCCTGGGCTTCAACCTGCGCTACCTGGCGTTGCTCCTCCGCCGCGGCGCCGATCTGCGCGCGGCGCGCGCACTGCGCGCCGCCGGCGGCGCTCCCCTCTCCCGCAACCTGCGCCTCTCGGCCGGCATGCTGACTCAATTCCTCGCCCGCACGCTGGCGGACTCCGAACAGGTGGAGCACGCTCTCACGCTGCGCGGGTTCGATGGTCGCTGCCCGACGCTCGGCGCCGGCCCCCTCCGCCGCCTCGACTTCGCCGTCATCGCCGCCGGCCTCGCCATCGCACTGCTTCCATGGGCCGCAAGCTGGCTCGCGGGGTTTGCCCGATGATCCCCCCGCGCATCCTTATCCGCCGACTGCGCTTCGGTTATCCCGGCCAGCCCGAGCTGTTCCACGGCCTCGACCTGGACGTCCAGCCCGGCGAAGCCCTCGGCATCATCGGCTCCAACGGCTGCGGCAAATCGACCCTCCTGTGCCTCCTCGTCGGTCTGCATGATTCGGGCGGGTCAATTCACTTTGATGACACGCCGCTCACGCCGCCCAACCTCGCCGCACTGCGCCGCCGCGTCGGCCTCGTATTCCAGGATTCCGAAACCCAACTCTTCATGCCGACCGTCCTCGAGGACGTCGCCTTCGGCCTGCTCAATCAGGGCCTGGCCCCGGCTCAGGCCGAGGCCCGCGCCCGCGACATGCTCCGCCAGATCGGCCTGGAATCGCTCGCCGACCGGCCGCCGCATCAACTCTCCGGGGGCGAGCAACGCCGCGCCGCCCTGGCCGGCGTCCTCGTCATGCAGCCCGACGTCCTGCTGCTCGATGAACCCAGCCTGAACCTCGATCCGCGCGGCCGCCGTCAGTTGATCGAGCTCCTGGACGACCTCCCCCGGCGCCTCAACCGCCCCGTCACCCGAGTCATCACCTCCCACGATCTGGATCTGGTGTGGGACCTGTGCGACCGCGCGGCGCTGCTGGACGGCGGGCAAATCGTCGCCTCGGTTCCGCCCGATCAGCTCCTCCGCGACGCCGACCTCCTCGCCGCGCACGGCTTGGAACCGCCGCTCAGCCTGCTCGCCCGGCCGCGCATCCTGCCGGCGTCGCCGCCCGACCAAGAGGACCGCCAGTGCATCTGACCGACCACGTCATCCCCTTGGATCGCCCGGCCGGCGCGGTGATCTGCCTGGCCGCCGCTGGCCTGACCGTTGTCGGTCTCGCCCTCGGCGCGCGGCGGCTCGATCCCCGCGAAATCCCCCGCCTGGGCCTCCTCACCGCCTGGGTTTTCGTCGCCTCGTCGATCAGCATCCCCCTGGGCGGCCTCAGCGTGCATCTCGGTCTCTACGGCCTGGCGGGCTTCCTCCTCCGCGGCCGGATCATGCTCTGCGTCTTCACCGCGCTCCTGCTCCAGTTGGTACTGCTCCAGCATGGGGGCGTCTCCACGCTCGGGGTTAACACGCTGATTCTCTCCTTCGGCGGGTTCGCCGGTTGGGCCCTCGCCGCCGCGCCGGTGGGATCGCTGCCGCTGCGCGCGGGCCTGGCCGGCGCGCTGGGGATTTTTCTGCCGGCCCTTCTCCTCGTCGGTCTCCTCCGGGCCGTCGGCTACCCGGCGCTTGTGGGTTCGCTCCTGGCGGCCTACGGCGGGCTCGCCCTTGTCGAGGCCTGCCTGACCGCCATGATCGTCCAGGGACTCAGCCGGATTCACCCCGGCGCGCTGGACTTGGCGCCACCGCCGAATTCCACCACGGAGTGCGCCCCGTGAAGTCGTTTCGAGGGCTGCTGCTGGCCGCCGGCGTGTGGAGCATCGCCATCTGCGCCGCGGCGCATGGATTGCATCTGTCGGTCGATGTCCGCGCCGATCATGTGCGGATTGCCGGCGCCTATGAGAACGGAACACCGCTCGCCGGCGCGACCGTCGCCATCTTCGCCCCCCAGCGCGAGGAGCCCTATCAGGAAGGGCGGACCGATCCCGCCGGCCGGTTCGCATTCATCCCCGACGCCGGCGGGCGCTGGCGCATCCGGCTTGATGACTCCTCTGGCCACGTGCTGGAACGGCAGGTGGACATCCCCGCAGCCGGCTCGCCGGCGGCTTCCGGTCCGGCCGCGCCCCCCTCGCCGGCCGCCAATTTTCACACGTTCGGGTTGCTTGTCGGCGTCGGGCTCCTGGCCGGCATTTCGGCTCTGGCTTTCTGGAGAACGAGCACTTCCAAGTAATCCGCCCGCGGTCGGGCGCCGGGAGTTGGCGGGAGGGCCCGGCCTTCTCCCTCGCTGGCGGGCAGCGCATGACTTTCAGGATTGAAGCCTCTGAAAATTCATGCAGGATAGCTGCCGTTGCAAGTCGCCGCCGCTTCCTGGCGCGGCGCGGCAAGGCCGGGCGCCGTCGGCCCACCGACCAGTCTCAAACCAAAACACGAGGTGCTGCCATGAAGCGAAGCATCCCGTCCCCGGGGGCGATGGCGATCGGCTTGCTGCTCGCCCTCGCCTTGCAGGGCTGCCATACTCTGAGCCGTAATGGAGAAACCGTCGCGATGCGATCACACGGGGATGAGCTCTACCGGATGGCGCCGCCGTCCGTCGAGACAAGGTGGTTCACCTTCGAAAATCCGCAGGGATTGAAGGGAGAAGGCGGGCAGGCGCGGTTCGGCCGCAAAGGATCGCCCGCCACCGCGATCCCCGCGGGCGAAGCCCTGACGCTGGTCGATGTCGAGGGCTCCGGGACGATCCGGAAAATCTGGCTCGCGCTCGGATCGCGCCAGCTGGAGGAGCAACGCGGCGTCAGCATCGAGATGTACTGGGATCACGCGGCGACTCCCGCCGTGCAGGCCCCCGCCGGCGATTTCTTCTGCCACAGTCTGGGGCATGCCACCCCGTTTCAGAGCGCGCTGTTCGCCTCCCCCGAGGGCCGCTCGCATGTCTGCTTCGTCCCGATGCCGTTCCGCAAGCACGCCCGCATTCTGCTCCGGAACGAAACCGAAAAGCCCGTCTGGGTCTACTACGACGTGGCGGTCACGCTGGGCGAGCAACATGACGACGACATGCTCTACTTCCACAGCACCTGGCGCCGGCAAAACCCGACGATCCTGCGCGAAGACTTCACCATCCTGCCCAAGGTCACCGGCCGCGGCCGGTTCCTTGGCTGCCATATTGGAGTTCGCTTGAACCCGCAAGTCAGCAACATGTGGTGGGGCGAGGGCGAGGTGAAGATGTATCTCGATGGCGACGAGGAGTTTCCGACCCTTTGCGGCACCGGCACCGAGGACTATATCCTCGACGCGTACGGTCAGGGTCTGTTCGATAACCTCTACATGGGGAACCATTACGTCGCCCCTGATAATTCGGCCTACGGCTTCTATCGCTTCCACATTCCTGATCCGGTCTGGTTCCATCAGGACCTGCGCGTCACGATCCAGGTGATGAGCGGCCCCGGCTATCCGGCCATGCTCGAAGCCATGGCCAAAACCCCCGGCCTGCGCTTCATGAAGCCGACCGACGGCACGGAGTACTTCACCGAGGAGGAGTTGCGCGCGCACCCCGACCGCAGCAGCGTCGTCGAGCGGGAAGGCGACGATTACTGCGCGACCGCTTACTTCTATCTGGATCGACCGGAAAACGACCTGCCCCCGCTGGCCGACGTGCGCGAACGACTGGCCGATCTGTATTAAATGCCAGCCCTCCGGGCGCAATCGGGGGAGCGGCCACCGCACGATTTTCGCTTGCCCGCCGCCCGCCGGCTTGCTACTTTAACCCGTTCTATGCCTTGGCGGGGAGAACTGCGTCCGCCGGGCTTGGGGGGCCGGACGGGCTGCCCGTCGCAACGCGCATCCTTCCCATCAGATGCTTTACGCCTCGTGAAGGCGACCGGGAGTTGAAGAACCATGAACGCGCTCGTGCAGCAGGTTGAACGCAAATACCTCAAGAAATCCGTGCCGGACTTCCGCCCCGGCGACACAGTCCGCGTCGCCGTCCGCATCGTCGAAGGCAACCGCGAGCGGATCCAGAATTTCGAAGGCGTCTGCATCGCCCGCCATGGCGCCGGCATGAGCGAAACGTTCTCGGTCCGCAAGGTCTCCTTCGGCGTCGGCATGGAACGGACCTTCACCCTTCACTCCCCGCGCGTCGAGGCGATCAAGGTCCTGCGCCAGGGCCGCGTCCGCCGCGCCAAGCTCTACTATCTGCGCGACCTCTCGGGCAAGAAGGCCCGCATCGCCGACACCCGCCGCAAGAGGAGCGGCAAGGACGCGATGATCGAGCTCCTCGCCGGTGAGGGTTTGACGCCCGAGCCCGCTCCGGAGGAGGCGAGCGCCCAATCCGCCGCCGCGGGCGAAGCGCCCGCCGAAGCGTCCCAGCCCGCCTCCGCCAGCGAAGATCCGCCGATCGCCTGAGCCCCGACCCACCTCAATCTTCCGGCCGCCGATGATTGAACTTGTCGGCGGCCCTTTCATTTGCCATCTTAAGCCCTCTCCGCCGAGGCATCCGATCCGGCCGGGAATTTGCGCCAAAGGAGCACGTTATGGGTGAAACGTTGAAGGGTCAGGTGGCGGTCGTCACCGGCGGCGCCCGCGGCATTGGCCGGGCCATCGCCGAAGCGCTCGCGGCCGAGGGGGCGACGCTGGTCCTGGCCGATCTGAACGCCGATGGCGCCGTCGCCGCCGCCGGCGAGGTCGCCCGCGATTTCGCCGTCGCCGCCCAGGGCCTCGGCTGCGATGTCTCCCGCTCCGACGCCTGTCAGGCGCTCATCGACCAGGCCGTCCAGACCCACGGCCGGCTGGACATCCTCGTCAACAACGCCGGCATCACGCGCGACAAACTCCTGCCGCGCATGACCGACGAGGACTGGCAACTGGTCCTGTCGGTTAACCTGAACTCGGCCTTCTACTGCTCGAAGGCGGCGGCGCGCGTCATGACGCGCGCCCGCTCGGGACGCATCATTTCCATCGCCTCGGTCGTCGGCCTGATGGGCAACGCCGGCCAGTGCAATTACTCCGCATCCAAGGCCGGCCTGATCGGTTTCTCCAAGTCGCTCGCCCGCGAAATCGGCGGCCGCGGCGTCACCGTCAATTGCGTCGCCCCCGGCTTCATCGACACCGCGATGACCCAGGTCCTCGGCGATGACATCAAGGAAGCCCTCCTCAAGCAGATCCCGCTGGGCAAACTCGGCACGCCTCAGGACGTGGCGGCGGCCGTTGTCTTCCTCGCCTCCCCGGCCGCGGCCTACATCACCGGCGAGGTCATTCGCGTCGACGGCGGCATGGCGATGTAGCCCCCCTCCGCTCACCCGGTGCGCGCCCAACGCCCACTCTCCGACGGCCCCCGCCCCCAGCCGCATCGACTGGCCGGCGCGGGGGCTTCGCTTTTCTCCCGCGCCCTCGCCCCGCTCCTCGCGATCCTGCTCCTTGCCGCCGCGGCGCTCGCCTTCGGCAACCTGGCCGCCTATATCCAGATCCCCCGGCCGCTCACCTTCCCCGAAGGGGCCGTCGTCTACGGCGCCGTCCAGGTGGCGTCGGGCGAACCGCTTTACGCCGACTGGCGCCAGTGGCCGCACCGCTTCGCCCCCTACGGACCGCTCCTGTATGCGCCGGTCGGCGCGTGGATGGCCGCGGCGGGCGCGCCCCCCTTCGCCTTCGCTTACTATCTGGCCGGCCGCATTCAGTCGCTCGCGGCGCTCTGCGCCATCGCCCTCGTCCTGTCCGGCCTGGCCCGCCGGCTCGGCTGCGGCTGGATCGCGGCGGCCGCCTGCGGCGCCGGCATGACCGCCCTCTGGCCCACGCTGCTCGGCTACCTCGCCAGCTTCCGGCCCGACGCCCCGATGCTCTGCTTCAGTCTGCTGGCCGTCTGGCTTGCCCTCGGCGACGGCCTGGCCCGCCCGCGCCGGCGCTGGCTCATCCTGGCCGCTCTGTGGATCGCGCTGCTCTACAAGATCACCGCGTGGAGCGCCCCGCTGGTCGTCGGCTTCATCGCCTGGAACACCCTCGGCCGGCGACAGGCCGTCCGCTGGGCCGCGGTTTACCTGCTGGGCGTCGCCCTCATCTTCTCCCTGCTCCACCTCGTCACCGGCGGCTATTCCACCATCAACATCCTGGGCTCGCAGTTAAACGGCTTCACCCCGCCGCCTTTTCTCACCCCGGCCGTCTCCGAGTGGGGCCTCGATCGCGCCCTCGTCATGCTGCGCATCTTCGGCGTGCTGTTCATCGGCGCCTGGCTAGTCCTGCGCAACCGGCACGAGCCGGCGGCGCGCGCGATCGGCCTGTTCGGCGTTCTCGCCACGCTCTGCGCGGCCATCCAGGGAACGAAGGTCGGCGCCGACATCAACTACCTGGCCGAGCCCTTCTTTCTGGCGGCCCCGCTCGCCGGCTGGGTCTGGTCCCGCGTCCTCAACGACCCCCGCTCCCCAGGCGGACGGCGCGCGGCGGCGACCCTCGCCCTCGCCCTGCTCGTCCTCCTCCCCGCCTGGCGCGGCGGCCGCTCCTACCTGGACCAGTGGCGCCGCATCCGCCATGTCCCTCCCGAGCGCTTTGCCGTCACCCGCATGGACCAGCTGTCCCCCCCGGTCCTGCTGATGGACGCCGCCTTCACCCACCCCGACCCCGAGGCGCACGCCGTCCCCGATCCCTTTCATTACGCGCTGATGGTCGGCCACGGCCGCATCTCCCCGCGGCCGCTGAGCACGCGGTTGAGCGCCGGCGCCTATGATTTCGTCGCCTTGACCGCGATCGCCCGTTCGGCCCTCGACGCCGAGCCGGCCTGCGTATCCGTCCGCGCGGCGCTTGAACAAGCCTATGATTTGAAACAGCAATTGGCCGAGATCGCCCTCTGGCAACGGCGCGCGACACAGCCCCCGGCCATCGACGAATGAATCGCCCCTACGTCGGCGGCAGCCCGCGCGGCCACGGTGGCAGCACGAGCGGCTCCACGTTCGTCGCCCGCCCCGACTCCAGTTCCGCATCGAACATCAGCCCGCAGATCCGCACCCCATGCTCCGCCACCCGATGGCGCACTGGCATCCCCGACATCAGTTGTTCCAGCACCACCCCGCTTTCAATCCCGATCACCGAATCGTAGGGCCCCGTCATCCCCACATCGGTGATCGCCGCCGTCCCCGCCGCCGTCAGCCGCGCGTCAGCCGTCGGGATATGCGTGTGCGTCCCGATCACGGCCGTCACCCGCCCGTCCACATAGGCCGCCATGGCGACCTTCTCGCTGGTCGCCTCCGCGTGGAAATCGATGACGATCACGGCGGTTTCCATCCGCGCTTCCGCTATTAGCGAGTCGGCGATCCGGTACGGGCAATCGTGCGCCTTCATGAAAGCGCGGCCCTGCAGGTTGATCACCGCGATCCGCCCGCCGCTGGTCAGGTCGTAGATGCCCAGCCCGCGCCCCGGCGCCCCCGGCGGCAGGTTCCCCGGCCGCAGCACCCGCTTGTCCTGATCGAACAGCGAATAACTCTCGCGATGCTGGAACGAATGATTGCCCCCCGTCAGCGCGTCGACCCCCGCCTCGAACAGCTCGTGGGCCGTTTCATGCGTCAGGCCTTTGCCCCCGGCCGCGTTCTCGCCATTGGCGATGACGAAATCGAGCCCGGCCTCCGCCCGGAAACCGGGCAGCCAATGGCTGACCGCCCGCCGCCCCGGCTTGGCGAAAATATCGCCCAGAAAGAGAATTCGCATGGATCACGACCGGCTTTCCAGGCGGCTGCACCGCGCAAGTTGCCGAGACGAAGCCCCGAAACGACGAACTCAGCCCCCCCATCGTCGCGCAACTGACGATGCGGAGCAAGCAAGGAAGGGAAAACTCCGGCAACGAACGACCGGACGTGCCCGCAAACGAACCAGGGATCAACGAGACACTTTTTTCTTGAGTCCCTTAAGTCTCTTGAGTCCCTCATGTCCATTCCGACGCTCCGGAGCAGGACCACGCGGCGAAGCCGGTCCCTGAATTATGTCACTCCCCCCGCGCGACGAAGACGCGCGCGCCCTCGACGCGCACGACCACGACCGGCGTTCCCTTCTCCAGGTATTCCCCCTGCGTCAGCACATCGACCCGCGCTTCGCCCAGCAGCGCAATCCCCGCCGGACGCAGATCGGTCAGCGCCCGGCCCGTCTGCCCCGGCGCGACGGCGGCCTCCGCCCGCGGCGCCGCGGCCGCCCCCGCCGTCTCCGCCGGCGCCGGACTCTCCCGCCCCTCGGGCCCCAGCATCAAGTTCCGATACAGCGGGGTGGCGGGCAGAATCTTCCCCAGCACGATGAAGAACGGAATCAGCCCGACCAGCGCGGCCGTGACCGTCAGCACCGCGCTGCCCAGCATGTCCAGCCGCGGCGCGGTCAGGCTGAACCCGTCGGGCGCGAAACTGAACAGCGCGAACAGCAGCGACCCCACGACGCAGAGGATCCCCAGAATGCCCGCGATGCCGAATCCGGGCAGCACATAAATCTCGACCACCAGCAGCACGACGCCCACGAAGAAGAAGATCACTTCCATGTAACCCGACAGGTTGGCCAGATACGAACCCCCGAAGGCCAGTCCGAATGCCAGCAATGCAATTGCGCCCGGCAGACCGACCCCCGGCGTCTTGAGCTCAAGAACCAACGCCCCCAGCCCCACCATCATCAGCACCCCGAGCACCGCCGAACTCGACAGGAACCGGGCGATCTGATCGGTCGTCGTCAATTGGAACCGCACGACGCGCGCGCCGCTCAACCCTTCCCGCGCCAGCAGCTCATCCAGCGTTTCGGCCTGATATTCCGCCAGCCCGAGCGACGTCGCCTCATCGAACGTCAACGTCAGGATGTCCCCTTCCTTCTTCAAGCCGGGGATCACCAGATCCGGGTTGCTGAAACCTTCGGCGATGTCCTCCGGATGCCCTTTGGTCCGGGCGGTCTTGCGGATCTCGGCGTTAAACACGCTCTGGAACTTCTTTTCGGCCGCGCCGACTCCCTCCGCCCCGATCGTCAGCGGCAGCGCGCCTCCGATGCTGCTGTTGCGGCCCATGATGATGTGATCGGTCGCCAGCGCAATGAACGCCCCCGCCGACACCGCCATCGGGTT
>ERZ795058.4424-NODE-4424-length-13665-cov-6.172741_pt1 | contig 13665 bp, 9 predicted proteins | sample MGYA00375142_ERZ795058 | MGnify/ENA primary metagenome ERZ795058 (study PRJEB30187, sample SAMN05720210) | activated sludge metagenome | isolation source: anaerobic digester from wastewater treatment plant | place: Japan | collected 2015-04-20 ...
CTGGCGCGGGATGAGAAAGCCGCGGGCGATCTTGCGCTTCTCATCCTCCGTGTAGCCGGGCAGCCGGATCAGCTCCATCCGGTCGAGCAGCGGCGGCGGAATGCCCCCCGTCGTGTTGGCCGTCGTGATGAACATCACGCGCGACAGATCGAAGTCGACCTCCAGGTAGTGATCGGCGAACGTCCGGTTCTGTTCCGGATCGAGCACCTCCAGCAGCGCCGACGCCGGATCCCCCCGGAAATCGCTGTTCATCTTGTCGATTTCATCGAGCAGAAACACCGGATTCATCGAGCCGGCTTTCTTGATGCTCTGAATGATCTTGCCCGGCAGCGATCCAATATACGTGCGCCGGTGGCCGCGGATCTCGGCTTCGTCGCGCACCCCGCCCAGGCTCACCCGCACGAACCGCCGCTTCAGCGTCCGCGCGATCGACCGCGCCAGCGACGTCTTGCCCACTCCCGGCGGCCCCACCAGGCACAGGATCGGCCCCTTCATCTCCTTGACCAGCTTCAGCACCGCCAGGTGCTCGACGATCCGCTCCTTCACCTTCACCAGCCCGAAGTGGTCTTCGTCCAGAATCTTCTGCGCCCGCTCCAGATCTTCCTGGTCCTTGGTGTACTTGCCCCACGGCAGGTCGAGCAGCCATTCGATATACGTGCGGCTGACGGTCGCCTCCGGGCTGAGCTGCGCCATCCGCGCCAGCCGGTTCAGTTCCCGGTAGGCCTTCTCGCGCGCCTCCTCGCTCATCTTGCTCTTCTTGAGCCGCTCGTCGTATTCCTCCAGCTCGACGTCCTCCTCGCCCCCCACGCCGAGTTCCTTCTCGATGATCTTCAGTTGCTCGTTGAGGAAATACTCCTTCTGCGACTTGCCGATCTTCGCCTTGACCTGCGTGATGATCTTGTTCTCCAGCTCGAGCAGCTCGTTCTCGGCCGTGAACAACTGCGACAGGATCAGCAGCTTCTCGCTGGCGCGCCGCGCCTCCAGCACCCGCTGCTTGTCCGACGCGCGGAAATGGCAGTAGTTGGTGATCGCGTTGGCCAGCGGCACGGCATCGTCCAGACTGCGGATCGAGACGGCCAGATCCTCCGGCACCTTGTCCGAAAGCTGCACGTATGTCTCGAACTGCTTCTCCACGGTCCGGCGCAGCGCCTCGATCTCCTTGCCCCGTTCCTCGACCGCATGGATCTCCTCGACCAGCGCCGTCATGTAGGAGGGTTCGGACGTGGCCCGCACGATCCGCGCCGGGTAGCGCCCCTCGACCAGAATCTTCGCCGACCCGTCGGGCAGCCGCAGCACCTGCACGATCCCCGCCACGCAGCCCACTTCGTACAGATCCTCCAGACCCGGGTGCTCCTCCTCGACGTTCTTCTGCGTCACCAGAAACACCGCCTTATCCTGGGCCAGCGCGCCCTCGAGCGCCTGGAGCGACCGGTGCCGCACGATGAACAGCGGCGTGATACTGTTGGGAAAAACCACGATTTCCTTCAGCGGGATAATTGGCAGAAGCAACGAGCTCATCATGATGATCCTGGCGGCGGGTGGATGAGGGGGTCCGAGATGCGGCTCCCACGCGAAGCCAGGACCGGGGAAAGGCGCCGCCTCGAGACCCCGGCGGAACGCCTCCCGTGGCCGGCATCGGGCCGGAACAGGCGCCAGCGAAATTTTATATCATAGCTTGCAGCCGGTTTCAGCAGGTCATTGCAACCGGCTGCCCAACCCGCCCGTCGATGGACCCTCCTCGTTCACGCCAAACATTGATTTATCATGCTTTATCTGCTCGCGCACGGCCGTTTGGAGCATGGCCGGATATTTGCTTTATCCCCCTTCGCGCAGCCAGGATAGCCAGCCGCCGGGCCGGATTGCCCGCGTAACTTTCAACCCGCACTTGGAAACCCAAGTCATTTGCCCAAGGGAGCCTCACATGGAACTGCCCGCCAGCATTCCGGATAACGAACGGAACAATCAGGCCATCGAAGCCCTGCTCAATCGCGTCCGCGGACTGGACAAGGAGGCCCGCTCGCGACTCAGTTCCATGCTCGACGACGAGGTCGATCTGCCCTACCTGGACAACATGGAACGCGAATACGCCAAGGCTTTCCGCAACATCGCCCCCGAGCACGCCAACGTCCTGCGCGGCCGCTTCGTCCGCGCCTTGAACGAACAGCGCGCCTTCCTCATCGGCATGGTCCGCAACGCCCTGACCGAGGCCGAACTGCGCGACGCCCAGTTGCACAGCAAAGTCATCGCCGAATAATCCGGCGGCCGGCGAACCCGGCCCACGAGTCTTGCACTCCACCCTCAGAGAGCCCGCCCCCCCGGCGGGCTCTCCTCTTTCCCCCCAACCTTCGTCCCCCGTCCTCGGCTCTCGAATTCCCCGCCATTTTTCCCTTGAACCCCGCCGCCGCCATGCTAGACTGAAAAGTCGATTCGGATGTCCGAATTAGACCCGCGTACCCGAGACCCGATGACCGCCTTCCTCCGCGCAGCCCCCTTCTCCCCCGCCCTCCGGCGGCCCTCGGCGCTCCTGCGCGCCCTCTGGCTCGCCGTGGCGCTGCTCCACGGCTGGCTCATCGCCGAGCGGTTCGTCCTCGGCGCCTGGGGCGCCCCGATGGACTGGCTGCGCGCGCTCCTCTGCGTCGCCGGCATCGGCTACGCCACGCTCAAGTTCTGGCGCATCTCCACCGTCTTCGACCAGGAGCCCCGCCGGGCGCTGATCTTCGCCTTCATCCTGGTCCTCGGCCACTTCTGGATCGCGCCCCCCGAAACACAGACCGCCTATCTGAACCATGCCGAACAGACGGCGGCGTCGCTGCTGATCGTCGTGCCGGCGGTCGGCCTGGCGCTGCTGCTGGCGCTGGCCGCGCGTCGGCTCCACCGCGCGCTGCCGGTCCCGACTCCGAACGCGGCCGGTCTCCCCCTCCAGCGGCCGCTGCCGCTCCGCCGCCTCAAGTCTCATCTCTTTCAACGACACCTTCCCGTCCTGTTCTGATCCCATGGGGTAGGGGGGCCGGACCAACGGCCCCGGCGCGGGACGCGTTCCCGCCCGCACGGCGCGTTCGCCCGCCGTGCGGACCAGGACCCCAATGGGACGGAATGGTCTGATGACGCCTGCTTCCTCCGCCGGATCACCCGGCCTTGCGAGCCAACCGGCCGCCCCTGGCGCCCCGACGCCGCGCGAGCGGCTCCTGTGCGCCCTGCGCGGCCAGCCCGCCGACCGCATCCCGGTCTGGCTGATGCGCCAGGCGGGCCGCTACCTGCCGCAATACCACGCCGTCCGCGCGCGACACGATTTCCTGACGCTCTGCAAAACCCCCGCCGCGGCGGCCGAAGTCTCGATCCAGCCGGTCGAGGCGATCGACTCCGACGCGGTCATCATCTTCAACGATATCCTGATCCCGCTGGAGCACTGCGGCGCCCGCGTCGCCTTCGACGATCACGGCCCGCTGATCCGCAATCCCGTCCGCCGCCCCGAGGATCTGGCCGGGCTCGCCGCGCGCCCGGTGGCCGACGACGAACCGATCGCCGCCACCATCGCCGAAACGCGCCGGCGCGTCGGGCCCGATTTCCCGATCCTCGGCTTCATCGGCGCCCCCTGGACGCTCGCCGCCTACTGGGTCGAAGGGCGGATGACCCGCCAGTTCGAGCATATCGGCTCGCTGCGCTTCGCCGCGCCGGAGCTGCTCCTCTCCCTGCTGGAACGAATCGCCGACGTCGCCGCCGACTACCTCCGCGTTCAGATCGCGGCCGGAGCCGATGCCGTCCAGATCTTCGACACCTGGGGCTCGATCCTCGCCGCCGATGAGTATGAGCGCTTCTCGGGCCAATGGATCCGGCGGATCATCGAGCGCGCGCGGCCCCTCGGCGCGCCGGTCATCGTGTATGTCAATGGCTGCGCCCCCTTTCTCGAACAACTCAACGGGCTGGGCGCCGATTGCCTGAGCATCGACTGGCGGCTGCCGCTGGCGCGCGCGCGCGCCGCCCTCGGCCCCGCCATCGCCCTCCAGGGCAACCTCGATCCGCTGGCGCTGCTGGCCGGCCCCGAGGCCGTCGCCCGCACCGTCGAGGACCTCTTCCGCGCCTTCCCGGCCGGACCCGGCCACGTCTTCAACCTGGGCCACGGGATCCTGCCCAACACCCCCGTCGAGAGCGCCCGCGCCCTGATCCGGGCGGTGAAACACCATGGCCGTTATTAACGAAACTCACCGCCTGCGCGACCTGGACCGCGCCTTCCTCGAGCGCTACAACCTCGTCGGGCCGCGCTACACCTCCTATCCGACGGCCCCCCATTTCCATGAGGGCGTGGATGGGGCGGCCTTCCGCAACCACCTGCTGGCGCTGACGCCCGCGCAGCGCCGCCGCCCGCTCTCGATCTACATCCACCTGCCGTTCTGCATTGAGCACTGCTCGTTCTGCGCCTGCAACGTCATCATCTCGCCGAAGATGGAGCAGGTCAGCGAACCCTACGTGCGGATGCTGGAGCGCGAGGTCGAGCTCCATGCCGCGGTCGTCGATCGCGACCGCCCGGTGATCCAGTTCCACTGGGGGGGCGGCACGCCGACCTACCTGAACGTCGACCAGATCCGCCGCGTCCACGCGATGGTGGCCGGCCGGTTCAACCTCGCCGCCGACGCCGAGCAGTCGATCGAGATCCACGTCAGCTGGACGAGCGACGAGCAACTGCGGACGCTCGCCGCGCTCGGCTTCAATCGCGTCTCGCTCGGCGTGCAGGATTTCAACCCGCGCACCCAGGAGGCCATCCGCCGCCGGCAGACCTACGAGCGCACCCGCCAGGTCATTCTGCTCGCCCGCGAGCTCGGCTTCCGCGGCATCAACGTCGATCTGGTCTACGGCCTGCCGTATCAGACCCCCGCGACGTTCGGCGAGACGATCGAGCGGATCATCGACCTGCGCCCCGACCGCCTGGCCGTTTACAACTTCGCCTACCTGCCCGGCCGGCTCGCGCACCAGCGTTCGATCCGCCCCGAGACCCTCCCCTCCGGCGAACAGAAATTCCAGATCTTCCTCGAGGCCCACGACCGCTTCTCCGCCGCGGGTTATCGCTACATCGGCATGGACCATTTCGCGCTGCCCGACGACGAATTGTCATTGGCTTTTGACCAGGGGACGATGCAGCGCAATTTCATGGGCTTCACCACCCGCGCCGGCGCCGACCTGCTCGGCATCGGCGTCTCGGCGATCAGCCATGTAACGAATTGCTACGCGCAGAACGTGAAAAAACCACCCGCGTGGGAGCGCGCGATCGCGGCCGGCGAGTTTCCCATCGAGCGCGGGCTGCTCCTCAGCCGCGACGACCTGATCCGCCAGGAAGTCATCGCCGGCCTCATGTGCCGCGATCACGTCAATCAACACGAGATCGAGCGCCATCACGGAATTGTCTTTGATGAATACTTCGCGGAGGAAATCGATCGGCTGGAACCGATGGTGCGGGACGAACTGCTGACGATCGGCCCCGATACGCTGGATCTGACCTTTCTCGGCCGCCTGTTCGTGAGAAACATCGCCATGGTCTTCGATGCGTATCTGAAACGCCCCGAGGGAAAACAGGTCGTCTACTCGCGAACTTTATAAGGAGGATCCGTATTTGAATTTGTTTCGTATTTTGAAATTCGAATTGCGAATTTTCATTACAACGACCCGGAACGGAAACAATCATTCCTGAGATGGCTGCGATGACACTGGCGACGCGCCAAATTCCAATGACAAATGCCCCTGACGCGGACGCGGCCGATGTCCGTTCAACCGACGTGCTCATCCTCGGCGGCGGCATCTCCGGCCTCTCGCTGGCCCACTGGCTCCGCCGCGACAACCTCGACGTGCACGTCCTCGACCGGAATGCGCAACCCGGCGGCGTCATCGGCACGCTCCGCAAGAACGACTTCCTCTTCGAGCGCGGGCCCAACACCGTCCTCGACAAGTACGATTCGTTCGATGACCTGCTCGCCGGCGCCGGCCTCGACGGCGAATTGCTGCGCGTCCCCTTGCGCACGCAGACCCGCCACATCTGGCTCAACGGCCGCCTGCATCCCGTGCCGATGAATCCGCTGGCGTTTCTCGCTTCGCCCCTGCTCCCCGTCGCGGGCAAGCTCGCCCTTTTGCGCGAGCCGTTCGTCGCGCGCCGCGACGACGACGAAACAATCGCCGACTTCGTCCAGCGCCGGCTTCACGCAAGCTGGGTCTCGAATCTGGTCACGCCGATGGTCTCGGGCATCTGGGCCGGCGACCCCGCCCGGCTCAGCATCGCCCACGCGTTTCCGATCATGAAGGCCCTGGAACGGCGCGGCGGGAGCCTCGTCCGCGGCGCCTGGCTGCGCGCGCGCGACCGCCGCCGCGGCGCCCCCTCCGCCGACGCCCCCACCACCAAGGCGCGCAAGCACCTGGTCTCGTTCCGCGACGGCCTGCAGCGCCTCCCCGCGGCCCTCGCCGACCGCCTCGCCGACCGCTACCACGGCTCGGTTCAGGTCGACGCGATCGCCGCGCGCGCCGACGGCGGCTACGAGGTCCGGGCGCGCGGCCCGGCGGGCGCCCTCCGCTGGCGGGCCCGCCGGCTCGTCATCGCCGCCGAGGCCGACGAAGCCGCCCGCTGGCTCGCCCCGCTCGACGCCGAAGCCGCCGCCGTCCTGCGCGCCTTCCCCTATAACCGCCTCGCGGTCGTCGGCCTGGGCATCCGCGCCGGCGACGCGCGCCTCCCCGCCGGGTTCGGCTTTCTCGTCCCGCGCGGCCAGGGGGTGCGCATCCTCGGCGCGATCATCAACTCGAACTTCCTGCCCGGCCGCGCCCCCGCCGGCTGCGCCGTCCTGCACGTCTTCATCGGCGGCGAGCTGGACCCGGCCGCCGCCGACCTCGCCGAGGATGAGCTGCTCGGCCTCGCCCGACGCGACCTGCGCCGGACGGTCGACTGGCGCGGCGAGCCCCTCGCGCTCCACATCGAGCGCTGGCCGCGCGCCATCCCGCAATACGACTTGCGCCACAGCGAACGGATGCGCCAGATCGCCGCCGCCGAAGCGCGCCACCCCGGCCTCCACCTGGTCGGCAACTGGCGCGGCGGCGTCTCGATCCCCGATCGCGTGCAATACAATCGCGAGCTGGCCGGGCGGATCGTCGCCGCCGCGCCCGCCGCCGCCCCGGCGCGCCCATGAGTTCCTCCAATCCATCGCGGGAGTGATTGACTTGAGTCCGACCAGCCCGATGCCCCCCTTCGAATCGCACACGATCGAGCCGCCGCGGCTCGGTCCGCGGCGCGACGAGCTCTGCGCCCTCAGCCTCAATCACCGCCGCGCCACCGTCGCCCTGCGCGAGCGCTTCGCCCTCAGCCGCGACGATTGCGCCGCGCTCGTCCGCCGGCTCCTCGGCGGCGCCGTCGCGCGCGAGGCCCTTGTCCTCTCCACCTGCAACCGCACCGAGATCTATGCCTGCGGCGACCGCGGCGCGCTGGCCGACTCCCTGCGCCGCGTCTTCGAAGAGCTCGCCGGGCCCGAAGGCCATCTCCCCCTCCCCCTCGAGCTGCATGAGGGCGAGGCCGCCGCCCGCCACCTGTTCGCCGTCGCCGCCGGTCTCGACTCGCAGATCCTCGGCGAAAACCAGATCAAGCAGCAGGTGCGCGACGCCGTCGACGTCAGCCGGCGCGCCGGCGGCCTCGGCCGCGAGCTCAACCGCCTTGTCGAGGCGGTCTTCCGCGCCAGCAAGCGCATCCGGACCGAAACCGGCCTCAACGCCGGGACGCTCAGCATCGGCCGCGCCGCCGTCCTCAAGGCCGAGGCCGTCCTCGGCACGCTGGCCGGCAAGGTCTGCGTCGTCATCGGCGCGGGCAAGATCGCCGGCCTCGCCGCGCGCGCCCTCGCCGAACGCCGCCCCGCCCGCCTCTGCATCGTCAACCGCACACCCGATAACGCCGCCGCGCTCGCGCGCGAAACCCGCGCCGAGGCGCACGGCCTCGATGCGCTCGCCCCCCTGCTCGCCGAGGCCGACTTCGTCCTCGGCGCCGCCTGGGCGCCCGAGTTCATCCTCCGCGCCGACGCCTGGCCCGCCGCCCCGCCGGCCCGCCCCCGCTGCCTCGTCGATGCCGCCGTCCCGCGCGTCCTCGATCCCGACCTCGCCCGGCGGCCGGGCGTCACCCTGCTCGACCTGGATCATCTGGACGACCTGATCGCCGAGAACCGCGCCCGCCGCGCCGGCGCCGCCCGCGACGCCCAGGCCGTCATCGAGCAGGAGCTCGCCCGCTGGCGCGTCGCCCGCGCGCATGCCCGCCTGGCGCCGGCGTTCAACGACCTGCGCGCCCGGTTCGAGCGCGCCTGGCAAGCCGAATGCGCCGTGGCCGGCGACGATCCCCGCCGCCGCCTCCGCGACCGCCGCCGCCTCCTCCTGCGCGAGCTCCACCGCGCCATCGAACGCCTCAAGGCCCAGGTGCTGGACTGACCGGCCACTTGCCAGGCAAACCGGCGCCGCCGATGGCCCCGCTTTGCCCCATTCCCAATCGACCGGCGTCAAGCCAGCGATCCTGGAGTGCAGTGCCAGAGCCTTGCCACGCCATGCGCCGGCACCGCTTTGGATCCGAGGATCCGTCGGCGTTTTCTTATTTGAGTTGCAGCCTTCGAATTGCTCGGATTTCGGATTCGACGCTTCATCTCGGTCAGCCGCCCGCCAGCCCGCGCCAGCGGGCTTTCCATTGGACCCCTCAGCGGACCCGGCGCTGCGCGAGCTGGTCTTACTGGTCCTGAACACGGGGGAGCGCATCGGCGAAATTCGGGCGCTGCGCTGGCGCGATTACGACGAGAGCCGGGGACTGCTTCGGCTTGTCGCTACGAAGCTGGCCGCCAGGCGTCGGAAGGCCAAAGAGCGGTTCATCCCGGTCAACGCGGCGCTTAAGAACCTTCTCGCGGAAATGCGCAAGCGGGACAAGCCGGGGCCGAACGACCCGATCATTCGGCTGTCACCTAACAACATGAAGCGCAAATTCGACGGGGCCTGCCGGCTGGCAGGGATCGGGCACGCGCGGCTTTACGATCTCCGACACTCCGCACTCTCGCATCTGGCCGCCAGCGGAACACCGCTTCACGTCCTCAAGTCCATCGCCGGCCATGCCTCGGTGAGGACCACCGAGAAGTACATGCACCTGCTGCCCGGCCAGGCCCAGCGCGCGACCGAGGCCCTGAACTTCGGGGCCAAGGGCGAAAAGGCGGAGGTGCTGGAGGTGGCTGACGCCGGCTGACGAGGTCGATGGGCGGGCTCTACGGCCGGAGAAAAAAGCTGGCTGGTGAGTGATTCCATCTACCGCCTCCTTTCTCCTGGCCCGTCTCAAGGTCGGAAATGCTTAGGCTTTGCTTAGGGGGGACCTACCTGCGACGACACCCCAAACTGGAACGCCTCGATGTCAAGCGGGGATGGCAAGAAAATCGGGGGAGCAGAGTCCTCACGCTGGATCGATGCATGTCAATCCCGAGGACCGAAGTGGGCCATCTCGCGCTCCGAGAAGGGCTGGTGCTCCCCCTCGTTCCTGCATCTGAACCCGCAGAGGTAATCTGAGAATCCAGGTTGCGAATTGACACTTCCAGCCAGTCCTGTCACATTTGGACACGCTGAATTGAAAACCTGTCGCTCGCGTGCGAGGGGGGGTTGCGTTGAGTTCGAAATTGGTTTTTGAAACTTGCGCCCCGCGGCCGGATGTCCTGCTGGGGCAGACCCGCGACGACCATTTCATGGCGGACCTGGCCAAAGTGGTCAACAGAACCGCACTGGCCGATTATGGCGATCCTGCGACCTTCTTCTCCCGCACCCACCCCACCCGCGGTCTCCGCGAACTGCTTAAGGCCGTCTGCAAGCGGCTGAGCCCGCAAGGGGGCGAAGTCGCCTCTATCATCCGTCTGCATACCCAGTACGGCGGCGGCAAGACGCACGGCCTGATCGCCTTGACCCATGCTGTTCGAGGGATGCAGAGGGTCGAGTCCCCGGAAGAGTTCGTCGATCCGGCCTTGCTGCCCAAGGAGGGCAACGTGCGGGTGGCGGCGTTGGATGGCGAGAATGCCGATCCCGCCAATGGACTGACGCTTGAAACGGACTTAAGAGCCTATTCGATCTGGGGCGAGATGGCATACCAGCTTGCCGGGCGCGACGGTTACGAACGTGTACGAGAAAGTGATCGGAACCATATCGCGCCCGGCGCCGAAACCATCCGCGAGCTCTTCGGCGGCGAGCCGACCCTGATCATGCTCGATGAGATCAGTGTCTACCTGCGAAAGGTGGAAAGAGCCCATCCGGGCGCCGCCGCCCAGTTCACAGCGTTCATTCATGCGCTGATCAAGGCTGTTGCGTCATCGCCCCAGGCCGCGCTGGTGGTAACCCTGGCGATCGGCAAGGATCATCAGACGCCCGACGCCTATCAGGGCGAGCAGACCCGCGCGCTGGAAGCTTTCGAGGAAGCGGAAAAGGTCGTCTCGCGAGGCGCCACCCAGCTCAATCCGACTGAGGAAGATGAGACGGTCGATGTTCTCCGGCGGCGTCTGTTTGAACAGGTCGACATGTCGGGTGTTGACGATTTGGTCCAGGAGTTTGCCGCACTGTGGGACAAGAATCGGGAACTGCTGCCCGAAGGGATCACGAGCGTTGGCCTGCGCGAGCTGTTCCGCAAGAGCTATCCGTTTCATCCCGAACTGCTGACGCTCCTGACCGAAAAAACGGCCACCCTCAGCACATTTCAGCGGACGCGGGGCATGTTGCGCCTACTCGCGCGCACCGTGCACTCCCTCTGGGAGCAACAGCCCGCCGATGCCCTCGTTATTCATCCCCATCACATCGCCTTGGGGTCGTCGGCGATCCGCGAGGAGATCCTCGTCCGCCTCGAACAGCAGGACTACACCCCCCCGCTTAAAGCCGATGTGGAGGCGGTGACGAGCGACGAGGATCGGGCGCTGGCGCAAGATCTCGATGCCCGGCACTATCCCAGCCAGGCGCCGCTGACGACCTACATCGCCCGGACGGTCTTCCTGCACACGCTGGCCTATCACAACGACCTGAAAGGCGTCCAGCCCGACCGGCTCCGCTACTCGGTCTGTTCACCCGCCATCGAACCGGCCTTCGTCGAGCAGGCGCGCGAACGATTCGTGAAGGAATCCTTGTATCTGGATGACCGGCCGGGAGCTCCGATGCGCTTCATGGTCGAGGCCAATCTGGAGCAGATGATCCGGCGCCAGATGAAGGAGATCGAGGCGGGAGAGGTTCGCGCCGATCTGAATGTGCGGATCAAACACCTCTTCGGCATGTCCAACGGCCCGTTCAACCTCTGCCCATTCCCGGCCGGCGCCTACGAAGTGCCCGACGAAGCCAATGACGAGCGGCCGTGGCTGGTCGTGCTGGGATACGAGGAATATGCCCTGGGCAGCGACCCCAGCACGGTGCCGCCCATCGTCGAGGAAGTTTTTCAGTTCAAGGGGCATGATCAGAAGTTTCGCATTTTCAGGAACAACCTGGTCTTTGTTGTCGCCGATGCGCGTCAGGTCGAGAACATGCGGACCAACGTTCGGCGCGCGCTCGCCCTCAAGGAGATGCAGAAGCCGGAGATCAAGTCAGGGCTTGCCGACTATCAGCAGAAGCGCCTTGAGTCGCAATCGCATGAATCAGCGATGAAAGTTGCCGAGGCCATCCTGCATTGTTACCGGCATCTCTTCTACCCTTCCAGCATCCCCATGCAGGGCAGCAAGCAGCCTCTGGCGCATTCCGTGATCGAGTTTGCCCAGGCGAGCGCATCGCCCGGCAATGGCCAGCTCCACATCGATCGCATCCTGCGGCAACAGACCAAGATCCTCGGTGTCGGGGATCCGCCGCCTGCCCCGGCGTTCGTCCGCGACAAGACAGCCCTGAAGACGAAGGGCGAAATCTCGACCCTGGAACTGCGCAACGAATTCCGCCGGGCCCCCAACCTTCAGATGCTCAAAGGGGATGAAATCCTCGTCAACTGCATCCGGCAGGGTATCGAGACGGAAGTCTTCATCTATCGCGAAGGAGATCAGGTCTGGGGCAAGGGCGACCCGACGCCGACCATCCAGATCAGCGAAAATGCCTACGTGCATACGTTGCTTGACGCCAAAGCCAAACGCCTCTGGCCGCGTGCCGAACCACTGGAGCTGCAGTTTGAGACCAAACCGACAGTCGTCAAGGCTGGCGAGCCGGCCACGCTGGGCTTAACCATCTCCGGAGGGACGCCCCCGTACCAGATCGCTTCGGAGATCAAGGAGTTCGCCGCAAGCAAGACCGAGCAGACGACATTCTACGCGCAGGTGACCCCGCCCGCTTCCACCAGCTATGCCGTGGAGGTCGTCGATGCCCGCAAGAAACGCCGCTCCGCCACCGTCGAGGTCCGAGTCGCGGTCGACGGCGAGACCCTGCCGCCGCCCCCACCCGTGCCGCCCCCCCCGCCGCCGGAACCGCCGAAGCCAAGGTCGTTCAGCTGCGAGGGGCCGCTGGGGCAGGCGCTTACGGATCTGTGGGAGCAGGTCCGCAAAGCCGGGGTGCAGCGCATCGGAACATTGCTGATCAAGTTCTATTCCCAATCCGACGCCTGGAAGGTGCACCAGGCGATCCTGGCCCTGCGAAATGTGGAAGTCTCCTGCCAGATTGCGGCGGAATTTGAATCGGAAGATTCCGATGAGCTGACAGTCGCCTTCCGCGGAAAGCCGGAAAAGGCCAACTCCTTGCGCGGCTTCCTGGAAACCCAGGCGCGCAGCTGTGAGGAGTCGAAAATAGAGTCTGCATACACCCTGCGCTTCCCCGATGGTCTGCAGACGGACGAGGCGACCACGGAGAAGTTGCGCAAGGATCTGATCTGTTACGGCGCCGGCGCCGCCTGGGTTGAAGCGCACGCCGCGCCCGGCGGGGAGGCCTGATCATGGCCAGGCAGACCCGCAAAGCCGCGCAGCCCGCGCCGGAGGGGCCCCACTTTGAATTGCGGCTCAAGGCGCCCAGCCGGCGCGACTGGCGGTTGGAAATCTGGCAGCTCCCGTCGATCGCCACCCCGCGCCTGCGCGAACCGGAATTTGTCGGGGCGCTCAAGGGCACGCCGCTCGAGCTTGTCGAGCATCGGCTGCTCAAGCGGCTTTCACGCGCGCGCATCGACCTCGGCCCCATCAGCGCCGGCCGCGAGCGCAAGTGGTCGATCGACGAGGATCTGGCCCTGCATCTGGGCCTGCTGTTCCGGGCGCTGGCGCCGATGCACAACCTGGGCCGCATCCGGCAGGTGGCCGACGGCATCGACGAGATGAGCCGCGAGGAGGCGGGCTATTGGCTGGGGATGACCATGCAGCGGAAATATCCGCGGCGCATCCTGGCGGCGCTGCGGATGGTCCTGACGGAGCCGTGACAATCGTTATGATACTGAACGGCAGGAAAGTATCATAAGCCGACCACTCATTACACTTTAGTATCACAAGAGCCGTGGCCGTTTTGGAGGGATTAATCAATGAGCATTGCCCTTGGCGATCTGGAGTTGGTCGATCTGCGCGATGCCTGGCAGAGCGAGTCGCAGCAGTTCACGCCCTGGCTGGCACAACCGGCGAACCTCGCCAAACTCAGTGCCGCCGTAGGGCTGGAGTTGGAGTATCAGGATCGGGAGGTGGCGGTCGGCCCGTTCTATGCCGACATCCTTGCCCGCGATACCGC
>ERZ795058.4426-NODE-4426-length-13662-cov-4.904534_pt1 | contig 13662 bp, 9 predicted proteins | sample MGYA00375142_ERZ795058 | MGnify/ENA primary metagenome ERZ795058 (study PRJEB30187, sample SAMN05720210) | activated sludge metagenome | isolation source: anaerobic digester from wastewater treatment plant | place: Japan | collected 2015-04-20 ...
TATTCTTTTCGACTTTCAAGGTAGGATCTTCTTCAACAAGCCTCTGAAGGCCACTGCCTATCTTATCTTCGTCCCCCTTTGATTTCGGTTCAATAGCCATTGAAATGCTTGGTTCCGGGAAAGTTGCCGGCTCAAACATTACGAGTTTATTAGCATCGCACAGGGTATCCCCTGTTGTAGTATACTGTAATTTTGCAACTGCGCCTATATCTCCTGCAATAAGCTTATCTGCAGCTACTTGCTTTTTACCCCTTAAAAGGAACAGGCTGCTGAGCTTTTCCTTTTTTTCCTTATTTGGGTTTAATACTTCCATGTCCGCTTTCATTTCTCCCGACATGACTCTGAACATGGAAATCTTCCCTACAAATGGGTCGGCAATCGTCTTATAGACCTGGGCACTGAAAGGCGCATTTCTATCCGCCGCAACCTTTATCTTCTCTTTGCTTTTTACATTGACTGCCTCAGGGACTTCTGCATCAACCGGAGAAGGTAAATAGTCCAGTACCGCATCCATGAGTAAATCTACTCCTATATTCTTTGCCGCGGAACCACAAATCACCGGCACTACGTCTCTTGATACAACCCCAAGCCTTAATCCTTTTACTATCTCTTCCCTCGAAAGTTCTTCACCATTGAAGTATTTTTCCATAAGTTCCTCGTCCGTCTGTGCGGCCGCCTCGATTATCACATTTCTGTATTCTTCAGCTTCGGCTTTAAGATTGGCTGGAATATCTTCAACAACCGTCTTATTGCCTTCTCTTATCTTAGCCTTCATATCAATTATGTCGACTAATCCTTTGAAATTTGCCTCCGAACCTATCGGAAGAGCAAAAGGAACAACTTTATTTCCAAAAGCTTCTCTAAGCTGTTCGACAACCTTCGAGAAGCTTGTATTTTCTCTGTCAAGCTTGTTTACGAAGAACATGCATGACTTCTTGCCCTCGGAAACAAGATCCCAAGCCTTCTCTGCCCCTACTTCAACCCCCCCGGTGCTATCAACAGCTATTATTGCGCCGTCGGCAACCTTTAAGCTTGCCACTGTTTCACCTACAAAGTCAAAATACCCCGGGGTATCAATTATATTGATTCTCTTTTCTTTCCATTCACAGGGAGCCATAGCCGCACTAATGGAAATCTTCCTTTTAATTTCCTCCGGGTCATAGTCTGTCACGGTATTTCCGTCTTCAACCTTTCCGAACCTATCCAGGACCCCGGTATTAAACAGCATTGCTTCTGCCATTGTTGTCTTACCTGAACTGCCATGTCCAAATAAACCTACATTTCTTAGGTTTTCCGTTTTATAATCTTTCATAAAAATTCCCCCTTTTATGTTTATTCTGTCCTACATCAGTAATTTTAAACATATCCATTGTAAATTCAGATAACTATGTATAGCGCGAAATATGCATACACTGTAACTCTAATTTTATCTTTCCCTCAAATAAATGTAAAGAGTAAAAAGCTGAGTATTCGTAAATTCATATCTCTATCTTTTCAAAGAGCCTTACCCCAACTGTGGAGAGCAGGTTGTACAGCAATAAGTCCAGTATCCCGAACATTGCAACAAAGGTTATAAAGGTAATCCACAGCGTAAAATGCAGTGCTATTGTTACAAAAACCGGTATACCTGCAATTACTATGGAGGCAAGCATATTGAGCACAACATTGAAATTCTGCTTCACTGCCTTCTGCTCATTATCCCATATAAGCTTAGGGAAATTGAGATCAATAAATATTCCAGTAAACGAACTGAAAATAATTCCCAATATTGCTGCAACAGCAATAAGCATTATTAAATAAACCGGCAGCGGCACAAAAATAACAGCTGCCAGCACCATAGACAGTGTTCCGACTGCACCTAAACATGCACTGGACAATACCTTAGCCAATATCTGAGTCCTGTAGCTTACAGGCAGGTATTTGCAAACGTAAATGTTTGTGCCTTCCCTGGATATTGCCGAAGCGGCAATTCCGTTAGTTGAGGCAACAAAAACACTCATGCCGAAAGCAGCCGCCAATACTGCGCCTTGCTTGCCGATATCGGAAATATAGGGGCTGAGTGCTTGAAGCTCTTTCATTTCATCGGGTTGCACAATAAATGGGAGGATGAAGAATAAAGGAAAAAGAAAATTCAGAAGCACGCAGTTCATGAAATAAACAGGTGTTCTGAACAACAGCTTAAGCTCCTTAATAATATATGACCTTAAGGCCGATTTCTGTCTGCTGAACTTTCTAAATTCACTTTCTGTATATTTCTTTCTTTTTGAAGAGGCTTCCGATATTCCCACTGCGCCTTTATAATAAATACCTTCTCCGATACCCAAAAGCAGCATTACAAAAAGCACGCAGATAAGCATAAATACTATTAAGTTCACAAGACCTTTTAATTCTGAGTTATGTAATAGCGCCATTACTGCAAATCTATTGCTGAAAAAAATACCCGATATAGTTCCCGTAAAGGAATTATTCCCCTGGGCAAGCAGTTGCTGCAGCTCATCAGCACTCATTGAGGAACTGCTGATCTTTGTAATGAAAGCGTTTAGCCCAACAGCTAAAGTCATAGCCGCAATTCCGCCGATTATCCTGAATCTGTCTTTGTTCTTTGCGAGGCTGGTAAATCCCATTATTAGCAAGGTTATTACAGATGCATAGATTAAGGGCAAAACAGGCAGTGCAAGAAATATGATAAGGCTGTATATGCAATACATTAATCCTGCTTTGCCTGCAATCCCGAAACCTATGAGAATAGGCGCAAGGAATATAAATTCAGTCAAATACTCATAAAACAGAGCAACAGTAAATTTTGCCGCTAATATTTCCGAAGGCCTTAACGGCAGCGGCAGCAGATTCTCAATGTCCTTGGAAAAATAAAAAATGCTAATAACATAGAAAACGCCAAAAAAGAAAATAGTCAGGCTGGATACCAAAAAGCCCATTCCAAGGATCAACCCTTCCTGTTGAATCCCCGATAGCACATGATAGCCGACAAAGGCCAAAGTGCCGATTCCGAACATCATTGGTAAAAACGATACAAATACGAGCACGGACAGAAGTATTTTCTTTGTGCGGCTTTTGCCTGACTTAGCAGATCTTAAATCAAACAAGTTGAAATTTTTCAGCATCACTTTGGTTAATACCATATATCTACTCATTTCCCGTCAGCTCCAAAAATATATTTTCCAAGGACTCATTACTTCTGAAATGCTCCCTGATTTCGTCCATTGTTCCATAAAACAGCAGCTTCCCTTTGCTGATAATGGCTACCTTATCACAAAGCTTCTCTGCTACCTCAAGGACATGAGTTGAGAAAAATACCGTGTTGCCGGCTTCAGCATGTTTCTTCATCATCTCCTTAAGGATGAAGGAAGACTTGGGGTCAAGTCCGGTCATCGGCTCATCTAATATCCATACCGAAGGGGCATGGACAAGAACTCCCATTAATACTATTTTCTGCCTCATTCCGTGGGAATAGCTCTGTATCTGATCATCAAGGGCAGCTTCCATTTCAAACCTTTCGGAAAGTTCCTTTATTCTCTCCTCCCTCAGGTCAGAAGATACCTTATATATATCAGCCATAAAATTCAGGTATTCAATACCCTTAAGGCGCAGGAACATATCAGGGTTGTCTGGGACATAACCAAACTGACTTTTTGCCTCAAGGGGTCTCTCTTTAACATCTATCCCATTTATTGCCGCACTACCGCTGTCAGCATTCAATATTCCTGTAATTATCTTGATGGTTGTTGTCTTCCCTGCTCCGTTTGGACCGAGAAAACCTACAATCTGTCCTTCGGGAACGACCAGGGTAAGATCATCCACCGCTTTTACGGTGCCGTTATACGTCTTGCTGATATTGTTCAGTTCAATCATACATCTTCCTCCATATGGTGCTTTTTGCCATTTAATTATAACATATCTTAAAAAAAATTAAAGCTTTCTAATAATATTTCACTACAGTCAAAGTTCAATACCTTTATGTATTAAGGTTATTGCCACTAGTACAGGCCTATTTACAAAACAATCCAAATAGTCTATTCTGAATATAACGTCGGTTTCCCAATATGAATATCTATAAAGGAGAGTGCTGTTATGAACAATGCTGTTAATATTGAATGGGGTAAGTTAGGCTTTTCTTATATTAAAACGGATTACCGTTATATTTCCAGATGGAAAGACGGTTCCTGGGATAATGGAAAGCTCATTGAAGACAACAATCTCACAATCAGCGAAGGTTCTACATGTCTTCATTACGGGCAGCAATGCTTCGAGGGTTTGAAGGCTTATTGCACAAAGGAAGGCAAAATACAGCTTTTCAGACCTGATCAGAATGCAAAGCGTATGATACAAAGCTGCCGGAGGATTTTCATGCCGGAAGTACCGGAAGAGAAATTCATTGATGCCTGTGTTCAAGTAGTAAAAGCCAATGAAGCATGGGTCCCCCCATATGGTACGGGAGCTACCCTGTACCTCAGACCTTTTGTTATAGGGGTAGGAGATAACATAGGTGTAAGTCCTGCCAGGGAATACATATTTTCAGTATTTTGCATACCCGTAGGGCCCTATTTCAAGGGAGGCATGTCCCCAATTGATTTCTCGGTTTCCGAATATGACAGGGCAGCACCTAAAGGAACAGGTGCGGCAAAGGTAGGGGGCAACTATGCTGCAAGTCTTTATCCTCACGAGAAGGCAAGAGAAGAGGGTTTTGCGGATTGTGTCTATTTGGATCCTTCAACCCATACGAAAATTGAAGAAGTTGGTGCTGCGAACTTTTTCGGAATCACAAAAGACAATAAATTCGTTACCCCGATATCCGACTCTATTTTACCGAGCATAACAAAATATTCACTGTTGCATGTGGCAAAAGAGTACTTAGGGTTGGAAGTAGAAGAGAGAGACGTATATATTGATAATCTGGACGAATTCGCAGAAGCCGGAGCATGCGGAACAGCCGCTGTAATTTCACCTATCGGCAGCATCACCTATAAAGGAAAGAAGCATATATTCCATAGCTTAACCGAGGTTGGCCCCATAACCAGGAAATTATATGAAACACTTGTTGGAATCCAGATTGGGGATATAAAAGCTCCATCGGGATGGATATTAGAAGTTAAATAGCAAAAAACACAGGGCGGTTTGTGTCTGTAAGATATAAGAACCGCCCATTTTTTATATGAAAACATCAATTAAACTTCCAAACAGCTCTCTGTTCTCCCTAATTTTCACCTCACTGCCCAATACACAGTAGCTTTGCCTCTTAATAAGCTCAAACATCATTTCGGATAGCTCCCTCATGTCCCGTTGACTTGTGTCGAGTATTTCCTCCCGCTCCCTCTGCAAATCCTCGGCGGTGATTTTTCTCATATAATTCTCTATTGCCCTCTCCCCCTTCATAAAGGGGGTAAGAGGCTTATCCAGCCTGCTGATTGTTCCTATAATATACCTGCTCATCTCCCTTTCGTCGGTATGGAAATTTTTCAGGTACTCATACATCTCGTCATATACCTTAAACGTCTCCCTGATATTCGGGTCTCTATAAGAAACAAGAAACATGTTTCCGTTCTTTTCGAAGCCTGTAAAAGCGCCATAGGCGCCTCCCTGGACTCTGACGCGATTCCAAAGATAACTGTATCTGGATATGGTGCTCAGAACCTGCAGCTTTCCCGAATACGGATATCCCAGCTTGATAAAGTTGTATCCCTGAGCTACATATTGCACCTTTCCCTGGGTCATAAGCCCTTCATTACGTGACTCAAGCCCGAAAGAATACTGTACCGGCGGCAATTTTTCCGTGCTCAATTCTTTAAGTATTATATCCATACCTTCTGCAAAGCTTCGATAATCATCCTCTTCACAGGTCACTCCCGCAATAAAGCCGCTTTTCCTGAATATCAGCCCCATAAGCTTCTGTAAATTTTTTTGTACCTCTCCTATTCTGATTTCAAAGTTCTTCTCTATATCCTCAATAAACTTATAGTAAGTCAATCCCGTTATTTCCTCCAGATAGCCTCCTTCTGCCGAAAAATATGATAATAGCCTCCTGCAGGCAATTATATACCCTTCCCCTGATATTCTCATCTCAATTCTGGACTTTGTCTCCTGAATAATCTCCCTGATTCTTCTCTCATCATCAAACTTAGTCCCGGCAATAATCTCTCTGATTATTTCAAACATTCTCGTGAGTTTACCGTTAAGAACCCTGCCCCTGACGGAGAACACGGGATTATATTTATTATCATCACCTTTTTCCCCATATACCTGTGGGCTGAACCGGATTCCGCCCGTATGCATGTCGATTTCTTTTGAGAGATCTCCGTAGCTGTAGTTTAAAGTGCTGATCTTCCCAAGTACTGCAGACAGAAGGGGTATATAGGGCAGCAGCTCCTGGGGGACAGCAGTGGTGTCGAACAACAGGTCTGCATAAACTATGTCATTAGTAAACATATGATGTGCAAGCACTTTAACCCCTTCCTCCTCCTTCACCTGCTGCGGAAGTACTTCGCCCTTCCTGTCAATATCTTTTATGGAAAGCATAGGAATAAGTGCAAGCTTTTCAGGAGCATCCGGAGCATTCTGCCACTCCTTAAGCTCCCTGTTCTGCTTTACAAGCCCCTGAAGCTGTTCCTTCGTCATTTGTGTCTTAATATTCCTGAGTTTGGTCCTTGTTTCCTCATCTTTTGCCTCAGACATACCTTTCTTTGGTTTCAGCACTACCATTGAACTATGATTGTTGTTTAAAATGTATTTCTCTATAAGGTTTTCAAAATATCTGTCATTCAACTCAGACCTTATCTTTTCAAAAATCTTCCCATAGCAGAGATGCATAGCGGGATCCTTGCCATAAAGCCAGCTGTCCATAATCTTAATGTTATATATAAGGCCTTTGGGGTAGCTTTCAAAGTCCGCTTCCCTCAGCCTGAATTCCTTCAAATTGACCGCTGCCTCAGCCAGATGACTGTCCAACCCGTCGCCCACAAGCTTTTTTAAGGTTTCAAGAACCACATTGATAAACTCTTCTTTTCTTTCCACATTTGAATTTTTTACAATAATGCTAAAAACGGGTTGAAGTATGCTGTTGTCGTACCTCCCGTAAACATCCTTGCCAATGCCTGCCTCAAGCAGCGCTTTTTTCAAAGGCGATGCCGGCGTTGACAAAAGTATATGCTCTAATATTTCCATTGCTATATACAGTTCCGGGTCTGTGGAAAAACCCACTGAATAATTCAAGTTAAGGTATGTTTTGTCCCTTTCATCCTCATTAGGAGAAACGGGATATTCCAGTTCATAGCTTTTCATTGAGTCAAAAGCTTTCTGTACCGGAATAACCGAATCTATAGGAACTGTTTCAAAATCCTTGAGGTATGCCTCATCGATAAATTTCAACTGATCAAGTATGTCTAATTTCCCGTACAGAAACAAAAAGCTGTTTGACGGGTGATAGTATTTTTTATGAAATGCAAGAAACTCCTCTAATGTAAGCTCCGGAATAACTTGGGGGTCGCCTCCCGATTCATAGCCATATGGGGTATCCGGATACAAAGTTTCCTGAAGCTTCCTTGCAAGCACCGACTCCGGCGATGAGAGAGCCCCCTTCATTTCATTATACACAACTCCCTTATATTTCAGCTCATGGCCGGCTTCCTCCAGTTCGTAATGCCAGCCTTCCTGCTTCAGTATCTCAGGGTGTTCATATATGTTGGGATGAAATACAGAGTCCAGATATACATCCATCAGGTTCCTGAAATCCTTTTCATTCCTGCTGGCTACCGGATACATTGTCTTGTCCCCAAAAGTAAAGGCATTTAGAAAGGTATTCAGTGAACCTTTTACAAGTTGCACAAAAGGTTCTTTAATGGGAAACTTTCTTGAGCCGCAAAGCACCGAATGCTCCAATATGTGTGGCAGCCCAGTGCTGTCCTTGGGGGGTGTTCTGAAAGTAATAGAAAACACCTTATTATCATCTTCGTTTTCCATATAAAAAAGCCTGGCTCCGCTCTTCTCATGCAAAAAAAGCCGTACTGTAGAATTTGTCTCCTTGATATCATTTTCTTCAATTAATCGGAATCCGTGATATATTTCATCTGTTCTAAAATGCATCCCTTTCAACCCTCCATTCAGCAGATTGCATAATAATCATATACTTGCCGTATTCTACAAATGTCATTCAAATATGAACAAAAAACAAAAAAGCTGCTAAAAAACAAATATTACGAATGGGTCTGGACCTATCCCTGCAATATTTTGTGTATTTTCACGGTAACACAGCATGCAGGGAACGGTCCTGACCGTTCCGGGTTTTGCAGCAGCCTATATGCAGTACTTCCACAATTATTTACGCTCTTTTGACCCCCATGAAGAAAAGTGCCAATGTACCCGGTCCTGAATGGGAACCGATAACCGGTCCTACTTCATTAATTATGACATCCTTCACCGGAAATTCTTTTTGTATCATTTCCCTAAGGTATTCCGCATCCTCAATACAATCCCCATGACTTATGGCAATGACCTGTCCTTCGGGATATTCAATATTTTCTTTAAGCATTTCAAAAAGTGTCTTAATGGATTTCTTTCTTCCCTTTACTTTGGATACCGGTATTAGTCTGCCTTCATCATCAACCTTAAGGATAGGCTTAATATCAAGAAGAGTGCCTACAAAAGCAGCTGCCCCGGAAAGCCTTCCTCCCCTTTTCAGATGCCCCAGGTCATCTACCGTGAACCAATGATTCACTCTAAGCTTGTTTGTTTCAATCCAGCTCACTATTTCATCCTTTGAAGCCCCTGACTCAAGCATTTCATTTGCCTGATAGGCCAGAAGACCTTCTCCAAGGGAGGCGCATTTGCTGTCAATAACAGTAATATCCGCATCCTTGATCTCTTCGCATACCATATCCCTGGCAAGGTTGGCACTGCTGACACTTCCGCTTAGGCCCGAGGAGAATCCCAAATAAACAAGCGCCTTGCCCTCCATTGCACACCTCTTGAAAATTTCCGTATATTCATAAACATTAACCTGTGAGGTAGAAGGCATTTCGCCATTTCTTACGGCAGCATAAAACTCCTTGTAATCCAGGGTTTTTCCGAAGTCATCCTTATATTCCTGATCCCTGAAGTTGCATGTAAGGCTCACAAAAGGTATCTTTTTCTCCTCTACATAGCTGCGTGGAAGATCTGTACAAGAATCAATCAACAAAACTGTATCCATCATATTCCCGCCCCTTTGTAACATTATAGTATTATAGTAACTAATTTTCTGTCATAAATCAATCTTTAATGCTTCTTGTTCGAAGGGCCGGTACCTACCTCTGCCTGCTATAGACTATGTACCTTAGCATTATGCATTACGGGCTGCTATACACATCAGCAGAAAAAAACTACCTGTGTTTGCACAGGTAGAAAAAACCATGATAAATTGGGGGTATGTGCCGGGAATGAGCAGTCCCGGCACCGATGATGTTTAAAGATTTATAATAAATGCTCTTGGTTATTCATATAAAAGCCCGCCTGCCAGATTTTTCAGGGATAAATAATCCAATATGGAAATTTTGCCGTTCTTTTTGCTTACGATACCTTTATCCGAAAGTTCCCTGATAACCCTGTTCAGATGCCTGTAGCTGGTGCCCAGAAGCGTAGCCATCTCTGTCATGTTGGTAGTTTTGATTTCATTGATGCCCTTTAAACTTGATTCTTCGCTTGATATTGAAATTATATAGCTTGCAAACCTCTTTTCGAGGGGATATAGGAGATTAATCGAAGTACTGTTGGATATTGTATATAGTTTATATCCCAAACTCCTTATTACATAACTGAGAAAAACCGGATCGTTTCCCGCATGTTTACGAATATCATCCACTGTTATCCCAATAAGATGGGATTCGTTCAAAGAATCAACATTGCATTTTATGTTATACCCCGACATAAATTCCACATCGCCCAAAACGCTTAAAGGCTTGTTGAACCTAAGAAGAAGAGACTTGCCGTTTTCCATCAATGTATATACCTTGAGCTTGCCTTTTACATCAAAATAAAAATAATTCAGCTCATCTCCGGTATTACAAATGCATTCTCCCCTCTCAAAGCTCATAAGACTCATATATGGTCTCATATCCTTCTGAAATAATGAATCCAGGCTAAACTTCCTGATATAGGCTTCTAAAAGGCTTCTGTCATTGACCCTTTTCATGTACTATCCTCCGCTTTTATAATATAGTAAAATTATATCATAAAAAAAGGACATGTGTCCTAATTTTTATATAAATATTCCTATGCTGCAAAAGCACCCTTTGTCCATCCGCTGCTGCAGCCTTCTTTCATTTCATTTTTTTGTCGAAAATGATATAATAATACCTGTATCCCGCATATTGAAAAAGCCTTTAACAGTTCGGGAATTTACATACATAAGAAAGGAATTAGTAAAAATGAGCGTTGAAAGTGTAAGAGAATTTTTTGCTGAAGGGGGATATACGGATCTCAAAATAATTGAAACAAACCTTAGCACTGCAACTGTTGAGCTTGCTGCAAAGGCACATGGTGTTGCCCCTGCCCTTATTGCCAAGACAATGTCTTTTGGATTAAAGGATCGTGAAATATTAATCGTAACAAAAGGTGATGCAAGGATAGACAACCGCAAATTCAAGGATTGTTTCCATGAAAAGGCTTCCATGCTTGACTATGACAGGGTACTGGAGGTTACCGGCCACCCTGTGGGAGGGGTATGCCCTTTTGGCCTTAAAAATCCTCTTGATATATATCTTGATATTTCTATGAAGGAATTTGAATATGTATACCCCGCTGCCGGCTCTGCAAATTCAGCTGTAAAAATCGCACCTGACCGCTTGCAGGAAGTAACGGGCGGTATATGGATAGATGTATGCAAATAAACCGGCTTGCCGGGCGGAGCCGCAGCAAGCCTTAAAAACTGGCTACATCAGTGGAGCAAATATTTTAAGTATGGTCCCGGCCAGCCTTCTATACCATTTTATATTTCCGCAATCCTCCAATGTAATATTGTGGCAGATCTCCAATGTATCAAGATAATCTTTTTTGACTTCTAAAACACATTTTGTATTGTACATCCAGACACCGCATTCAAAGTGCAGGAACAAGCTGCGATAATCCAGATTGATTGTTCCAACCACTGCAAACAGATCGTCTACCACAAAGGTCTTCGAATGAACAAAACCGGGTGTATACTCATAAATACGAACTCCGCTTTCTATCAATATCTCGTAATTTGAACGGGATACCATATGAACATACCATTTATCGGGAATATGAGGGGTAGCGATACGAACATCCACTCCTCTTTTTGCTGTCAGGCATAAAGCAGTGCTCATTTCATTATCTAAAATCAAATATGGAGTGTTGATATAGACATATTTTTGTGCATTGCCAAGCAGATTAAGATAGACAGATTCACCAACTGCTTCGTCATCAAGGGGGCTATCTGCAAAAGGCTGCACATAACCATCCGATGTTAAAAGTTCGGTTTTTTCCGGAAATAGTCTGAAGAATTCATAATCCTCACCGTTTCCTCTGAGAAAACTCCACATTGAGAGAAACATTACCGTCAGGCTCCATACCGCTTCACCTTGAATCATAATGGCAGAGTCTTTCCAATGTCCGTACTTTTCATAGACATTAATATATTCATCTGCAAGGTTGATACCTCCCGTAAATGCTGTGTGTCCGTCTATTATGGCAATCTTACGGTGATCACGGTTATTCAGGCGAAAAGATAATACAGGGATAAACGGATTAAATACTGAACACTTTATTCCCATACTTTCAAGTTTTTTATCATACCCAAAAGGCAAGGTAAACAGGCACCCTACATCATCATAAATAACACGTACATCAACACCCTGTGAGGCTTTTTCTTCTAAAATTTTCAATATGGTACACCACATAACACCTTCGTCGATAATGAAATACTCCAAAAAAATATAACGTTCCGCTTTCCTTAATTCCTCCTGTAAACGCTCGAACTTTTCTTCGCCGGATGCAAGATATTCCGTAATTGTATTGGTATAGACAGGGCAATAGGAATAATTACTTATATACGCCGCCTGATTGGCGGCACTTCTGTTTTCTTGTTCGAGCCGCTGCAATATCCCCGAATCCTGTTCAAGATAATTCTGCATTTTATTTACAATCCCGCACATTTTACATTTATCTTTTTTGCTGGATTTATTCCCCCCGAACATCAGATAAAAAAGTCCGCCAAAAATCGGGAACATCATAATAGGAATAATCCAGGCGAGCTTGTAGGCATAGTTATTCTTATCGTTTAAAATTCTAAACACAACCAGTATGCTGAGAAACAAACAGACAGCATAGAAATATACAAAATAATTGCTGAATCTCCATATTACTATAATCAGCGCTAGAGCCTGAATCAATATGGCTGCTCCGACCAAAACAACCCTGTTGAATAACAATCGTATAAGTTTTTGCATAATATCATCCACAACCTTTACATGTTATTCCTACCCATATTATACCATTCTTACGGCTTTAAGGCAAAGAAAGGTGCTAAATTTGGTACCTCCTCTGACCTAAACAATTATGCAGAAAACAGTAACAACCACAGCGGTCAGAGAATATTATGTTAATATATTCTTTACGAGGTGATTAGAATGACCAATGGAGCTTATGGGCATTGCCCCAGCGGAGCTGTTCCTTATTCAGTCAGGGCAGGCGATACCCTGGGGAATATTGCTTTCTTATACAATACAAGCGTTAATGATATAATAAAAGCCAACCCCGGTATTACCCCCGATCAGCTGTGTATCGGCCAGCAGCTTTGTGTGCCTTTGAAAGCCCAATTATATCCTGCCTGCCCTACAACAAACTATTATGTGGTTACAAATGCGGATACCATGGAATCGATAGCCTCCTACTTCGGCATTTCTCCCCAGCAGCTTGTATATTCAAATTATGGAATTGACCTTAATGATTTGTATGTGGATCAGATTTTGTGCATACCGGTTGCTCCCTCGCCTGTAAGTATTAACATAAATATAGGGGAGCGCAAACTTACAATATACAGCGACGACGCTGTATTCAAAACATACAGGATTGGACTGGAAAACCCATCCATACCAGTTCCAAGAGGAACTTTTAGGGTATTAAATAAGCAGGTAGACCCCGGTATAGCACAGGGTGCACGCTGGCTGGGTCTATCCGAGGCCGGTTTTGGAATACAAGGTACAAATAACCCTCAGTTCATCGAAAACATTTCCGAGGGGGAAAGTATAATACTGTCTAATCAGGACGTGAGTGAGTTATTTAACCTTGTGCCGGTTGGTACAACCGTTAAAATAATATGATAATATTCTGAAATATAGTATTGAAGGTGAATTTATGGATTATGAAGGCTTTGAACGTCAATGTCCTGCAGGCACTTCTTCCTATATAGTGCAGAGTGGCGATACTCCATACAAAATTGCAGGCAAGCTAAATACTACGGTCACAGCAATACTTTCGGCAAACACCAGTATAATTCCGGAAAACCTGGAAATAGGCCAATCTATCTGTAAACCTCAGCCACAGCCTCCGGCAGCAGTATGTCCTATAGGCACCTCTCCGTATGAAATAAAAAGCGGAGATATATTGGCAAGCATTGCCAGAAGGTTTGATACCACTGTAGAAGCAATACAATCAGCC
>ERZ795058.4434-NODE-4434-length-13643-cov-14.627981_pt1 | contig 13643 bp, 10 predicted proteins | sample MGYA00375142_ERZ795058 | MGnify/ENA primary metagenome ERZ795058 (study PRJEB30187, sample SAMN05720210) | activated sludge metagenome | isolation source: anaerobic digester from wastewater treatment plant | place: Japan | collected 2015-04-20 ...
TGTAAGAAAGTCCCTCAATCGCGTCCCAGTTACACTGGATGCCGGGCGTGAGCACTAGAAAATCGTACGGATACACCGTACCGTCCGCAACGGCCACCGTGTTCTTCGCCGGATCAAGCGCCGTGACGGCCTGCTTGACCCACTTCACGCCTTCCGGAATGCAGTCTGATTGTCGGCGCCACACCTTATCCGGGTTACGGTACACACCGGAGCCGATCAGGGTGAAACCGGGTTGATAGAACTGGCGCTCCGCCGGATCGATCAACGTAATCTGCGCTTTTTTCAGCAACCGCACCAATCGCGCCGACATGCCGAGACCGGCCGCGCCACCACCGACCACCACGATCTTGACCGCGCGGTCGCTGCCTTTCATCCCACACCCTCCCGTACCCGTCAGCGCCAGCGCCGCAGCGGCCGAAGACACCTGTATGAACCTGCGACGCGTAATCTCTATATCTGTCATCTTGACTCTTTCACTATGGGGCATTGGTTTCGATTTCGACACCGGTGCATCAACCCAACCACTCAACGAATCCAGCCGAAGCGCGGAGAGGTGAACGGCCAATACACGACCGTGGCCGGCCCCAGCAGGTTGCGCTCCGGCACCGGTCCCCAATAACGGCTGTCGAAGCTGTTGAACGAATTATCGCCCATGGCGTAATACTCATCCGCCTTGAGCGTCACACTATCTTGTTCCGTGGCCAGCGACTGCCCCGGGAAATAGACCTGACGCGTGCCGCTCGGGTTGAATCCCGCGTAAGCCGGCTGTCCCGGCCAGACCGCTTCGCGGCGCGCGATCTGTCCCATGCGCGGCGGCTGCACGACCACCTCGCCGTTGATCACCAAATTGGGTGCTTTGATCTGAAGCGTCTCATTGGGCAATCCAGTCATGCGCTTGATGTAGTGCGTGCCCTGCATCAGCCCCTGAATACCGGTCGTGGAAAAGACCATGATTTCGCCACGCGTCGGGTGCGAAAAGTTCCATTTCCAACGGTTAACGAAAACGAAATCGCCGGAGATCACCGCGCCGGACCACAGCACCTCACCGGCTTTGACGCTGGCACCGTTGGCGACACCGCCCGCGAGCCGCACAGGACGACGATAGGCATCGGTCTCAACGGCGTCATTCGGCACATAATGCGGCACACCGGCCACAACCACCGGCGTGTATCCCGGCTTCTTGCTGCTGTCGCTCGGCATGAAATTCACGGTGCCGGACGTCTTGGCACGCACGGTCTTAAACGACGTGCCGGTAACCAGCCACTTGAAGAACTTGAGCGGCTGCTGATCCAGCACCGTGGCCGCCGACGGCGGACGCGCCTCAGAATGAATGCCGTAGAGCGTCGGCTGCATCGACCCGGTCGGGATTTTAAAGGGCTGGTAGAAGTAGGCACGGAAGGCCATCGCCACCGAGATCGCCACCACCAGCACGTCGAAATTTTCGCGCCAGCCGGCATACGGCTTGGGCGGGTTGATGCGCGTAATACAGGTTTCGAGCGCACTGCCCGCATCCTCCATCGCCCCACCTTCGCATGCGGCGTACGCCTCTTGCGTCTGAGCAATGTGCTCATTCAGCGATGCCAGATCGTCGGCACTCATGACGTCGCCACGGCTGCATCGTAATGTGCGCGCATGGTGCAGCACGGTCTTGAGCTGCTTTCTGATCTTCCGCTTCTCAAAATAATTCACGTTTGGACTCCCCTCTCCCGCAACCTTTACTTACGATTAATCGTCCTTGGACGTCCCCTTGAGCACGGAGATGAAGGCGGACTGCGGCACATTGACCTGCCCGAACTCTTTCATACGCGCCTTGCCGGCCTTCTGTTTCTTCAAAACCTTCTGCTTGCGCGTCACGTCACCGCCATAAAGCTTGGCCAAGACATCCTTGCGAAACGCGCGGATATCCTCGCGGGCAATGATCGTGCGCCCGATCGCGGCCTGCACCGGAATCTTGAACATGTGCGGCGGGATGGATTCGGACAACGCCTTACACATCTGACGACCGCGCGCAACCGCCTTATCGCGGTGCACCAGAATTGAAAAGGCGTCCACCAACTCGCCGTTGAGCAGGATGTCCATCTTGACAATGTCGCTCGCCTGATAGCCGTACGGCTCGTAATCCATCGAGGCATACCCGCGGCTCACGCTCTTGAGCATGTCATGAAAATCAATCAGGATTTCGTTCAGCGGCAGGATGAAAGTCAGGATCACGCGCCGCGTGTCGAGACTCTCGGTGCCCTTAACCTCACCGCGTCGTTCCAGTGCAATGCGCATGATGTCGCCGATGCACTCGCTCGGGCAGATGATCGTGGCTTTGATCATCGGCTCTTCGATCTGCTCGATGCGCGTTACATCCGGCAACTGCACGGGATTGTCCAACTCCAGCACTTCACCGTCTTTGAGCAACACACGGTACACGACCGACGGATGCGTATTGATGATGTCCAGATCGAACTCGCGGCGCAGCCGCTCCTGAACCACCTCCATGTGCAGCAGCCCTAGGAACCCGCAACGGAACCCGAAGCCCAGCGCGACCGAACTCTCAGCATGGAACGTGAAGGCGGAGTCATTCAGGTGCAGCTTCTCCAGTCCGGCGCGCACCTTCTCAAACTCGTCGCTGCTGACCGGATAGACGCCGCTGAACACCATCGGGCGCACCTCTTTGAAACCGGGCAACGGCTCGGTTGCTCCGTCCTTGGCCCAAGTCACCGTGTCGCCGATCTTGATATCAGCCGGGTCTTTGATCGCGCCGACCAAGTACCCCACCTGCCCCGCTTCGAGCACGTCAACCGGCTTTTGATCCGGGCTGAAGATACCCACTTCGCGAAGCTGCGTGGTCTGGCCGCTGCCGATGAAACGCACCGCGTCACCGACCTTGATGCAACCGTCCACCACACGCACGTAGGTGATCACGCCGCGAAACTCATCGAAGACAGAGTCAAACACCAACGCCCGCAGCGGCGCATCAACGCCTGCTGTTTCCGGTGGCGGGATACGGGCGACGATCGCCTCCAGCACATCGGGCACGCCCTCTCCGGTCTTGGCACTGATCAGGAGCGGCCGATCCATCGAGATGCCTAGCACATCCTCGATTTGGTGCGACACATCCTCAATGTTCGCGCCGGGCAGATCGACCTTGTTGAGCACCGGCACGATCTCCAACTCATTGTCGATCGCAAGATAGGCATTCGCGACCGTCTGCGCCTCGACACCCTGAGCGGCATCGACCACCAACACCGCGCCTTCGCACGCGCCCATGCTGCGCGACACCTCGTAGTTGAAGTCCACATGGCCCGGCGTGTCGATCAGATTGAGCAGATAGGTCTTGCCATCCTTGGCGGTGTAGGCCATGGAGACCGGATGCGACTTGATGGTGATGCCGCGTTCGCGTTCGAGATCCATCGCGTCCAACGTCTGCTCACGCAGATTGCGCAGATCGATGGCTTCGGTAAGTTCCAATACGCGGTCCGACAGCGTCGTCTTACCGTGATCGATATGGGCGATGATACAAAAGTTGCGTATGTTATCGAGTCTTTGTGCCATATTCTCCCGTGCAAATCTCGCGCATCTGCGCGATCACCGCGCCCATATCGTTCTGTTTAAAAAGGAAGCTGCCGGCCACAAACTGGTTGGCCCCGTGTGCCGCGCAAAGGGCGGCGGTCTCAAGATTGATGCCGCCATCCACCATGATGTCCAACGCACCTAGGCCACAGGCATCCGCATGGCAGCGCAGTTCACGGACTTTCGGCAACACCTCGCTCATGAACGCCTGACCGCCATAGCCGGGGTTCACCGTCATGAACAACACCTCGTCGCACAGCTTCAGATACGGGAAGACCGCCGACGCCGGAGTCTGCGGCCGCAACACCAATCCGGATCGTACACCGCGCGCGCGGATGACCTTGAGGGCGGCCCACACATCGCAGTCCGCTTCGACATGAAACTGGAGAGTCTGCGCCCCGGCATCGATAAAGCGCTCCGCATAGAGGTCAGGCCGCGTCATCATCAGGTGCACATTGCGGTAGAGGCCGGGCACCACCCGCCGCGCAAGCGCCGCCATGTCCGGCCCGAAACTCAAATTGGGCACAAAGTGAGCGTCCATGATATCGAGGTGCAGCGCATCGGCCTGGGCCTCCTCGACCCGCCGCATCTCCTCTGCCAAACGCCCGAAATCCGCCGCCAGCAGCGATGGAAGAATCTGAATCTTCATAGGCGTCCCAATATATCCAATTTTTCCCCTCGACGCAATTGCGCGATGAACGCAGCCCGACTCTCGCGCGGAATCGCTCCCAAACGAACTCATGGACGAATGACGCAGAATATGAAATGATTCGGTCTTCATTTGAGGCACGGCTGAAGTGTCACGGAGATGATCGATGGCTGACTTTTACACGCATAACATCAAAATGAGTGGCGGGGACCCGCGCCGACACACATGCTGTTCGGTGGCGGTACTGTCTTGTTTGGCCCTGATGCTGGCGGGATGCGCGCATGTGCCTGCCGAGCAGCAGCGGCTGGTTTCCAAACCCAACATGCAGTTCCAAGGAGCGCCGATGTTTAATTCGCTGAACCGACTGCTCACGCAGTTTGAATCCAGTTCGGCGTCCTCGGTGGGCGGCCAATCAAGCGGCGGCGCGTGTTCTGCGTGTGGCCCGAATTGAGGAGTAAGGCATGCGACGGTTTATAGTGAAACGGTTTTTTGTACTGGTATTGGGACTGCTAGGAACGAATGTGCTGTGTGCACAGGAGACCGCCCCGCCCTTCACCCGCCCGCAGTTGGAGACGGGGGAGGATGTCAGTCTCGATGACTTTCGCGGGCAAATTGTTGTGCTTGATTTTTTCAACGCCAACTGCGGGGATTGCGTCCGCGTTTCGTGGGAGCTTGAATCCGGCATCCAGACGTACTATGCGGCCCGCGCGGGCAATCCGCACGGTATCGCCGTGCAGGTCGTCGCCGTAAATAGCGAGATTGCCGGAAAGGCGGACATGGAGGCGTTCCTGCAGAAAACCGAGCTGAGCATGGTGCTTGATGACCCCGAAGGCACCCTGCTGGAGGCGTATGGCGGTACCAGCCTGCCCTATCTGGTGCTCATCGATGCCACCGCCAAAGGTCCCGGTGCCGCAGCCCCGCGGGTCGTGTTGCGTCAGGAAAAGTACGAGGGCTTGAGAAAACTGCGCGGTGCGATCAACGCGATCACCGGAAAGCCTGAACCGCCAAGCGCCAAACCTGACACTCCGACCAAGACCGCGCAGGAGTCCGGCGGTTCTTTGCCGCCGTTGGAAACGGAAGATCTGGTCACCCAAGAAACCACGCTGGATGTAGCGGCGATGCTCGCCTCGGATATTCGCGTCACGGACTTTATGGCAGAGTACCGACAGGAACGCCCGACCTCTGAGTTTAGCCTGGCGGTCTCGTATCGGCCGACTCGGATGGACTTCAGAACCCAACACTTCGAACGCACACAACGCAAGCGGCTGGAAGAGGATTACTTCGCCGTTCAAGGAAGCGCCAGTTCCGATCTGACCGACGCCCTCACACTGAAGCTGGATGGCGGCGCCTATGATGGCTTTTCAACCTATCGCGCGTTGTGGATGGATGAATACAACCGTCTCAAGTTTGAGGACCGGAGCGGCGGCATTCCAGGATACCGCGATGCCGATCCGTGGGGCTGCAACGTGTCGCCAAGCCTGCGATGGGAGTACCTGCCCGACGCCGGATTCGCGGACGTAGGCGTCTCCTATCAGTATGACAAAGTTTCGCCGGGATATGAGGGGGGGCCACCGCTTGTCAGACTGCGCGACAGCTATGAGACAGTCGGTGCCCGCCTGTCATTTGAAAATGTGCTGACGCGCCGTCTCCGTACGTTGGTGGAGGGGCGGATCGATGAGACTACAGACCGGGAGACACGCACGACCCTGCAAGGCGCAGTCAATTACGCGCTTGCGGAAGATTGGGTCGCGCGGTTGTCCGTCGGTTACGCGAAGGAAAAACCGAAGTTCTCCGCCAAATCGGTCAGCGCGGCGATCGAGCGGGATTGGCGCGGCATCTGGTTCGCCGGCGTGTTCGGACGCTACTACGAGGACACAAGTGAAATCGACATCGGCATTGCCAATGACGCCGCCGCACCGCCGCTCAAAACCTATCAGGCCGGACTGGGTATGCGTCGGCAAGGCATCCGCTCCGCCATCAAACTCGACATTGGCCCCTGTTTCAGCCGGTATGATCGGCGCCCGCGACGGAACACCGATTTTGACCAGCTCTATAAAGACCGCGACTGGCTCTCCGTGCAAGCGGCGTTTCAGTATCAGTTCTAACGCGCGGGTAATGCCCGCAACCCTCACCCCCAGCCCTCTCCCAGGGGGCGAGGGTGAAGACACTGAGGTGTTACGAACCCCATGCTCTTACTCGTCGCAGCCTCTTTAATCTGGAGCCTTTCGTTCGGCCTCATCGGCAACCTGCTGGCGGGTCTGCCGCCAGCTTGGCTGGCTGCGATCCGTCTGGCGATTGCCGCGCTGCTCTTCCTGCCGTTTGCCGCACGTGTGAGGCTGCGCAACGGCTTGGCGCTTATGGTTGTCGGTGCGCTGCAATTCGGTCTCATGTCGCTGACGTACATGGCGAGTTTCCGCTACCTGAAGTCGCACGAGGTGGCGCTCTTCACCGTGATGACGCCGGTCTACGTGGCGGTGACCAGCGACCTCGTCGCCCGCCGTTTCTGCCTCACCAACTTGGCGGCCGCGCTGCTGGCCGTGTGCGGCGCTGGCGTGATCCTCTGGCGCGGCGTTTCGTCCGAAGCGCCGTTGATCGGTTTTCTGCTGGTCGAAGCCTCCAACCTCTGCTTCGCTCTGGGGCAGATTGCCTACCGCGAGGTGATGGCGCGCATGCCGCAGCCGCCGCCGGATCACCGCGTCAGCTTCTGGCTCTATCTGGGGGGCTTTGCCGCGCTGGCACCATTCGGCCTGCGCGACGCCCTGACGGTCGCACCCGTGCCCACGGTATCGCAGGCCGCCGTGTTGCTCTATCTGGGCGTGGTGGTCTCGGGCGTGAGCTATCTCTTCTGGAACCGTGGCGCACGCCGTGTGCCGGGCGGCGTGCTGGCCGTGATGAACAATCTCAAGATTCCGCTGGGTGTCGCGGTCTCGCTCTGCCTCTTCAAGGAGTCGGTCAGCGTCGCCGGTCTGCTGGCCGGTTCGCTGTTGATCGTGGCGGCTTTTGTCACCGCGCTGCAGCCGCGTTGGGCGGTGCGCCGCACACCGTGCGATACACCTGCTCCACGCGACTGACCATCTGCTCCAAGGTAAATGCCGTAAGCGTCGCACGTCCCCCTTCGGCCAACTCGCGCCGCAAATCGGCGTCGCGCAGCAATTCAAGCAGGGCGTCGCCAAGCGCAGTAGGGTCTTCGGGCGGCACGCACAGGCCGTTCTCGCCGTGCCGCACCAGATCGGTCACGCCGCCCACTTCCGCTGCCACCACCGGGACACCCGCTTGAAACGCCTCCAACAGGACATACGGGCATCCCTCCCAACGCGACGGCAACACCGCGATATCCATCTCGCGCAACAGCTTGACCGCATCCGACTGCGCATACGGACCGACGAACTTCACGCGGCCAGCCAGCGGCGTCTGCCCGGCGCGTGCGCGTAGCTCTGCCGCCATCGCGCCATCGCCATAAAGCACTGCCTGCACATGCGGCAGACGAACGGCCACCTCGCACATTGCCTCCAACAGGATATCCGGTCCCTTCTGGTACGCCAGCCGCCCCATGAAACCGATCTGCAACGAGGCCGTGTCGCGGATGATGATCTCGCCGAACTCGCCGGGTGCGACACCATTGGGGATGCGTGCCACACGCTCAGGCGGATAGCCCAGTGCCAGCGCGGCGGCCTCCTCTTCGCTGGACACTGCGATGATCGTCGCCGTCTCTCGGCAAGCCAACCGTTCGACCCATCGATAGAACCCGCGCCGACGCGGCCCGCACGCCATCAAGAATGGAAAGGCGTGAGGAGTGTAAACGACCGGCACACGGCAGAGGCACCCTGCGGCTCGCGCGAGCGCACCGGCTTTGGCGCTGTGCGCGTGGATCAAATCCGGGCGGACGCGTCGCACGCAACGGATCAGTCCTGCAAGCGCGGCAAGGTCTGCCAGCGGCGATAGGCCGCGCTGCATCGCCAACTCGGTGACATCCAGACCGTTCGCGCGCCAGGCCGTCAAATCGTTCTGAAAATCGGGGTCGCGCCGACACGCGACAGCCAAGGCGCAACGGAATTCCGCCGGATCGAGTCCCCCTACCAAGTCGCGCAAATGACGGCGCGTACCGCCCTCGGTCGCCTCCAGCACCTGCAACACCGTCTTCATATTTTTAGCGCGCCTCCTTGAGTGCGACTGCCTTCAGTTCGGTGCGGCGTTGCCGCCAGTCCGGCAGACAACTCGCCAACTGAAAATAAAATGCCGCCGAATGATTGTGGTGAATCAGATGACACAGTTCATGCACCGCCACGTATTCAACCAGCCGACGCGGCAGGCGCACCAGTTCGGCGTTCAACGTCACATGGCCGTCCACAGAACAACTGCCCCAGCGCGACCGCATCGGACGTACCGTCAGGCGCAGGCCCTGCGGCTGGTCAGGCGTACGCATCACGAGCGGCACGCGCGTATTTCGCAACCGCCAACCGTACCGTTCCAGCACCTCGGCAAAACAACGCGGCAGCTCTTCACGCGCCTGTTGCACGAACCACTCGTCGACCAGACGCTTGACGCGCGCGCCATCTGTGTCGTGCGCCAGCGTCACATGCAGAACATCCGATTCCAGCGTGACCCGCTTCCAGACCGAGTGCTTCACGCAAAGCCTACATGCGCGGCCGAGATAGTAGACGACGTCACCGCTTTGACAATCCTCTTTAATTTGCGCGGACCCATGGCCCATAAGGTGGCACCCCGTTACCTCACATAGACCCCAACAAAAAACCGATATTATTGTGCCAGCACGGGCCAAAATCTTCAAGGTGCGATTCAACGCGGTTGAATCGCACCTTGAAGGAGAATTTAGGATGTAGGATTTAGGAGTTTACCGGCCACCGCCCGGAGGGCCTCCCCTGCCGCCGCGCGGCCCAAAGCCGCCCGGCGGCATCATGGAGGTATGCTCGAAGATCATCTGGATATGCTCCGTGAATGCTTGGACCTCGTTGCCTGAGTAGCCGACCGACTTTGCGGTTGCTTCCAGCAGATAGCGGCGTTCCGAGTCGTAAAGCGGACCCAACGCCATCATGGCCTCGCGCATCTCATTCCGTGCCGCTTCGCCCGTCTCGCCGCGTGGACGGCCGTTTTCCATCATGTCCGCCATCAGCGTGTTCACGCGTGCCACGGTGGCCAACAGTTGCTCATGGTTGTGTCGCTGCTCGGGCGTCATCCCTGCGACATCGACCGCATCCAGAAAATCTTCACGATCGCGCGCGCGCCGCTCCATACTCTGGCGGAACTCCTCGCGACGCTGCTGCATCTCGGCATACTGCTCGGGATTCTCGCGCCGCATCTCTTCCATCCGCTCTTCCCATGAGCGACGCCGACCGCGATCCTCGCCGCGTTCTCTGTCCGTCTCCGCCTTTTGCGGCTGTTCCGGTTGTTGTGCACGCGCCGTGTCGCGCTCAGCCAAAGCCTTCTCCAACTCACTCACACGCCGACGCAACGCATCGGCATCGCGTTTCGCGTTTTCGTCGCGGACGGTCACAACGCGAACCGGCGCTTGCGGTGCACGGACGGTTTCTTGAGCGTCAACGCTGTCGGGTACCGACGCCACCGCCGACAAACGGTGCCTGAGATGCTCCATACCCGCACCGGCCAGCGCACAGACAATCGCCCCGGCGATCACACCCACCTTGTGCTTTGTTTTCATTGTCTTCTCCTATCCCTCGTCTGACTTTAACGGCAAATGTGGTCCGATATTGCCGTCGCCTGTAAAATCCTGTTCCGTAAGCGACACCCCCCGCGTTTGACAACATTCCATCCTTGCTTCCGAATGGCCGATTTGTCATATTGTTTGCTCGCGTTCCAGTTAGGAATGTCACAAGGGTGATATTCGGGTGGAGCTTTTTAACCCAGGAGGCCTTCCCACAGAAGGCCGCCCCAGTGTATGGATCAATTTGCTATGAGTGAAACATCTGTGTCAAACGTCCGGAATTTCGTCATTCTCGGACATAGCGGAAGCGGAAAGACCACCCTCACCGATGCTGTAGCCTTCAAACTGGGGCTGAATGACCGCATGGGTCTCGTCGCGAACGGCTCCAGTGTCGCGGACACCTCCGACGAAGAGAAAAACCGCAAGATCACCCTTTTCGCCAAAAGCTTCACGGCGACGCACAAGCTAGGAAACGACGAGTACAAAATCGTTTTCACCGATTCCCCTGGATTCATGGATTTCTGCGGCCAAATCCAAGGCGCCATCCGCGCCGCCGATTTCGCGCTGATCACGGTTGATGCCTCCTCCGGGGTGCAGGTCGGCACCCGCCGCGCATGGAAATACTGTCAGGATGGCGGTCTGGCTTCGATCGCCTTCGTGATCACTGGGCTCGACAAGGACAACACCGATTTCGTCAAGACCGTCGCCGCGATCCGTGATGCATTCGGAATGAATTGCGTGCCCGTGACCGCGCCCACGGACGCTAACGCAGTGATCAATCTCCTTGACGCCAACGACCTGCCGGGTCCGCTCCAAGAGATCCGCGACAGTCTGGCTGAATCCGCCGCCGAAACCGATGAAGCCCTCATGGAAAAGTACTTCGAACAGGGCTCGTTGGAACCCGCCGATATTCGCAAGGGGCTCGTCAACGGCATCCATTCGGGCAGCATCAACCCGATCTACACGGTCTGCCCGCTCAAGGATGTCGGTGTCACAGAGATGCTGGACAGCATCTGCCGCCTGTTGCCGGCCCCCGGTGCCCGCGTGTATCGCGACACCGAGGGTAACGATCTGGCGCCCGATCCGGACGCGCCCGCCGTGGCACAGGTCTGGCGTACGGCGGTTGACCCGTTCCTCGGCCAGCTCAGCTATGTCCGCGTGATCTCCGGTACGCTAACCACCGGTATGAGCGTGCAAAACACTTCTACCGACACCAAGGAGGGCATCTCCTCCATGATCTACGTGGTCGGCAAGAAGCAGACGCCCGTCACCAAGGCCGTCCCCGGCGACATCGTGGCGATCCCCAAATTCAAGAACACCAAGACCGGCAACACCCTCGCTGCCGCCGGATCGACGGTGCGCCTGCCGGATATCGACCTGCCGCAACCGGTCATGTTCATGGCGGTTGAAGCCAAGACTCAGGCCGACGAAGACAAACTCTCGACCGCAATCCATCGTCTGCTTGACAGCGATCCCACCCTGCACTACGAAAAGCAGCCTGAAACCAAGCAGGCGCTGCTGAAGGGCCTCGGCGATGTGCATCTTGACGTCGCAGTCGCTTTGATGAAGTCGCAGACGAACGTGAATGTCACCCTGTCGACGCCCAAGGTGCCTTACCGCGAGTCCATTACCGCCGCGGGTGAAGGCCACTACCGCCACAAAAAGCAGTCGGGCGGCGCCGGACAGTTCGGCGAGGTCTACCTGCGCATCTTCCCGCGCCGCGAGGACGAGGAGGGCGAGTGGTTTGTCGATAAGACCGTGGGCGGCTCGATTCCGGGTAACTTCATCCCCGCCGTGCTCAAGGGCGTGGAAGAGGGCAAGCTGGCCGGTGCGGTTGCCGGCTATCCGGTGCAGAACGTCAACGTCGAGGTTTACGACGGGTCCTACCATCCGGTCGACTCCAAGGAAATCGCCTTCAAGATCGCCGGTATGCGCGCTTTCCGTGACGCCATGACCAAAGCCAAGCCCGTGCTGCTTGAGCCGATCATGCGTCTGAAAATCACGATCCCAGAGGCCTTCATGGGCGCCATCAGCGGCGACATGCCGAATAAGCGTGGCCGCGTGTTGGGCATGGACGCTGAGGAGGGCACGCAGGTGATCTCGGCCGAGGCACCGCTCGCCGAGCTCTTCAAATACGCGGCGGAACTGCGTTCCCTCACCGGTGGTCAGGGAGCCTTCACGCTGGAGTTTGACCGCTACGATATTGTACCCTCCAACGTAGCGCAGAAGGTCATCGCCGAAGCGGCCAAGAACCGCAAGGACGACGACGAGGACTGAGCGTACCCAAGGAGGATTTAGGAGTTAGGAGTTTCCATTTCTGAGTTCTACGTTATGCGTTAAAAACCCCCAACGTTCAACTCGCAAGTTATAGGCAAGGATTTATAGCTGCCGAGCCAAAACTCCCAAATCCCAACTCCTAAATCCCAACTCCTAAATCCTAAATCCTAAATTCAAATATCCGCCTGTCCCTTCCGGCTACGGACTCACGCGCCGCGCCGAAAGAGATACAGCCAGTTGGCCGCCGCCAGTATGATGGCGGCCAACAGCAGCAGCCTTCGTTCACCCGCAGATATCCGCACCGTCAGGCGTCTGCCACGAACCAGCAACAGACTATGGACGGCACCGGCGACCGTCCCCGCCGTCAGCAGCGCGCTCACAAGCGGCTGCTGACGGAATGCTTCGACCACGTCACCGGCCGCCAGCGCCGCGCACGCGCGCGTGCCGCCACAGGTCAGACAGGGCAGACCGGTCCAGCGGCGAAAGAGACAAAGCTGCACTCCAGCGGCATCCAGCACGGCTACACCCAGTGCGATCAGAAGGACGGCTCCTAGGAACGTCAGCCACCGCGGAAAATCTTCCGGAGCCGCTTGCCGAAACTCAAGCCGCATGCCGCATTCTCCTTGCACCTCCACACCAGCGTATGCTGTCCCGACGCCACGTCATCCACTACGAAGCGTCCGCCTTCCACCTGCGCCGCCACCTTCTTGCCGTCCACCCGGAGCGTCGCGCCTTCACGCCACGGCAATTCGACGCGCGCGGTCGTATTGACAGGCACCTCCACCGTCACGCTGTACTGCGTTCCGGGCTTTTGGCGCACGCCCACCCGCACCGTGCCCCGCACGGTCGGCACATAACCTTCGATCGCTTCCAACGAGCCGACCTGCGGACGGATCAGTATTTTGCCGAACCCGGCCTCCAACGGCCGCACGCCCATCACGTAACGCGGAATAATGTTCACGGGCACCGCACCCCAAGCGTGGTTCCAGTCTAGGTTCGGCTTGTACATGATGTCCCATGCTTCGAGCGTGATGGTTGAACCTGCCTTCATCATATTGACCCAGCCGCGCAGTTCGTCGCGCGTCATCAGGTGGATCGCGGTATCATCCTGATCAGCCTCGAAGAGCGCCTCGAGCAGATACTGCGCACCGTACACGCTGCACGCCATGCCGCGCGAAACAACGAAGCGCGTCACCCGCCCGCGTTCAGCCTCTGGAACCAAGCCGAATGCCAAGGGCAGCATGTTGGCGTGCAGCGAGGCGTGGGTAGCGCCTTCGCCATCCACGTAGCAACCACGCTCGGCATTGAAGAAGAGCGCGTTGAACGCCTTGACGGTGCGTTCGTATTTCGCGCGGTACGCTTCGGCATCTGCCGTCTTGTCCAGCGCTGCGGCCATCTCTGCCATCTGACGCAGGTTCAGACAGTAAAAGGCGTTGACCACCGCATTGACCGGCTTGAACACAAACCCGTCACGCT
>ERZ795058.4444-NODE-4444-length-13616-cov-4.750018_pt1 | contig 13616 bp, 20 predicted proteins | sample MGYA00375142_ERZ795058 | MGnify/ENA primary metagenome ERZ795058 (study PRJEB30187, sample SAMN05720210) | activated sludge metagenome | isolation source: anaerobic digester from wastewater treatment plant | place: Japan | collected 2015-04-20 ...
AAGAATCAAAAATAAAAATTGGTTATTTATCTGACAATGGTTTTGTAGTTCCAGACGATAGTTTTCGTAAACAATATTTTATGAAGTCGCGCAATACAAATTCACTTGAACATTTTGATTCTAGCGTTATGAATTCATATAAAAGCGAAATTGATATACTTAAAGTAGATTTTGACGAAATAATTGAAAAATTAAAAACAGAAGTTATAAATGAAAAAGTAGAGTCTATTGATTTACAAAATAACTTAATTAATAATACAATTAAATTCAAGCACGTTATTTCAACAGTGCCAATTAATAAGCTGAACATATTTAATTATGATTTTCAAAGTTTTGACATGAACTATGTACAATATAAAATATTTGAAGATTTGCAAGATTTTGACTATGTATACGATATAAGAACAAATACAAAATTTCATCGTATTACGAAAGATAATGATTTTTTAATTTGTGATTGTTTTAATGAGGTTGACATTGATAAGAATAATGAGTATTATATAAATCATATAAAACTTAAAAATGCTCAAATACTTTCTGTTGATTTTGTCAAAGATTTATCAAATATAAAATTTGTTGGACGATATGGAACTTGGAATAGAAAGTGGAAAACAGAATCAGTAATAGAGGATGCAATTGAATTTAGAAATATGGAATAATCAATTACAGTTTAATGAAAAATATTTTAATGACAATGGATTAGATTTATATAATTTGGATTCACAAAAAATATTTTGGATAAAAGAGTTTGTTCTACATATAGAACAAGAGCTTCATGATATTATTCAGTGTTTTCCGAATTGGAAAATGAATAATATTTCAGACAAAACTAAAAATAATATAAGTGAAAACTATAAAGAAGAATTCGTTGATACATTCAAGTATTTACTTGGTCTTGCCCAAATAATGGGACTATCTTATGATGATATAATTAATGAATATAATAAAAAATCATTTGTAGTTGAACAAAAATATAATCAAAACAAAACTTTTGAACAACTTAAAAATAAAGAAGTAATCGTGTTTGATATTGATGGGGTATTAAACTATTATCCTAAATGTTTTGTAGATTATGTTAATAGAGAGTTTAACGAAAATTTTGAAAACATTAAACAAATTAAATTAAAATCAATTGAAAAATACAACGAATATAAGCATCAATATAGAATATCAGGTGAAAAAAGAATTCTTAAAGTTAACGAAGATACTGTTAATACAATAAATAAACTATATGAAAAACATAATATAGTGCTTTATACAGTTCGTCCAGTAAATAAATATAAAAACATATATTATGATACAATTGAATGGTTAAAAAATAATGATATTAATTATCATGCAATTTTTTGGTCAGACTATTCAAAAGAGGATTTTAATAAATTGGGATTAAAAATAAAGTGTTTTATTGATGATACTTTTGAAAATTCTGTTTTATTTGCAAACGAAGGATATAAATCATTTTTATTGAATACTGTAGAAAATTTGACAAAATATGATTCAAATAGTAATTTAATAAGAATAAATAAAGTATCAGAAATTATGGAGCATTTATGATTAGAACAATTATACTTGAAGGTGTTGATAGGACAGGTAAAGATTCTATTCGTCATGAAATCGTTAAGCAATCTAACGGACAAATAGTTGTCATGTGTCGTTCTTATATTTCACAAATTGTATATTCAAGAATTTATGGAAGAAATATTAATGAACAAGAATATTTCAATTTAATTGAAGAAACTAAAAAACTAGGGTATGAATATTATGTTTTAGAAGCAGATTTAAATGTGCTATATAAACGTTTTAAACAAACGAATGAACCTATGATTGACATCGAAAGAGACTTAAATGCTTTTCGACAAATCGCAAAAGAACTTAATCTAAAACTAATAGATACATCTATTAAAACACCAGTTGAACTTGCTAAGGAGATTGTATGAATATTTTTATAACAGGCGAAAGTGGAACGATTCCACAGCAGTTGATTTCACAAGCAAAAAAACTTGGACACACAATTGTAAATGAACTTATCGATGATAATGTAAAAAAGCATCAATCGTTTAAAATAAGAAAACCCGAACTTGATTTTACAGATAGAAAATTATTGTTTTCACTTAATAAATTTTGGGAACAGACAGATATAATCATACATTCGGGAGCGTTTGTTGGTACAGATTATTGCGATGCAAATCCAGAAGAAACAATATTAACAAATGTTCAGGGTACAAAAAACATCGTAGATATTTGTAATATGTATGGAATTAAACTTATATATTATTCGACAACTGCAATATTTGATCCAAAGGATTATTCGCGTGAAAAGTTAATAACAGAACAAACGAAAAAAAATCCACAAACGTTATATGGTATTACAAAATATGCAGGAGAAATGATTGTAGAAAAAGAATGTAAGCAAGATTTTTCAATAGTTAGACCTGTATTTGGTTTTGGTAATTTTCCAGATGATTTGCATAGTGCACTTACAAAGTTAGTTTATAATTATTATAACGGATGCAATTTAAATATTCTTCTTGATAAAAACATACAAAAAACATATACTAGAGTTGAAAACATTGCATGTATGACATTAAACTTAATAAAACTTAATAAGTGGAACGAAGATTACAATATTGGTGATAAATATCAAAACTCATGTGATTGGTATCAATATATTGAAATGATTGAAGATAAATTTGAAATGCTAGGATGTGACGTAATTCAATCGGTAAATTGGTTTGCAGAAAAAGACTATTTACATTGGCATCAAATTTCGACAATAAAATCTGAGCGCGATAAAATTTGGGAATGTCCAATATCGTTGACTGATGGATTAGATATGACGATAAAAAGTGTAATTGAAAGCAATATAAAACCATACTGGATTTAATATGAGAAAATTAACAATACGTGGACAAGAATATTTAGAAGAAGAAAAACCAGTTACATTTGAAATAAAAAATTATAAACATATATCTCCTCCTACAAAAGAAGATTTTGAAGAAAGAATTTATTTACAAAGACTTTTAGATAAATATTGCACTTTATATATGGATAATGATTTGTTTACAAGACGTGTAGTGTTACAACCAAAATATGATAATGATGAAAATCTTGCAAGCTGTATGTCGATGATTCAGTTTATTATTAGAGAAAATACTGTTTTTTGTTATTGTACTATGAGAAGTGAAATAAATACAACGCATGATTGGGATTGTGATACTCTTTTTTTATTGACAGAATACATACAGAAAAGGTATTTTATACAAAATAAACAAATTTATATGACTGTAAATTCATTTCATCAGAAGGCGTAAATTGAGTACTAAAAAAAATGTTTTTGATGCAAAACAAGCAAAGCAAAAAATTTCATTTAAAATTACAGATATAATTAATGAAATTTCACAGCATGAAAATGCAAACATACCTACATTTGGAATAAATGTAAAGTCACCATTTTTGTTTTTGAATTATGAAAACAAATTTGAAATAAAAAATATATGTCGTCATCTTGGAATTAATATTAATGAAGACGTTTATATTACATACACAAATAAGCACAATGATAATAAAGAATATAATTTCAAACATTATTTTGGAAAGGAAATTTATACAATAAAACCACGAGTTATTTTTGTATGTGATGAAAAATCATATGAATGGTTAAATAGCAGATGTATTTTAAATAATGGAGAAATCATAATACCTATTTATTTTTCTGAAAATGAAGAAAAAACGTATGATTATGAATGCAAAATTATAAATCTTTTTGATATTGATTTAAAAGAAATTAAACAAGAAATTTCACTAATAAAACTTGATTATTATTTTACTCATTTACATGTTCACGATAGTTATTCTCTTAAAGACGGAGTTGGTTTGCCTAAAGAGCGTGTTCAATGGGCATTAGATAACGATAAACATTGTCTATCGACAACAAATCATGGTAATATATCAAACTGGATGATGATGTATACTATGTGTAACAACAACAATATAAAACCAATTCTTGGTATTGAAGCTTATTTTAATCGTGATGCTGAAGAACTTAGAATTGCTACAAAAAATAATGATAAAGAATCTAAAATAAAAAGAAAACAATTACGACGTCATGGAAATCATATTACACTATTAGCAAAAAATCTTAAAGGTTATTATAATATTATAACTTGTTCAAACGACGCTTGGGTTAATGGATTTTATATGTATCCTTACATGAGTCCAAAAACAATTGAAGAAAATCATGAAGGAGTTATTTGTTTATCTGGATGTTCAGGCTCTGAAATTAACAAAATTTATTCATATAAATATTATCTAGAATCAGATAAAAGAAAATTTGATATTGAAAATATTATTAAAAATAAAACACAAACAATGAATTTGTTATATTCAAATAATGACATAGAAAAAATATCAGAAAATGAATATTTTGATACTTTTGATTTTGATTATTATAATAATAATAAAAATTTTAATGAATATGATTATATAAATAAATTAACAAATAAAATCAAAGATGAAGACAAGTTTAATATTGAAAATTGTAATACAAAAGTAGAAGAAATAGTAGACTGGTGGCATTCTATATTTGGTAACGATTATTATATTGAAATAATGGTTATTGGATTTGACTTACAAGTTAAGCTAAATCAAGAACTTATTAAGCTTGCAAAAAAGAAAAATATTAAAATTGTTCTTACTCATGATGTACATTATACGTATGAAGATGGTTGGGCTGTGCAACAGCTTCAAATGCTTAACGATCAAAACAAAACATTTGAAGATTTAGCAAATGATACAGAAAATAAAATTTGGATAATAAAATCAAAAGATCTTTATTATAAAGATGTATATGAACTTCATGATTCATGGGAACAATATCATAAGTCTGAGATTTTTACAGAAGAAGTATTTTATGAAGCATGCCAAAATACAATTGAAATTTCAAATAAAATTGAAAAATTTGAAATTGACAAATCAAGTAAGCTTCCAAAACTTTATGAAAATGGTTTTGAAATATTATCAAAAATGGCGTGGGATGGATTAAATAAAAAACAATTAGATTCAAAGAAAGATTATTGCGAAAGACTTCAGTTCGAACTTGATATTATAAACAAAAAAGGTTTTGTTGATTATTTTCTTGTTGTACAAGAAATGATAATGTGGACAAAAACAACTTATACAAGAGAGCATGTTGGTGCTGGTCGTGGATCAAGCGCAGGTAGTTTAGTAAATTATTGTATAGGTATTACAGATGTTGATCCAATAAAGCACGATCTTATGTTTGCACGTTTTCTTGATATCGAACGCGAAGATGTTGTTGATATCGATACAGATTATGCCCCAGTAGTACGCGATAAAGTTATTGAACATTTAATAAGTAAATATGGGCAAGATTATGTCGCTCCAGTTGGTTCATTAGGAACAACTAGAACAAAAGTAGCAATACAAGATTCTGCACGTGTATTAGGAATTCCAATTCAAGAAACACTACAGTTGACATCAAAAGTTTTAACAGAAATTGATGACGATATTTCTTGGGAAGAAAACATTGAGCTTTATCCAGAGTTAAAACAATATATTGAAAATAATAAAAAATATTCTTATAATGGTTTTGATGTTAATTTTTTTGCAAAACGAATAAAAGGATCAATTAGACAATTTTCACAACATGCTGCGGGTGTTGTTGTTTCATCAGAAAGTTTAATGAAAACAATGCCTCTCGTTTCTGCAACAAAATATATTGTAACAGCATATCAAGAAGGTGGAGATTATCGAGAGTTAAGTGACAATAATTACTATAAAATTGATGTGTTAGGATTAAACAATCTTCAAGTAATTATTGACACAATGAAACTTATAAAAGAGCGACATAATATTTACGTTGATTGGGATAAAATTGATGTTAATGAAAAAGAACCATATATAGAAATATGTCAAAAAGGTGATCATTTAGGCGTATTTCAGTTTGAATCTTTTATTGCTGGTCAAGTTCTTGAAATGATTAAACCTGCAAATTTTGATGAATTATCTGCTTGTTCAGCTATTTTACGTCCAGGTCCGCTTAGAATGGGAATGCACGAAGAATTTGCAAAAAATAAATTTAGTAAAGATATTAAAATTCCAAAATGTTTGCAAAGAATTTTGGGACCAACTTATGGAGTAATTGCATATCAAGAGCAGTTCATGGAAATGGCATATGAATTTGGTCTTTCAATGGGTGAAGTTAATGTTTTTAGAAAAGCTCTTGTAAAATTACAAAAATCAGCAGATGCAGAAGCAAAACGTCTTGCAAAAGTAGAGTCATATCATAAACTATTTGTTGAAGGCGCGTCAAAACCAGATAAGATTGGCAATAAAGAAGAAGCAGAAAAATGGTGGGAATTAGTTAAAAACTTTGCTGCTTATGGTTTTAACAAAGCACATTGTGTTTCATATACATATGTTTCATTTAGAGAATATTGGCTAAAATATCATTATGATCTTGAATTTAATGTTGCTCTTCTTAATAATACGCCTAAAGGCAAAGAAGATAATGGTGAAAGCGTAATTGCAAGTTATATTTCACAAATAATGGCTAAAGGTTATACAGTAAAAGGACCAACAATTACAGATGCATATGAACAATTTTCAATAAACTCAAAAAATGAAATTGTATGGGGATTTAATTCAATAAAAGGTTTGTCAAATATAATTTCATCAAAAATTATTGAAGAAAGAAATAAAAAACAATTTTCAAGTTTAAATGATTTTTATAATCGTGTAAACCCCGATAAAAGATCGATTGATGCATTACTTTGGTCGGGTGCTTTTGATGGAATAGAAATAGAACAAGAAACTGATATATTTGGGTGTTCATATTATTCATGTTCAACACGCGAAGAAATTGAAGAATTTATTTTCAAAAAACTTAGAAATGAAAAACGTTTTGAAAAAAATAGTTTTTCAATAAAAGAAAAAATAGAAAAAGAAAAAGAATATCTAAATATATCTTTTATTGAAATAAATAATTTTGCTGAAATAAGAAAAGAAATTGGTAATAAAGTAAAACTACAATTTCAATCAAATTGTTCATCAGAAGGTAAATATAATGTATATGGCGTTGTTTCTTTAACAGCTAACAAAACAACAAAAACTGGTAAAAAATATCAGCAGTTTAGTATTTATGATGAAACTGGATCGATTAAAAATATATCAATCTGGCAATGGAAAACAAACGTTTCTGTAAAAAAAGAAGATAGAGGTATATTTAAAATTCAAATTGATGATAAAGGATTTAAGTCATTAATATCTTTTGTTAAATATGGTTAACTGTATACTTTTGTATACAGTTATTATGTCAAAAATGTAAAAATATTTTATAAAAATGGTTTACTTTATTCTTAAGTTGATATATAATGATATTATCAAATGATTAAGGAGCTATTAAATGACTGATCTTGAAATCCTTCAAAATGGAACTACTTCAGAAAAGGTTTATAATGTGTTTACAAAGTATAAACCTCTAATAATTAAAAAAGCATGTTTATATGAAAAATGTTCAAAGGGACGTATTCAAAAAGAGGACTTCGTATCTGATGTATACGAAGCCCTTTATTATTTTGTTGAGTGCATCACTATTAATAAAGTTAAAGATATTTCAAAGTTTTCTTATTATAAGTCTGTACAGTTTGCAATTTCGCGAATATATTGGAAACAAAAAAAACTTTTAGATTGTGAATGTCTATTTGAATTTGATGAAGATGGAAACGAAAAAATGCAATTAATATCAAAACTTGGTTTTTCAGAAATGGCTCCTGATATTTCAAAATTTATCAATCGTCTTACAGAGCGACAAAAAATTATTTTTGATAAAAAAATGAAAGGAGAAACATATGCTCAAATTCGTAAAACAATTAAAGTTTCACACGGTACAGTTGTTCATGAGATAATACGAATAAAAAAGGTTTATGAAGAATTTTTTTCAATTGCTGCTTATATATAACTATATATTAGGAGTACGTAATGGTAATTGTCAAAGAAGCTAAAAGTAAAAAACTAACGGTTAATATAGATTCACCAAAGCTTGATAAGTTTATTTCAAATCTAATTAAAGATTACAAACTAACATCGTCAAAAGGTGATTTCACATACGATCAAAAAACGTTTATATTGTATAATACGAATCAATATAATTTTACAGATATTCGTAACGCTCTTTTTTATAAGGGTATTAAATACGAGGAATTATGATTATAATAAGCGAAGGAAAACAAAGAGGAACTCTCTATCATTTTACAGATGAAGATGGATTAAACGGAATTATAGATTCTGGTGGTTTATATTCAGATTTTTATTCATATATATCATTCACAAGGAGTTTCACTCCTCCTTCTGTTGGTCATCTTGAATACAGATATGTTAGATTTGCTTTTGATGGAGACAAGCTTTCAAACAAGTACAAAATTAAGCCATATTCTGACGACGAATATGGCGCAGAAGGTCAAGAATTTGAAGAGATAATTAAATGGCCTCATAAGAAACTATTGAAAACTGAATTTGCTCTTAAACGTATAGACATATTAAAGCGTTCAGAAATGAAAGTCTTCACTGAAGAAGAAATGAAAGAATATAAAAAAATAAAATTGCCAATTTTCTTTGTAGATAAATTTAGACCGATTAGATAATTTCACTATAATCATATTAAACTCAAAAGGTTTTGAATATAAGGAGATATAATGTACATTATCAAAGAACAAAATAATGACGATATTGAAAGAATGGTTAGAGATGTTAAGTACGATATCAAGAAAAAATATCCTGCCGGTAGTGGTGACTCAATTACAATTAAAGCAAGCAAAGAAGTTGCTAAAAATTAAAAATTCCCATATCAAGACGTTTTAAAACTATTCAAACCAGATAACAATATTTCAGGTGAAAAAACTTGGGATAAAAACGGAAATATAAAATAATCAAATTCCAATCTTGTTTGTAGACTAATTGAAACCAAATATAATTTAACTATATAATCATATTAAACTCAAAAGGTAAAAAATATGGTTATAATAAAAGAAGCTTTTCAATCAGGCTCCTCACAAAAAATAGTACAAAAAATAATAAACGTAGTAAATAAAAAAGTTTCTGGGCAAATTTTATTGTCTGATATTGGATATGGTTATCAAAATCAAGATGGAAAGTTTGTCGGTTATTATGGAACAATAAACAGCGATACGTTCAGAATAAACTTTAAATTAGGAAGTTCAGATTCTGTCTATTCGTTAGATTGGTTTTTTTCACAATCACGAAAACCAGATGTTACAGTATTATTAAATGAATTTTCAATAACACAAGTTGTTGAGGCTTTAATTGATGAATTTAATTCTCCAAATACAATTATGCAAGAAGATTCAAAAAGAGGATACACTTCATCAGATAGAAAAAAAATGTTGTTTGACGCTTGGATTAAAGAAGAAAAAAACGCAATTGAAATGTTGCAAAATAGAAAACTTTCAATTGTATACACTTTATTTTTAAATAAAGACACGTATAATTCAGAATTAAATTTATCTTCGTTTACTCAACTAGCAAAAGAATTTTTATTTTCAAAAGGGTTGACAAATCCAGCTTTTAGAAAAAGAAAGAATGGAACAACTGAAAAAGAAATTGAAGATAAAGTAATGGAAGATAGATTTATTGAAATTGTTAAGTCTATGCACTGGACAGATAAATTTGAATTTATTCGTGGTGCAATTACACAAATGTATTATGAAAAAGTAAATTCAATTTATATATATGGAAATCCAGAAACAGGGAAAACATATGAAGTATTAACAACACTTGATAAATTAAACGCAGACTACATTGTATTTAAAGGTCCTGTTATTAGAAAAACAGATGATTTAATTAAAATTTTATATGACAATAGAAAAGATAGAATTTTGGTATTTGACGATGCAGATAAGGTTATACAAGATACAGACCCAAATATTTGGAAAACATTGTTGGTAAATTCTAAATCAAGAATTATAGATTATGTAAATACAAGTAGAACGAAAAGTAAAGCAATGGCAAAAATTCCAAATAAATTTGAATTTACATCAGGTGTAATTTTCATAAGTAATATTCCAAAAATAAATTCTGCAATCGCATCTCGTTCTTTAGTTATGGATGTAAAATTGTCAAATGCTGAAGCTCTTGAAAAAGTAGAATCAACGCTTAAAAAATTCTTGCCAGAAGTTTCAATGACTATTAAAAAACAAGCTATAGAATATGCAAAAGAAATATCCGGTGGAATTAAAAATATGGGCTATCGTTCAGTTGAAACTATAATAATAGCAATGCAAATAAGTCCAAAAAATTGGAAAAAACAAGCTATATGGCTTTTGAGTTCGAGGTAAAAATAATGAAAACAGTTAGAGGGAAATTAGTTAAATTCGAAGAAGATATTGAAGCAGATAAAATTTTTGAGTTAGATTATCCATTTCAATCTTGGTCGGTTCAAATAACTCCAGAATCTGGAAAGAATTGTGATGTTCAAATATCCAATGATAATATAAATTATAAAAGTTTATATTCTTCTCTTCCAACATCTACCGATATACAATTTATCAATGGTCCAATAGGATTTGTTAAAGTAAAAATGGGAACGTCAACTAAAGTTTCTGTATCAATTAGAGGCTGTTAGTGAGATGTTTGATTTTTTAAATTCACCATGGGCTTTTGGCTCTATTGTTGTAGTTTCTCTAGCTTTATGTTTTGTTATTTGGAAAACTGGTTCTATAACGATAGCAAAACTTGGACTTACTATTGGTGGTAGTAATAAAAAAGAAAAATTGAAATCATCACCTCACGCAAACTGTCCTCATTCAAGAGATATTATGGATTTAGTACATCGAACAGCGGAACACTTTGAAAAAATTCAGACTTTAAAAGCATCAATTCTTAGAGAACAGATGCGATATTATGAAGAAATTGAAGAAGAATTATTGGGAAAACTCAAACATTTATTTATAAAAATATTATTAGATAAAACTCCAGAAAATGAAGTTTTGGTCGAACAAAAAGATTATAAAAATTATATTTTAATACTAAAAGTAATTTCATCAGATTTAAAATCATATGTTAGAAATTGTTTTTCTTCCAATCATTATATTACGTACACAATAGAAACTCAAAGAGATTATACTGATAAAAAAAGAATTGTAATAATTCAAAAAGTAACGGAAGCGTTGAACGAATATTGGCGTGGAGAAATTGTTAAAAGAAGTGAAATAGCAAAAAAAAATAAAGAAAATATGAGAGAGTTTGAAGAAAGAATTGAAGATCTTTTTGATAGAGCTTTTTTAATTTCTCGTGAAACACAAGATAGAATTGAGAAAGAAATAAAAGAGTATGAAGATTATATATCTATAATACTGGAGAAAAAATAATAATAAACAAACATATTTTTTGAGGGTTATTTTTGACAATTTGTTAATTTTCTTGTATTATATATTCAAAAGGAGGAATTGATGAAATGTGTGGCAAAAAATGTATGTCTAAAAAGGAAGCTTGTGGGTGTGTGAATTCTTTTCATAGGAGATCAAAAAAAAATGGTTCACGTGGAAAGTGGTGGACAAACAAAATTCCCAATAGAAGTTATTGGTGCGATGAGTGCAATTCATATCACGTAACATCTTTAAAATATTATAATGAAGATTTTAAATCAAGAAGAAAACCATTGTCTGATCGTTATTGAAGAATTTGAACTGTTTAAATTGTGTTTGGCAGAATGTGTTAACGGAGAATTGATTATCATTAAAGAAATTGAATCATCAAAAGATGATAAAATTTGGAAAAAATACAGTAAAATTTCTTTTAAAGAATGTTTAAAGATGATAAATTAGTAGTTTTACATTGTAAAATAGTGTTAAAAACTGTTGACACTTATTTAATTATTATGTATAATTATATTATCAACATGGAAATAGAGCTTCAATAACAGATATATGGGATTAAAAATATGAGTAAATTTTGTGGAAAGTGTTTGTATTTAGGTACAGATATGTGTATAATTGAAAATTGTTCAAGAGGAGTTAAGACATGGAAATTTTTAAAGATAGTTGGTTTGATGTTATTTCCAATAACATTACTATTGTTTTTAATATTATTTTTAACAATATTAAAAGTTTTTGGAAGTGTATAACAACAAAAGATTCAAATGGGGATTCTTGGTTAAATTTATTTTTAACCGGAATTATATTTGTAATTTTCTTTTGGTTTGTATATTCAATATTTTAGAGGAGATTTGTAAATGAAAGTTGAAGCGGGCATTAATAATTATAGAATTGAAAATTGTGGAGATTATAACAACATTAGAATGAACGTTGTTTTTTCACTAGATTCTAATTTAAAAATTAATTTGGCAGATAAAGTAGAGATTGATGTACCAGTTTCGCACAATCTCGAAAAGTATTCTGATAGAGATTTAGAAATGGAATTAGAAAGACGAAGAAATTCATTTAAAGATGATGATTTAGTATTTCAATATAAAAAACATAATAGAAAATTTCAAGTTCTATGGTTAGATCAAAACTTTGAAAATGGAAAAATATATTTATGGTCTTCATTTGATACATTTTTACAAAAAACATTAAATAATCTTGGATTTTATCCAACGAGATATGGAGATTTAAAAATGGAATTAGAAAGACGAAAGTCAAAATTTAAAGATGGAGATTTAGTTTTTATATTTAAAAAAATACAACCAAATACTTGTTTTGGAGGTTGGGACAAGTATTTAAATTCAAAGTACGAAAGTGGAAAAATATATTTGTGGCCAAACAGTATTGATAGCGGTGTATTGTCTGTATATGGTTTTAAACCAGTAGAATATAAGGAGTTAAAATGAAAAAAAAGAAAGCAAAAGTTTTTGAAAAGTCAGAAGAAGTTTTAATTGCAAAAACAATTATAGAAAACATGAACAATTTTTTAAAATGCTATGAAATTGATTCAATAGAAGAATTTCCTTCTTTTATTGTTGTTTATTATTTTGAATAGGAGTTAAAATGCAGTTAACAGAAGAGCAGTACAGTAAAATGAAATCGGTTTTTGAAGCAAGACACGATTATTCAATTATGATTAAAGAACATAATTCGGCAAAGTCTGAATTAATGTCTAATTTTCTTGATGAACTTTGTCCAAAGCCAAGCGGAAAAATGACTCAACTGGACAAAGAGCGGTTTAAAGAAGAGAAGAAGAAAACTTCTCAATTTTTGAAAGATACCGAACGTTTATACCTTCGTGATATAAACAATGAAGAAGATACAACCCCCGAAGCACTTATCGCATCGGAGAAGTTGTCTAATTAGAGTTTCTGTTTTCGGAGTTGGATTGCCAAGCTTTTGCACCAAGTGAAAGTGAAATCATTCCAGCTCCAGAAGTAACCAATAGAGAATAAAAAGAAATCATTTCAAATGATTTTTCTTCTATTGCAGAATAAGCACCAAGAGCTATTCCACTGATAATCATAATGATTCCAGTTATAATGGCTCTTTTTACATTTTTTCTCATTGATGATATAACACCGGGTTTTTCTTCTATTTCTGACATAGTTTCCATAACTATAATAGTTAATTGACTTAATCAATGTTTAAATGTATTGT
>ERZ795058.4450-NODE-4450-length-13583-cov-9.489651_pt1 | contig 13583 bp, 13 predicted proteins | sample MGYA00375142_ERZ795058 | MGnify/ENA primary metagenome ERZ795058 (study PRJEB30187, sample SAMN05720210) | activated sludge metagenome | isolation source: anaerobic digester from wastewater treatment plant | place: Japan | collected 2015-04-20 ...
GTTTCAATCCACGCGCCCGCGCGGGGCGCGACGGGTGTGCTCAATGACATTTTGTCCGGCAAGTATGTTTCAATCCACGCGCCCGCGCGGGGCGCGACGACCTTCGATGATACCCATTCAATCATCCGGGATGTTTCAATCCACGCGCCCGCGCGGGGCGCGACCAGGGAAGATTTTCGCTGTAACGCCCATGAGTTGGTTTCAATCCACGCGCCCGCGCGGGGCGCGACCGATGAAACAACGCAAGGAATACAGGATTTCTAAGTTTCAATCCACGCGCCCGCGCGGGGCGCGACCGACATCCGCAAATACTTCCCGCATATTGACCACGTTTCAATCCACGCGCCCGCGCGGGGCGCGACGGCAAGGGCGGCTGGCTGATCAAGCGCCCCTGGCTGTTTCAATCCACGCGCCCGCGCGGGGCGCGACACGGGTTTACCTTGAAAAACAACGATGAATATTGTTGTTTCAATCCACGCGCCCGCGCGGGGCGCGACCAGACCGATATAAGCCTTCGTTATCATTGATTTTGTTTCAATCCACGCGCCCGCGCGGGGCGCGACGGGTTTACCTTGAAAAACAACGATGAATATTGTTGTTTCAATCCACGCGCCCGCGCGGGGCGCGACCGAACGACCTGGAGAGGAAAATCAACGCCCTTTCCGTTTCAATCCACGCGCCCGCGCGGGGCGCGACGGATTTTTTTCACCGTCTTGCAGGCGTCTATGATGGTTTCAATCCACGCGCCCGCGCGGGGCGCGACACCCCCGCGTGGCTATCGTCCTTGGTTTCTACGATGTTTCAATCCACGCGCCCGCGCGGGGCGCGACTCTGCGGATCGTCCAGCAGATGCTCGGCCATGCCGTTTCAATCCACGCGCCCGCGCGGGGCGCGACTGGCGGCGCTTGTTTGCTTCCACGATCAGCGTTAGGTTTCAATCCACGCGCCCGCGCGGGGCGCGACCTGATCAAGCGCCCCTGGCTGACCTCCTGGATGGTTTCAATCCACGCGCCCGCGCGGGGCGCGACGTCATTCTGCCTGCTTTTTTAAGAATGTATTTGGAGTTTCAATCCACGCGCCCGCGCGGGGCGCGACTATGGAGCAAATCGAATCCCATGCCAGAAAGCGTGTTTCAATCCACGCGCCCGCGCGGGGCGCGACTTGATTGCGATGTTGTATCTATAGCCGTCTGCCTGTTTCAATCCACGCGCCCGCGCGGGGCGCGACGTCAACGGCGGCGTTCTATACGGACGCCATGCTGGTTTCAATCCACGCGCCCGCGCGGGGCGCGACCCCGTGTGAAAGCCATATCGAACGGTTGCTGTATGTTTCAATCCACGCGCCCGCGCGGGGCGCGACGACGCTGGAAGCGAATAGCGTTCAATGCGTGGTGTTTCAATCCACGCGCCCGCGCGGGGCGCGACAGCAAACTTTAGTGTTCCTACCGCCGCCTATACAGTTTCAATCCACGCGCCCGCGCGGGGCGCGACAGCCTCTTCCAGGACCTCTTTTTCCGGGTGGCCGGGTTTCAATCCACGCGCCCGCGCGGGGCGCGACCTTATCGTAAATATAAAGATTCCGTGTATTAAAAGTTTCAATCCACGCGCCCGCGCGGGGCGCGACACCCCGGAACCTACGAAAGCGGCTACGTTGTATGGGTTTCAATCCACGCGCCCGCGCGGGGCGCGACGGGCAAACCCGCAAAAGGAATCTCCCAAGTGGACGGTTTCAATCCACGCGCCCGCGCGGGGCGCGACCGGCGACCTTGAAAGCGAACTGGCAGCGGAAAGAAGTTTCAATCCACGCGCCCGCGCGGGGCGCGACTGGTTATTGGGTCCACCTTGGGGAAGGTTTCGCTAATGTTTCAATCCACGCGCCCGCGCGGGGCGCGACGTGGAAAGAGGGCGCCGGCCATTATTTCTGTATGGTTTCAATCCACGCGCCCGCGCGGGGCGCGACGCGGCGTTGGCCGCGCCGCTGCTCTGAATCTGGTTGTTTCAATCCACGCGCCCGCGCGGGGCGCGACCAAGGGCGACGACGACATCCTGAAGGAATTAAGCGTTTCAATCCACGCGCCCGCGCGGGGCGCGACATGCCGAGCAGTTAGAGCGACTCAACACGGAGTTTGTTTCAATCCACGCGCCCGCGCGGGGCGCGACGTTAAAGGGCGCCGACAATTATGATTGCTATGATGTTTCAATCCACGCGCCCGCGCGGGGCGCGACCTGTTTCGGGTCTTTAGTCGTGCCCTCGCTTAGAATGTTTCAATCCACGCGCCCGCGCGGGGCGCGACCACAGGAAAGAAGGCGGTGAGGCCGTAAATGCTGTTTCAATCCACGCGCCCGCGCGGGGCGCGACCTCGAACTCGACACCGGCGCCTTCGACATGGACCTGTTTCAATCCACGCGCCCGCGCGGGGCGCGACAACAGGCAGCCGCCATCGCATACAGCATGTACCGTTTCAATCCACGCGCCCGCGCGGGGCGCGACGGCCAAAAAGGCGCTTACCGCCGAGCAGATAATGTTTCAATCCACGCGCCCGCGCGGGGCGCGACCCACTACATGTAAAATATTGGTATCACTGATCATTTCTAATACAATCCGCGAACGTTGTATAGAGAATTCATTTCTATATTCAATTTTCAAAGATCAACAGAATAAAGTAAACAATATCTAACACATACACACGCCGCGAACCTCCCGGTAAAAGTGCGGATGCTTGAGGTTCGCGGCCTTCAGTCATATGATCAGCGGTCCTTCCTGGTCGATGGTTTTCTTGGCCCCCACATGTTCAACCCGTCTGCGCCAGTTGGCGCCAAGATAATAAAACCTGAGACTGTCCTGATCGGGATCTATCTCTTTGATCAGTCGATCTTTCAGTTTGGCCCATTGGGCCGGTTCCACGATACATTCAAATACCGAGTATTGCACACGCTGACCATAATCCTTGCAGGCCTTGGCGACCCGACGCAAACGCCGGGCGCCGCCGCCATCCTGCATGGCTACATCGTAACTTATTAAAATGAACATTGCCGCCTCCGTAAAAGAAGCATAACCACTAAATCTTAACTCACTTCCAGATAAACGGTGGATAGCCGTCCAGATCCCCCCGGAGATAACGGGCCATCAACATAGCCTGAATATGAAAGAGGATTCCGATGGTTACCTTTTCCTCTATGAAGGGATGAAATATCTCTTCCTGCTTCCGTTCCTGATAGGAAACGAGAACCGTTTTCCGCGTCTCATCGTTCATTGTCACCGCCCCGGTTTCACTTTTGGTAAAGCCTTTTCCTTGGACCTTGCGGAGATTTATCAACGACAATACCAGCCGGTCCGCAAGGAAAGACCGGAATTCCTCCATGAAGTCGAGGGCAAGGCCGGGCCGTCCCGGTCGATCGCGATGGAGGAACCCAACGGCGGGATCGAGGCCCACCACCTCCAAGGCCGAGCGGATATCGTGGACGATAAGGGTGTAGATGAAGGAGAGCAGGGCGTTGACGTTGTCCAGGGGAGGTCGGCGGTTACGCTCCGCAAAGTGAAAATTATCTTTCTGCGCCACAATCAGATGATCGAAGACACGGAAATAGATATGGGCGGCATCTCCTTCAAACCCCCGGAGCGTATCAAGATTATGATCCCCGTCCAGGATCTCCAGGTAGTGGTTGAGCCGCTTAACGGCAAAACCGACCTCATCGGCGGCGATCTTCTCTCCGTGATCCCGGATGGCCCGCTGAAGGACGGTCCTGCTGTTGGCTATCTTGCCCGCAAGCACGCATCGGGACAACTCGGCGGACGTCTGTGGATCATCGGCGCGCCGGTATTGTTCGCGGCGTAGCAGGACATTGCCCGAAACGGGACCCTGCACCCTTGCCAAAAACCGTCCGTGTTCGCTGAGAAAACTCACGCCGACGCCGTTTTCGGCACAAAAGCCCATCAGGAAAGGACTGCACGCAACATTGCCGAAACAGACAATGCCGCCTATCGTATGAATGGGCAACCGCAGGCGGACCTCTTTTTCGATCTTGACAGCGATTGTCTCGCCTTCCTTGGCGAGATAGGAGCCCTGCGTGGTGACAAAAAGGGTATTGAGATGTTTTTTCACGATTCACCTGTCATGCGTTAGAGATAATTCTTCACCGACCGCCGCTTCTGAATCGACTTCGGCTGGCAGTCGGTTATCAGTTCCGTGTGTCAATATCTATTATCGCATGTTGTTTGATGGCTTAGTTTCATTTCTTCTTGTGAAGATAATGTTGTAATTCGGTATCATCAGCCATTGATTCCCGTGTCGCCTCTGTTTCCAGCCTGTGCCTTCGAAATCTCTCGTATTGTTCCAAGGCCAATTGATCAGCCACCGCTTTCCTGACCTTACCGGCATCAGTGAGGATGTCCCTCTCATTAAATGCAAGAAATGCATCCAGTTTCTTTCTCCAATCACGCATGAAAATCTGACGATGTCGCTTTGCCTGGTCTTCAGCATAATCCAGATACATGGTCACAATACTGTTTAGTCCTTCGAGTTCTTCCTCATTGAGATAGTTCTTGGCTATAGTAACATCAGTTTTTCTAACTTTTGCACCTTTCCATGAGGTAAGTCCCATATTTGGCTTTGTCGAATCAGCCCGTTCAGAAATCAATTCGGCGGCGGTCTTTCCGGAGATAGCAAAATGAAGTTTGTTTTGGACAATCTGGAAAAATTCCAATGTCTCTTCCGCCTTTGGATCGTAATCCACCGCCAATTTGTAAATATCTCGAATCTTTTGATAGAAGCGCTTTTCGCTGGAGCGGATATCACGGATACGTTCCAGCAGCTCGTCAAAGTAATCTAATCCGATATTGGCACCTTCCTTCAGGTGCTTGTCATCCATGGTGAAACCTTTGACGAGATATTCGTTCAGCCGTTCCGTGGCCCATCTGCGAAATTGGGTGCCGCGGTTGGATTTTACGCGATAACCCACAGCAATAATTACATCGAGATTGTAGTGCCTGACAGCCCGTTGCACGTTCCTGGCACCTTCCCGGCGAACTATTAAGTAATCCTTAACAGTTGAATGCTCATCCAACTCCTTCTCATCATAAACATTCCTTAAATGAATATTGATATTCGCGACAGTTGTCTGAAACAATTCCGCCATAGCCAATTGGCTCATCCAAACAGTTTTATCTTGAAGTTGGACTTCAATTCTGGTTTGACCGTCTTCAGCTTGATATAGGATCAGTTCACTCTTAAGAATTTCACCACGATCCTTTTCATTTGTGGCCATAGAGATTCCCCTCCTTTCTTACTTACAGATCCATTACCAAAGATATTTGCCGGCCAGGTCAATATTCATTTGTCATGCGGGTTATATATTGTTTGACGGAACGTCGTTTCTGAATGGATTTCGGCAGACATATATCCAAGATCGAGCAACTTTCACAACGTTTTTCATAGACTGGCTTTGGTGTTATCCCCGATTTGATGAGGGCGTGGACCTGCCTGGCGACTAATTCCGTTTCCTGATGGAGCTTGTTGGTGAATATTACATCGAGACGTCTTCGTGTCTTCCCATAGAAAATGGCTCCAGCGGCAATATTAATATGGAGCATCTCTTCGAGACACATAGCCTGAGCGCAGAGTTGGATCTTGTCGCTGTTGTCCATTTTAGGTTTACCGCGTTTGTACTCTATGGGAAAAGGCAACCATGTATCGTCGAGTTGTTTGTAATATTCTACAACATCAGCTCTGCCCACCAGCCCCATTCGTAAGGAGAGCAGGGGGATACCGCGCTCTATCCGCACAGAGTTACGCATCTGGTTTCCTTCCTCATGAACGTGTTCGTGCATGATCCGACCCTCAGCGGTAAAACGGTTTTCCTCCCATATCTGCTCAATGTGGATAATCGCACAACGGCGAGGGCAGAATGAGTAGTGAGATAAAGCAGATATGGGAATCAAATCATTATCCATACAACGAATATCCTAATAGGTCACTAAATGATAAAATTATGAGGATCGTTGGACATTTTTAAAATTCCGGTCATATACCCTATGAAATCATCATAGTCATACACCCACTTAAAGATACCCGGATACGCCCGAATTTCAGGTATGCGCAGCTTGTCAAGACGATACGCCCATATTTGCACAGCCCCCTTCTGAATCTTTCGCCAATCAACGGGAAGATGGTTTTCAAGTTTTTCAACGAGACGCTGATCAACAACCACGGTCCGCGTATCCCCTTCAATTACCCGAAATATTTTTTCTACTTGGGGAAACCTCAAGCCTATTTCCGCTTTCATGAGTGTATCAGGGAAATCTCCGGCCATGCGGATCTCACGTTTAAGTGCATCGGTACAAAGATCGGGGGATATGGCATTACCAGTTGCGAATAGTTCGAGCAGAACCTTCGAAGAGTCGCGCATAGCAGGATTACTTTTTATCAGATCTTCCTCTTTGAGCACTACCGTCCAGACTGTCTCCGCATTGATATGATCATGTCTATTTACACGTCCGGCGGTTTGAAGGAGGGAAACCAACGATGCCGCTTCGCGAATCCCGGTTTTGAAAGACAAGTCAACGCCGGCTTCGACACATGAGGTGGCCACAAGCGTCCATTCAGTATCTTTTGGATCCGCTAACCGGCGTTTTACCCTGGCAAGGGTCATATCTCGGTCAGTTGGGGTCAGAGCTGTGGATAAATGCTCTATCGATAAGCGTTCAAAGGCTTGTAGATATTCTCTTGCCACGACTGCGGCGCTTTGCACCGTGTTCAATATAACGATGCGTGGGCCGGGTCGTGTGGCCACCCACTCCACGAGTTCCTTTACCCCAAGCGGTAACTCAATATATTTATATTCTATCCGTTGCTTCTCATATTCGGCCAAACGAGTTCGCAATCTTGGCGGCATTATTTCCAGTATATCCGGTTTTTCTTCGTCAAACTCTTCGATTTTCCAAAACCGGTTGAGTGAACCGGAGGCAAGTATCCAATAACATCCCCATTCCTCCCCGAAACGCTTAATCCAATGCCAGGCCAGCGGCAACAATTTTGCCGGTAGCGCGGCATGAGATTCATCGATAAAGATAGCGCTGCCAGGCAAATTGTGCAGACGCCGTAAGGCAGCCGGTTTGTTTGATGCCAGCGTTTCAAAAAAACTGACGGCGGTCGTTACAATGATCGGCGCTTTCCAAAGGGCTGTTAAAAGACGGCTCTGCGGGTCTTGAAAATCGGCGCGATGATGCAATTCAGCGACAACTTGCTCAGCATTTTCACCAGGAAGAACCAGAGCCTTACGATATACTTCGACGGACTGAGCAATAATGTTGGTAAACGGCAAGACAACGATAATACGTCTTAGATTCCGCCGCTTGGCTTCCGACAAGAGGTGCGCCATTACCGCCGTTGTTTTGCCGGTGCCAACAGGACTGTCGCAGGAGGCGATAGCGGACTCTACGGCAGCGTCTCGACAAGCCGCATAAACCTTTGCGCGCAAACGTGAACGAGAATCATCCTTTCTCAGCGCTTCTACATACCGATCCAAAGCAGCAATACGGTCTTCAGGATGCAATGGAATGTCCGGTTCTTCAGCTGCCTGATCGCCATAATGGATAGCCGTATCGGTATGATCGGCATCGGCCAGGCAAGAAAGGGCGAGGCGGAAAAAAAGAGACGGGTTACAGGAAATTGTACCCTCCGTCATGCTAATGACTTTGATTAAGTCTTTCGTCTCATTATGTATTTTGATCATTTCAGGAAGGGCTTGGTTAACCCGCTCGATAATGGATACATCACGGAAAAGGTTCTTCTCTCCACGGTTTTGTTCCTCGATAAAATCCGGGAGCCCGATATGATGGGACCGAATCAGAACAGCGCCGATCAATACCTGGAGTTGATCAAGTAAATAGGCTGTGCCGGCGTCGGTGTGCTGAACAGGTAGATTTCTTGCCTTGCGCTTTCCGGAAAGAACATCCTGATTAGCCTTGTCCAGCTTTCCCAGATCGTGATACGCTGCGGCAAGTGGAACGATTTCCCGTAGCAGTTTACCACACTGGAATGAATAGCTTCCCGCCTCATTTGCGGCGCGAGTTGCCCTTTTGACCACGCCGCCTATGTGGGCGGCATAGTCTTGGGGTGGGATGCCGCGTTTCGGGTCGGCACTGTGTGCAAAGGGCATCAGACCTGCTCCATTAAATCAACGAAGGACACTTTATCCTTCAAATCATCCGGCAGTTTGGTAGGGACATCGTAATCACCCCAGGCTGTAGATGGTTGTTTGGGATCGTTGCCGCTACGCTTTGGCGTCAAAGTATCGATCAATTTCCAATCAGCACAACTGCCGAGGGCATCCTTGTGCTCCATGTACCAGGCATGCCGGATGCGCACATCCGGGCGGATGGCGGAACGGTTATGATCGTAAGCGTAAGGGATAAGGGCTTTCAGCAAATCCACGTCCTTCTGTGTGCAACCGGATTTGCGGGCCTGGCTTGGATTTACATAGAAGGGCATGAAGTAAACGCCGTGTTCGACTACGCGGTATGCCAACGGGGCCATGCCCTGGGACTTTCCTTCCTCAACGCCTGCTTTATTGGTGTTTGTATGGCGTTGAATGAGAACGGGCGCCACGGATAGTCCCAGGACAAACTGAACAACACCGGTTTTGATGGTGCCTTTATCCATCTCGCCTTCAAGGAATGTATTGCCAAAAATCCGGGCATCCCAATATTTTTTTACAAACGTACTGTTTTTAAAATTCTCATCATTAAAATTCTTCATGTCGCCCATTTCATCCATGATTGTTTTTCTGTTGCGTCCCCTTGACTCGAGAATTTTGAAATCTTCTTTATTCAATTTCAGCTTATCAGCTATGGCAGTAAAGACGATGCCTTGCGCATCTTCAACCAGATCACGAATTTTTCTCTTGAAGGAAACGGGGGAGATTTCACCGAGGCCATTGGGCCGCTGTCGTGGGTCGCTCTCACGATCCGGATCGCCGTTTGGATTTGAATTGACCACTTCGATGATCAATAGACCGGTAGCACGCTTTATTTTGTCGTCCATGAGGGTCTCCTTTCTTTGTAAAATGTCGGTTTAATCATTTGTCTGTCTTCCGGAGATATACCCGAGAAGCAATTGCGCCCTTGCCGCATCGTCAAGGCGTGTCGGTAAAGGCGTGTCACGCAGCTTTTCTTCGACAAGTCCGAGTTCCTTAAGAAAATATCGGGACAATCCTGCCGATGGGGTTGAGTTTGTTCGCGCCCACCCCAGATAAGGGGCAATTCGTAGCGCCAGCTGTGCGAGGGCCTGAATAGGGCTGTCAAGGGCTGCAACCATCAAGGCATTGCCAATCAATTGTGGTGGCAGATTGTCGTTTCTTACCTCTTTGCAGTACAGGGCATGCAGCTCATCGGCGACTTTAAGTATTTTCCCGACCAGATAAGGTGAGTCATTCATATAAAACTCCTTCCTGATGTCGATCATCCAGAGCAAGAGCCCCAGAATTGCCGGCATCAATTGTTTATGTTTGTGAACGCCATCAAGGTTGATAATATCACCACGATGAAGGCTGTTGCCCAGGGATAAAAATAATCCCCTGCCATTGTTTAATGCAATGGTGAGCAAGTGCGGTACCAGTCTTTTTGGCGCCGACGCATCGAGCAATAATTCGATGCCTGCTGTTTTAGGAACAGCCTGTAAGGGATAAGGTTCTGAATCATCAGCTCTTACTTTTTTCTTCACCTGTTTGGCAGCGCCCGCCATTTTCCAAACAAGATTGAGGCATTCGGCAATTTGCAGCGGAAACGGCACAATAGGATCACAAGGTATATATTTTCCTTTCTCATTTCCCCATGCCAGTAGTTTAATAACTGGGATGTTGCTACAACCCATCTGCCAATCATTTGCCGCATCCGCCAACCGCTGTGCTGAATAATGGCGATGAAACACGACTTTTGTACGCGCCTTGTCCATTTTCCGAAGAGAAAAAATGCTTAGTTCAATTTCCTTGAGTGACGGCGCCGTACCTCTAAGGCAGTTGATAACATCGCCGGCATAATTCTCAAAACGAGCTTCCTTGTCATCAGCAGCCTGTGTTCCTAAGCATGCCGCCAGTTTTAGCGGTAATTTGGGCAAAGTTGCCGGATAAGCGAAGAGCAACTCCTTTATATCTGCCCTTCCCCATGTTTCTCCTTCTCTTTGGGGTGCACTAAGCCATTCCAGGGCGCCTTTCATCCTTTTACGGCTTTCTGCGCCGATGCGAAAAGATTTTGCATCAATGGTTCCATAGCGATACTGGCAAGGAGATTCGCTATTCATTGCCCGCAGTTTCACAGTGCCGATAAAAGGCAGTTTTACTTCAGGAAGCTTTTCTTCATTTCTATCATTGTCATGGCCAAAGGCATCTTCGTTGTTACGTTTATCCGTTGTACCGTCCCTAATTGCTGATTTCAAAAGGCATTCGTTGATTTGGTGCATCGTCTTTGCATGGGCGACAGGATATTCTTTCCAATCCGGAACATCCAGGAAAATGGAAAGAGAACCTCGATCATCTTCACGTTTCTTTTTGAGGGATGCGTCATGGAACAAGATTGGAAGCAAAGATGAGACAGCTTCGCCTTTTTCGATCACTCCGGCAATATAAATTTCCAGGCATTGAAAAAACTTGGTCGAACAATCGTCACCCCACGCCGTGACGCGTTCGCAAAGATCATTCATTGCCGCAAAGTCGCCGGGTATGGCAGAGCAGCGAACGTATAGTTCCCGGGGTATTGCTTGGAGACATTTATTCATTTTCTTGTTGAACTTTTCATCCCAGTTAATTGCCTCCGCATCCGCGCACCATTCCTTAAGAATTGTCCTATCAATAGACTTGTTGTCTTTTCGCCATGTTTTTAGTGCTTTCTTCCGATCCTCGTCCGCAATACGGTAAAGCGGCTGGATATTGAAACCGGGAAAGGAATGCCCATTGCTTTGCTCCCACTTCCGCAAGCATGCTACAAGATCCCCTTGCATGGGCGCTATCTCTGTGATGGAACCATTTGCACCGATCATGATCCGGTAGCATGGTTTCTTGGCCGAAGCGTTTGGCAGAGGCTTGAAATCTTTATGCCAAACCGGCAGGGAGATTCCTTCACCGCCCAGCACTTCAGACAAATGATAAAGTTCATTCAGCATAATTGCCCCTCCTTCCTTGCATAAGTCAATGTGCCAGCTTCAATTTTGACGTTCTGGTCGTAAGTGAATGCACATGTTGATGCATAGCCTTCTGAAAAGACCTCCCGCAACATCGAGGGGATAAACATGTCAATGTCTCGTTGAATCTTCGTATCTTCACGGAACATACCGAAATAATTCGGTCCAAACTCCTTCCAGCCAAGAAAGGGGATGGTAAAGCACTTGCCTTTTTTAAGGCGGCGATAGAAAATGTCTCGATAGGCGTGTCCCGGTGATGTTGTTTTCCTATCCCACTGGTAGGCTGTATCAGGCAAACGGCCTTTTTGTTCCCTGGGGACAGGAAGCACCTCTGCATAAAGACGATAACAGACATCGATGAGGACAGTCGCCAAAAGCTGAAATCCTCCTCCACCTTCGATTACTCGGGCCTTTCTGAGCGGTCCCCCATAGTTTGTCTGATAGTTATGGTATTGGACAGGGGCGCAAATCTCGACTCTAGTGGGGAAAATCATTACCGCCGGACCCCAGAGAATGGACTCGAATATTCCTTTCGCCGCCGAATAAGTCGGCGCCGGATAGCTTACGGGACAATCACCCGTGTCAGGCCGGGTCCACATGGCCGTGGCGCCGGAAATCTCCATCATTATTTCGTAACCATCCATACATTCACCTCCTTTCTTTATTGAATCATGAAATAATTCTATACAACAACTACAACGGTATCACTGTCGCCTTTCCTGTTTGTGTTTTGCAAATCTTTTACCGGTATCGGTTATTAAGGGTGGCGGAATCGGTGTCGTTCATTTTCCATTACCTGATTTATTACCCATATTAAAGGTTATTACCTTATAGGCGCTTTTGATGATGAAACAGGTGAAATTGATAGAGTGCCAGGGATTGTGCCTGCCTTCATGCCGGCCCTGGGAACCCACTTTCAAGGCTTCATAATATCCTTACCTGTTTTGTTCGATCAAGCGTTCGAGGCTGATATATCTGCCGACCTCGATTCCCTGGTGGTAGCATGCAAAAAAGCATGAATGAGGTTGAGCGCTTCCCGATAACCCCGGACCTCTTCTTCGGAATGATCGTGGAGGATCGATTTGCCAAAGATAATGATGCCTATACGCTGTCGAGCGACTTCCACGCCCTATCACACGCCTTGATTTTCTTATAATAGCGATTTTGAAGCCGTGAAAATCGTTATTATAACGTTATTTCAAGTACCCCCGAAAAAATTATGAATAATTCATAACACTTAAATATATGTATATATTGATGAACTGACAATTTACGAAAAAATGTCTATTTTAGAGGCGGCGAAAAACGGCCTTGCGCAAATTTTACCGCGGTTTGCATTTTGCCTCCCCGTACGATGGGCGCGTCTCGATGTGCCTCCCTGAGGATGACGCACTCGCGGTGGTGGCGCCCCTGTCTTTCACGACAGATTCCGAGAAATGCCGCCGCGTTGACAGCAGGTTGTGGGTGCCTGTTTTCACAACAGGCTCATGGTGGGTTTGTCGGTCGGCGGCGGCGTCTCATCCTCCCCCTTCTCTCCTTCCTCCAACCCGAGTTCCCGGAGGAGGCGGTCGGCGGCGGCGCGAACATCCTGGAGGGCCACAGCAAGATCCTGGCGGTTTTCCTCGCTCCAGTTCGTCGGGTCCACCTTGAAGAGCTTATCCTGGAAGACCACGACCTGATTGATGATCGAGGCCTCATGGGAGGAACGGGGCCGGGCGGCGGTGGCGGCGGCCTTTTTGGCCTCCCGGATCATGTAGCGGTTGAAGATGGTGCGCATCCCCTTCTCCGTCTTGGCGGACGCGGCTTCCAGAAGCATCGTCTTGGGGATGTTGGGATTTCCCCGCACCTGGGCGAGGATGTCCTCGGGCAGGTTGGCGATGGTCATGGTCTTGGAGACGGAAGACTGGGTCTTGCCGAGCATCTCGGCAAGCTGGGTCTGGGAATACTCCTCCTCGGCCATGAGCAGTTTCATTCTCTCCGCCTCCTCCACGGGGGTGAGGTTCTCCCGCAGGATGTTTTCAACCAGCGAGATCTCCCGGTATTTTCCCTCCACATAGATCCCGGGGATCTTGGCCAGGCCGGCCCGTTGCGCCGCGATGAGGCGGCGTTCCCCGGCGATGAGGAAGAGGGAGCCCTGATCGTCCCGGCGGAAGAGGACCGGCTGGAGGACGCCGTGTTTCCGCACGGAGGCGGTGAGTTCGTTGAGGGCCTCCGGGTCTAAGTACTTCCTGGGCTGCCGTGGGTCCGGCTGGAGCAATCCCACCTCGAGCTTGTAGATTCTTCCTTTGACATAATCTGTAGCCATCGCAGCGCCTCCTGTAATTAGGTTAATAGTTGATACGGATAAAAAAGGGAAATGTCAATAGTCCTTGACACATAAATTACCATATTCTATAGCTTCTCCATGTTTTTA